>JAABUQ010002860.1_pt1 | contig 33059 bp, 33 predicted proteins | sample 5560001 | NCBI WGS metagenome assembly JAABUQ01 (sample SAMN10711888, study PRJNA513371) | rock metagenome | isolation source: Antarctica rocks | place: Antarctica: Victoria Land, Finger Mt nord | collected 2015-12-18 | reverse complement strand
GGCCTTGTGCCTGTGGTAAATTCTTTATTAAAATGCAAGATTTTTCGAGTATCAACGATCCAGCGTTTCTCCGCTGATTGACATATTTCTGACTAAGTGGATATCATATTTTCGACTATCAAACACACTTGTGTCACTACACGCTCTTGAGTATGCTCAAGGTAATCAAAGTATGAGAAGGAGAATGCGATTATGCGTGATGGAACTCGTGTTGTTCGGGCTGGTTTACCACCTATGATGCAAGGAGAGCCGTTCCTGCCAGGACCAACGTTTGCTGGTTCATACCATTTGACAGGAAATCCGTCTACCTCAGACTATAGCTACGGTCGCTATCACAATCCCACCTGGACGCACTTCGAGCAAGCCCTTGGCGAACTTGAGGGAGGGCCAGCAATCATCTTCGGCTCTGGCATGGCTGCTGTAACCGCTGTTTTGGGGGTTACGCTTCGAGTGGGAGACGTACTCGTGATGCCGTCTGATGGGTACTACACCGCTCGTATGCTTGCTGAAGGATATTTGGCTAGGCAAGGCATTGAGGTTCGTCTGGCTCCGACGGCGGAGAACGCACAGCAAGAACTCCTTGATGGTGCAACACTTTTATGGCTCGAAACTCCAAGTAATCCAGGACTCGATGTTTGTGATCTTGCCAAACTGGTTGCAGCCGCGCACCATCATGGGGCTTTGGTTGCGGTGGATAACACAACTGCTACCGTTCTTGGTCAACAGCCACTCCAACTCGGCGCAGACTTCTCCGTGTCCAGCGATACAAAAACGCTCACAGGGCATGGTGACCTTATTCTTGGTCATGTTGCCGTTCGTGCTTCCTCATGGAGAGACCGATTGCAGACGTTTCGGACGCAGCAAGGGTCAGTACCAGGTCCGATGGAAGTCTGGCTTGCACATCGCTCTCTTGCAACATTGGATGTGCGATTGGAGCGACAGTGCAAGAGTGCCCTGGAGATTGCCCAGTTTCTCGCTATTCAACCAGAGGTCGTTCTCGTGCGCTATCCAGGTCTTCCACAGGACCCAGCCTATACACTTGCCTCTCGACAGATGAAGCATTATGGACCTGTGGTGAGTTTTGTACTGAAAGGGCAAGCGCAGGCTGAACACTTCCTGGATGCATGTCGTCTCGTTTGGGAGGCAACAAGTTTTGGCGGTGTGCATACCACTGCAGAACGGAGAGCACGATGGGGAGGCGATGCGATTCCTGAAGGCTTCATTCGTTTGAGTGCCGGATGCGAGGACACGCAGGACCTCCTTGAGGATATCGCGCAGGCACTCACAAGCGTTTCTACAGAGGCAAAGGGTCATTCTTACCTATAAGAGGTGCATATACAGGTGGCCTCCTGTGTGTGTAAACAGCACCTCGCCCAGCCGAACTATTGGTCTTGCTCGTTCCAGCGCACGTGTTGTCTCCTGCCCAACAGTCGTGAGTTGAGTCACAGCGACTCCACGTGGCTCTTCATTCCTCAGAGAGGAGTTCGTCCCCACTCCCATGATGGCGTCAACCAGCTGACAGGTCTCCATCTGGCTCAGCGGGTGCAACGTCACCTGTATAAAGGGAAGGTGCCGACCCGAATCGGTGAGATGAGCCGCTAGACGCGCGTTCCGCCCCATCTCGTCGCTACGCACCGTCCCGACGAACAGTACTCGCGTCCCATGACTACTCCATGACCGACCCAGATAGTGCAACACCTCGAGGGAGGCTTCATCCACCCAGTGCAGGTCATCCAGCAGGACTACCAGCGGTGAGCGGTGTGCCAGGACACCAGCCGCGCCATTGCCTCGAAGAGACGCGCCTTGGCCGTCAACTCATCTCTATTAGGAGAAGGCAGGTCCGGGTAGCGCACGCGCAGTTCCGGTAGTAGGCCCGACAGTTCGGACAGCCAGAGATCGTCGAGCAAGTCCTCCGGCGCGTTTTCCTGCTCCACTCGGGGGCGGATGGCATCGACCACCACTTGAAAGGGTAAGCGGCGTCCCATCTCGAAGGCTTGCCCTCGTAGGACCTCGGCTCCCTGCGTCCTGGCCCACGTCGCGAACTCGCAGGTCAACCGCGTCTTGCCAATGCCTGCCTCGCCCACCACCAGTACCCCTGTGGCTGAGCCTGACGCGCCTGCTGATAGCGTCTGCTAAGTTGGGTAAACACAGTCTCTCGTCCGATGAGTGGGGCACGCAACTCGTGGGGCAGTTGGCTCTCCAACGTTGTGAGACAGGCGACTGCGACACTATGAGTACTGCTGTGCCCAATCGACGTGGCACGAATACGCTCCGCTATGGCGACCGTTTCCGGGGAAGGCTGGACCTGCAACGCCTCAGCCAATCGAGCGCGACAGGTGTCATATACCTGCAAAGCACCACTCACGTTTCCCAGTACCAAGTGGACGCGCATGAGCCGGCGCGTTGCCTCCTCCGAGAGCGGCTCTAGCTCCTGCCAGCGCAGGAGGGTTGCGATGGCAGCTAGCATTGCCCCCGTGTCCTCGTACCACAACGAGAGCCGCTCTAGCAGAAATAGTAGGCGAACCTGCCACTGACGCTGCTGTTGCTCATGCCACTCGTCAAAGGGAGCGTCGTTGTGCAACCAGAAGCCGTCAAGGAAAGGGCCACGCACTAGAGAGAGGGCCTGCTGCACCTGGGTAGGAAAGTTGGAGCGATGCGGTTCGGGAAGCATGAAGGAGAACTGCTGCGCTTGCTGGTAGGTGCGCTGCACCACATCCAGGTCCAGGTCCAGCAAGGCATGTGAGTCTAGGCCAAGCAGTCTCCCTTCTACGCCTGCGCCCCGAAGAACGTATTCCACGGCATGTTCAGGAGTTCATCTTTAGCAATGACCGTGTGCAGGTGGCGCAACAGGAGGAAGTCTTCGGGTTTGATAATTCCGCGCTCGGTGAGCTTGGGCAGGGCATCCCCGATGACTACTATTGCCGCAGCACCCTCCAGCGTGACTCCCGGCATTTGCTTGCGTACTTCTGAAAAGTGCAGACCGCTGCCCACCAGTCGCCCCGCACGCACATTGCGCCCCCCTTGGCTCGTCACATACATATCGCCCACGCCAGCCAGCCCGTAGGGCGTCTCGGACCGACCACCAAGTACCCGCATCATCTGCCCGAGTTCCACCGCCCCTTGACCGAATAGAGCCGCAGCGTAGTTGTAGTTGCGGTCTTTGCTATCCGACTCGCCCTCCCGCTCCAGTATGCCCTCCGCGAACCCGACCCCCAGCGCGTAGCAGTTCTTCATCGCTGCACACCCCTCTACTCCGATGAAGTCGGTGGAGGTCCAGACGTGGTAGTAATCAGTGCGGAATAGTGTTGCTAGTTTCTTCAGGGCATCCGCGTCTCTGCCCGCGAAGACTACACAGGTGTCGTGCCGCCGTGCCGCCACTTCGCCCGCGATGGACGGGCCGCCTATGGCAGACCAGGAGACCTGCTTCCGCAGAGCTGGCGATACTCTCTCAGCCAGCACCTCGGGCAGGATATGCAGGTCGCCGTTTTCGGCAGCCTCCATCCCCTTTGCGATGGAAAGCACCATCATGCCCGGCTTCAAGAGCGAGGCCAACTGCTCACCCGCCCAGCGTACCCCGAAGGAGTTGACCCCACTCAGAGCGACCTCGGCTCCCTCGAAAGCCTCCTTGGCCTCCTCGAACTGGTATGCGCGGACCGTATCGGGGACTTTGCGACCGAGGCCAGGATGCACGCCGGTCTTCTGTATGCTGTCGATGATGTCGCGGTCGAGGTGAGTACCCACCAGCCGTACCTCGTGACCGTTGTCGGCCAGTGGGAAGCTGAGTGCCGTACCCATGATGCCCGACCCCAGAATGCTTATCGTCGTCATTGTTTTCCCTCTCAAAAGTCAGAACAAAGTACACAGTAGATCAAGTGCCAAGATTCCATGAAGGACTGCTAACCACTCTTGTCATCCCTTACGTCCTGCAACGTGTTGGGTAACATCATGCATCAAGTCTCGCATCTGGGGATACGTGGCTCTATACTTCTCCACATAGAACTGATAGTCTTCGTGTCTTTGCTGATTTGGTTCAATACGATGACTGGTATGAACCATAGAGCGTGCAGCTTCCTGTACGTTTGGATAGACCCCTGCACCTACTGCCGCTAGTATCGCCGAGCCAAGTACCGCTGCATCTGGTACTTTGGTAAAGGTAATAGGAAGATTACTCACGTCCGCATGAATTTGCATCCATACCTGGCTTTTCAAAGGGCCACCACTGGCAACGATCTGTTGCGGTTGGAAGCCATAGTTGCGGAGTGTGCGAAAGATCAGTTCTGTTCCATAGCAGATACCCTCTATGATCGCACGATAGACATGAGCCGCATCGTGCTTGAGCGTAAGCCCCCAGATCATCCCACGCGCTTCAGGATCGGTATAAGGAGTACGATTGCCCTGCCAGTAATCTACCACTATTAACCCGTCAGAACCTACGGGCACGCTTTCCGCGCGCGTATTGAGCAGGTCATACAGCCCAAGCCCCTGCTGACGTGCCTCCTCAACGAGGCCACTACAGAAATTATCACGGAACCATTTAACGATAGAGCCGGTAGAAACCTGCCCACCTTCCACCACATACAGCCCACGGACGACAGCATCAGTGAAGGAGCCAAAGAATCCTGAGCCATACAGACTCTTTGCTGACTCACCAAAGATGGCGTGTGATGATCCTGTGATGAGAGCAATCTTACCTGGGGCCAGGACATCCATACCTATTGTACCTACCATCGCATCCCCACCACCTTCGGCAACCGGTGTACCGGGAAGTAAGCCAAGTTCCTCTGCGGCCTTTCGAGAGAGACCCCCAACAACGGTTCCCATATCCAGTACGCGCTGAGGAAACTTATCGAGTAGGTCATCCAAGCCAACACTCCGATAGAAGCTTTGCGGAAATCCACCATTGTCATGATCATAGTACCAGCGCAGGCTGGAGATGTTGACACTCGCTGTCCATTCTCCCGTAAGACGGTACGTGATCCAATCGCAGTACTCGCAAAGATGTTGAGCGGCAGCGTAGACATCTGGTTCATTTTCTTTCAGCCAAAGGGCCTTACAAGGCATCCATTCCGCTGAAACGTTGGCAAAGCCATTATATTTGAGGGCTGGGTCTCCCGTCTCTGCAATACGTCGTGCTTGATCGGCGGCGCGAACGTCCATCCACATGATCGCAGGTCGCAGTACACGATTTTGCTCATCTACAGCGACCACCGTACAGGTTGTAGCATCCAAAGAAATACCGGCAATGGCTTCACGATCAATTGCATTCTTGCTCATCACTTCTCGTACTGCTGTCACCAGGGACGACCACCACTCAGAGGGGTTTTGCTCGGCCCAGCCGGGGTGAGGATGCGTCAGCGCATATGGACAGCTGGCGAAACCTATTGGTGTGCCTTCTTGATCGAAGACACCAACACGTACACTCTCCGTGCCTCCATCAATTCCCATGAAGTAAGGGCCGCTCTTCATTGTCAGTCTCCTTCTCTCTATTCATTGGATGACGATACAACATGAAATCAGGCGTTTTCGGCTCGACTGCGACTCTGGCTCCGATAGTCAGTTTCGTTTCCCTAGTGCCAATGCGTTGCGAGACGTTATTTCCTACAGCAACGACCTCGCCTGCGAACTTATGACTTAGCACAATGGAGTAGCGCACCAGCGGAGAGTCGCCATCAACAATATGCAAGTCAGGACCACATAGACCACAGGCTCTCACTCGTATGATCAGTTCGTCTGAATTGGGCGTTGGATCGGGAATAGTACCAACTCGCACATTTCCGGGTTTGTCGATGAGAGCAGCGCGCATCAATATGTCCCCTTGAGATACTTGCTTATAGAGTGATAGTGACAAGTTACGGTTCTGATGGGAGGTGCTCTGAAGATGAACTCAGAGCACCCCAAAGAGTATAAAACCTACCTCTACTCTTTCAAACCAGTACCCGCGAAGCCCTGAACGATCTGACGCTGGAAGAAGAGGAACGCGATCAGCGTGGGTAGACCACCGAGTACCGCCGTCGCCATGATCTGGGCATAGTGAATGCCGTAGGAGGTCTGCACCGTCGCGAGACCGATTGGCAGCGTCATCATATCCGTGCTGGTGACAGCAATGAACGGCCAGACGAAGTTGTTCCAGGAGGCAACAAAGGCGAAGATGGCGACCGCCGCAATCGCAGGTTGCGAGAGGGGCATCCAGATCTGCCAGTAGACGCGCCAGCGGCTGGCCCCGTCCATAAGGGCGGCCTCCTCCAGTTCGTGCGGCAAGCCGTCAAAGAACTGCTTGAATATGAAGACCGCGACCGACACAGCGATCTGCGGCAGGATGATGCCCCAGTACGAGTTGACCATGCCGAAGGACTGGATCACCGTGAACAACGGGATGATCAGGATTGGGGCTGGCACCATGATGCCAGCTATGACAAGCCAGAAGGTCGCATTTCGACCGCGAAACGGAATGCGCGAGAAGGCAAAGGCTGCCATGCTGGAGAGAAAGACCGTGAGGACCGTGATGACCACAGAGGTGAGGATGCTGTTCAGATACCAGCGTGGCAGGTCGCCAGCCTGGAGCACTTCTATAAATGCCTGAAGTGTGAAGTGCGTCGGAAGCCAGGAAACGGGAATTGCGGTCGTCTCCGTTTCAGGTTTGAAGGCGGTATCCACGGCCCAGAGCAGAGGAATAATCCAGAGGATCGCCAGGATGGTGAGGAGGACGTAGACCGTTCCCTTGCCGATCCTGTTGCCCTGATTGGCGGTGTTAGTGTGCATCGCCTCTTGTGAACGGGCGATTGTTACGCTTGGTGTTGCCATTAGCTATTCCTCCCTTGGCGTGATAGAAACCAGAACTGGCTCAGCGAAATGAGCAGTATCAAGATAAAGAAGAGATACGAGGTCGCTGCCGCAAAGCCAACACGGAAATTGGTGAAGCCAGAGTCGTAGATGTACTCGATGACTGGGCGGGTAGAGAAGGCTGGTCCACCGGAGGTGAGCAGGTAGGTCTGTCCGAAAAGCTGAAGCGACGCGATGATCTGCAAAACCACGATGACTAGGGTCTGTCTGTTCAAGAGAGGAATGGTGATGTAGCGGACCTGATTCCACCAGCCCGCGCCGTCGAGTGCAGAGGCTTCATACACATCCTTCGATATTTGCTGCAGACCCGCCAGATAGAGTAGGAAGTTAAAGCCCAGCGACCACCAGACGGTGACGAGAACAATGGAGAGCATCGCCACACCCGGTTGCGTCAGCCAGTTGACGCTGGGGAGACCGAGCGAGTTCAGCGCGCCGTTGAGCAGGCCGAAACCCGGCTCGAACATCCAGCTCCAAATCAATGCCATGACGGTTACGGAGAGCGTGTAGGGCGCGAAAAACGCCAGCCGATAGATCCACTGAAAACGCTGGGAGACGCTATTGACCATCAAGGAGAGCACGAGCGACAGGACGACGAGGATGGGCACACTGATGATGGTAAACACAATGGTATTCCAGAGCGAACTCCAGAAATTCGGATCCCGGAGTGCCTCTGCATAGTTGCCGAAGCCGAGAAATTCATTCGTGCCGCTCCCAATCAAGCTCCAGTTGAATAAGCTCATACGCAGACCGAGAATAATCGGCCAGAGCAGAAAGATCGCGTAGACAATCAGGAGCGGAAGAATGAAACTCCACCCAACGAGGTCAAGTCGCCAACGTGGGGCATGCTTAGGAGATGCTTTGAGAGATGGCGAGATAGCACGTGGTACCACCCGTTGTTGTATAGAGGTATCAGACATAATAATGCTTTCCCTTTCATAAGCTTGGACAGTAGACTGGCACTAACCATTCACTGAGCGTGGCAATGGCACGGGCTGATCGAGCAGGCGTTGGACTGAGGAGTGAAAGAGCTGCAAGGATTGTGGGACTGCCGTCTGTCCCGTGAGTGCTCCCTCGAAAGAGTTCTGTGCGACCGTCTCGAACTGGGAACCAGCTCCACTGAACCAGGCGGGTGGATCAAGCACCGCTACAGCAGCATCCGACGCGTAGTTGGACTGTGGTTTAAGTGCCTTGTATTGTGAACTCTCTGCAACGGGCAAGTAGGCGGGGATATGACCACCTTTCGTCCAGGTAAAGCTCTGCTTGAGCATCCCAGCGATAAACTGGTACGTTGCTGCCTTCGTCTCCTGATCGGGCGTCGCGCCGCGCGGAATGATGAATGCATGGGAGTCGGCCCAGGTCTGGGTGCCACCAAAGACGTTGGGAAAAGGTACTACATTGAAGTTCATCGCCCCCTGGAACGTGGGCACTTCCCATTCGCCATTCCAGTGGAAGCCCGCCTTCCCGCTGCCGAAGAGAGCAACAGAGCCTGCGTAGTCGATGTTCGGATTGGCGACCTTGCTCTTGAGTGTCAGGTTCGACATGAAGGTGAGCGCCTGCTCCGCGTGTGCTTCGTTGAGGACGAATTGCGTACCGTCGGGCGAGAGGACATCGCCGCCGAGCTGTTTGTAGAGTCCGTTGAAGAGACGCCAGACGGTCGTGTCCTGCACAGCGAGGGACAGCCCAACGCCGCCCGTGACTTTCTGCGCACGCAGGAACGCATCTGTGAGCGCTTCAGGACCCTGGAGAGGCTTCAGAGTGTTGTCGCTAGCGAGCAGACCAGCTTTACGGCACACGTCGACGTTGTAGTACATGACGAATGGATGCGTGTCGAGCGGTATGGCGTAGAGCTTGCCGTTGAATTGCCCACGCTGCCAGACAGCCGGGAGAAAATCGTTCTGAGTGATGCCATACTGCGCCAGAAATGGGAGGTCTATCGGCTCCAGGACATTGCCGGCAGCATAGGTGTGAAGGCGCGACAGGTGAGTGATGGCGGCGTTTGGTGGACTGCCTCCGACCACCGACATTGCCAGTTTGGTGTAGTAGGGTGATCCCCACGCCAGGGTGATCGCCTTAAAATTGCTGCTGGGATTCTGGCGCTGAAATGCCTGCTCCATATCGACCATGCGTGCACCATCGCCGCCGCCGAAGAGGTTCCAGAAGGTAATCGAACTACTACTGCTGCTGGGTGTGCCGCATGAGGCAAGCGTGCCACCCGCTAGTCCCACGAGTCCTAGCATCGCTGCACTTTGTAAAAAGCGTCGCCTGCCAAATACGTTTTCAGGTTGCTGATGCATCAAGTCCTCCTCCTTGAGATACTATCTATAACGCACTACAGTGGTCGCACTTCGTTGTACGTACTAAACATGTAGACAATGCACAGGTTCAGGAGCCTCTATGAAGTGAGGATAGTGAGGAATAGCCTCACAATATCCCTGCAAAAGAGGAGCAAGAATGGCTAGCTCATGACCTGCTTGAAAAATTTGAGCAGTTATCATGTTGTTGACACATTCTGCTGCGCCTGTCACAAGGAATTTCATGGTATGGTCCCCATCGTATCATCTGCAAAGGAAGTCATTTCTTGCACCTTCTGCATCTGGCGAATCACATCCCCTGGCACCGCTGCCGAGGATCGGCTGGTAATCTGATGTACGGTTGCTGGATCAAGCTTTGGTTCGCGCTCTGCAGTCAGCAGACCATTTGTTTCCTGACCGGTGTCAGTCAATTGCGTGTAGCAAAAGCCAGCGATGACTGGACTATCCAAGATAGCATCGACAAGTTCCCGATATTTTGCAAGGAAGGCATCGCTGCTGGTGACGGTGCCATAACCATGCCAAGGTTCGCCAAGTTGAGGAGAGTAACTGATGCCTCCGAACTCGGTTAACATAATTGGCTCATCTGTATACTGAGAGCCAGGAAGTGCCAGAGTACGGTAGTGCGGTTGCACCTCGTGCAGGGTGTGTTCGACTGCTTCAGTCCTTCCATAACGCTCCCGCAGGATCGTCCCTTCAAAGGAGTAGTCGTGGATGCTATAGATATCGCTGATGACATGTTCCCAGCCATCATTGCCAATGACGGGACGGGTCGGGTCGAGGGTTTTGGTGAGGTGGTAGAGTGCCTGCACATAGTGACGTTGAGCCGGATCAAACGCTACATTCGGTATGCCCCAGCTTTCATTCAGTGGAACCCATACTGCGATACAGGGATGGCTGTAATCGCGAGCAATCACCTCCTGCCATTCGCGAGCCAAGCACTCCACAGCACTGGAAGAGAAGACATAGGCGTTGGCCATTTCGCCCCAAACCAAAAGGCCAAGGCGATCACACCAGTAAAGGAAGCGAGGGTCTTCGACCTTTTGATGGATACGTATGCCATTAAATCCAAGTTCTTTCGCCAATTCTACCTCGCGACGCAGTGCTCCAGTACTGGGAGCAGCAAGGTGCGATTCTGGCCAGTACCCTTGCTCTAATGCGAGACGCAAATAATAGGGGCGTCCATTCAGCAGGAAGCGTCCATGAGCGACACCTACACTACGTAATCCAGCATAGCTTTGTACCTCATCGACGATTTCATTTCCAGCAAGCAACGTGAGCGTTGCATCGATAAGGTTGGGAGACTCAGGGGACCAGAGCAACGTACCGCTATTCATCATGCCTATGCGGTCAAATGCAATCTGCCGTTGCACTTCTGTTCCCTGCACTAAATAGATGTCATCCGCAAGCGTTTCTCCGTGTAAACTGAGGTGTATATGAAGGTGCAGAGGTTCTTCCTGCCGTTGGAGAAGTATGGTGAAGCCGAGTAGCCCTGCATCAAGGTCAGGAGTCCAGCGCACCTGTGTAATATGTGTAGGATCAACTGGTTCAAGCCAAACAGGTTGCCAGATACCAGTTGTACGATGATACCAGATATTATGCGGCTGCTCCTGCCAGTCCTGCTTGCCACGAGGCTGTGTCAGGTTAAGCGGTTCATCCTCAGCACGGATAACAAGAACCTGATCTTCACCCGAATGGAGTGCCGTGGTGATATCTGCGCTAAAGGGAGTTTGTCCACCCTCATGTGTTGCAACTAGATGTCCGTTGACCCATACATGCGCCCGGTAATCGACCGCTCCACAGTGCAAAAGGAGCCGCTTCCCAGCGTCTATGGAGGAAACTTGAAACGTGCGTCGATACCATATGATGGGATGAAAGCTGGTATCGCCAATGCCACTTGCAGGCGCTTCAGGTGGAAAGGGGACCTGAATGGTGCGCGTGTAGACATCTGCACACGTTTGCCAGGACTCATCAAGACCTCTCGTCTCTCGTCATCATAGGCAAATCCCCATGCTCCTCCGAGATCAATCCAACGGGCGCGGGTAAGTTGGGGCCGTGGATGAATACTGTTTTTCTTCTCTTGCAAGCCATCTTGTCCTGGTAGTACCATTTAACTCTCCTTAAATAACCGAGATGCGGGAATCTCGTTCTGTAGAAGAAGGATGTTACACTAGGTTCAACGTTGAACCTAGTGTAACATCCTTCTCGGTAATCTGTCAAGGGTGCGAATTTTGCCTCTATTTCAGAGTGAATAGCTAATTTGACACCTGCTGGCAGAGGTACTATTATGATAGGGCGTGAAAAGGATGAGGCAGGAGAGGAGAAAGAGTCTCCCCTAAGAAGAATGGATGAGAATGGCAGTACATCTCAAGGACATTGCGGCATATACAGGCTTTTCCGCGAAAACAGTATCTAACGTTATCAATGGCAATTATGAGCGAGTCAGTGCAAATACGCGTGCGCAGATATTAGAGGCGATAGAAAAGCTGAGCTATCAGCCAGATATAGCTGCGCGTTACCTACGCAAAGCTCATGTTGGTGTGATTGCACTCGCTATTCCATATCTTGTGAATCCTTATTTCGCGGAGGTAGCTAACGCGATCACTGCTGCCGCCGTTGAGCACTCGTATACTGTCCTGCTCGATTGTACCAACGGGAAACGGGAAAACGAACTGCTGTTGGTCAAAGGGTTGCGTCCACATCTCATTGATGGCCTCATACTGGATGCTCAATCCCTGACGACCGAAGATCTTCAGCCAGAGGAAATCAAGAAGCCCATTGTGCTGCTAGGTGAGCGTTTCTTTGGTGCTCCATACGATCATGTGATCATAGATAATGTAGCAGCAGCGCACCTGGCCACCAGTCATCTGTTGAGCCTGGGAAAACGGCGGATTGCGGTCATCGGGGTGGTTGAACACGGGCGTAGTGAGACACCTGTGCTACGCTTGCAAGGTTTCTTGCAGGCATTGAGGGAAGCTGGACAGGAGATGGACCCGACTTTGTTGGTTCCTATGGACTCATGGCACCAAGCGAATGGCATGGACTCATGGCGCCGGGCGAACGGTGCGGAGGCGATGCGCTACCTGCTCTCGCTCAAACATCCTCCCGATGCTGTTTTTTGCTTCAACGACTTGCTGGCACTGGGTGCAATGTCCGTGCTACACGAAGCGGGTCTGCACATCCCTGGAGACGTAGCAGTCGTAGGTATTGATGATATCGAGGATGGGCGCTACGCCACTCCCACGCTCACAACCATTGCTCCTGACAAAGAGGAGATAAGCCGCTTAGCTGTGTCATTGCTCCTTGAGCGGATTAAAGGGACACGTCAACAGCCACCAGAGCGCATCGCTGTACCCTTTCATCTGCGTGTGCGCAAAAGTACGATATGAAGTCCCTGGAAAGAGAAAAGGAGAACTTCTATTGGATAGTTGTCTCATTTTTCCCTCTGACGACTGATAAGAGTACAAATTACTATCCTAACAGAATTGGTAGCAATACCCCCAGTCCCAGAACGAATAACCAGAGCGCAGGTGCGGGCGTTCCTACAGGGCGACGGAGACGTTGCTCGCGCATGGCAATACGTTTATCCAGCAGTTGCCAGTCGCTGTTCCGACGTTCAAACCAAAGAAATACCAGTCCTGTTGCCGCGCCATAGACTAAATGACCTATTAGTGATGGCAGGAGGAGGTCGGCAGCATGCATGGTCCAGGTGACTGAGCCACCTAATAGAATTGGCATCAAGGTCAAGGGACCGATGAACCACCATGCGAGGCCATAGAGTGTTCCCCATGCGATGCTTGCACCTGCATTCACACGCGTATCTCGCCATTGAAGCTGCTGGTCGCGATATAGCGAGAGCAGTTTGAGCAGCCAAATCAGGCGTCATTGGCGTGGTGAGATGCGTGTGGTCATACCAGGGCAAGAACATTTGCAGACGCAGCAGTGCGTAGAGGAGTAGTGTTCCTACTAAACTGAACATGAGAAAAGCAATGGTGTAGTGCTTTGCGCCCATCTGACGGGCAGCATTAATACCTGTGACTTTGTAGATAAAACGTTCTATCGGCACTAATACAGGGTCCAGGAAGGTTCTACCACCCGTGAAGACGCGTGTCATGTAGCCACCAAGCGGTTTGATAAGCAAGAGAACCACAATGAGTACTGCTTTAGCCGCATTAGATACCACAGGATACCCTGTACTGAATGATAGAAGTACCAGATGGAGAAATTAGATGTGAGGTAGCTACCGCCGAGGGCTTATTACTCGTCACCTTCTCGAGGTACTAGATGGATATCCATAGCTGTACTCAAACGTAACAAGCGGTTGACAATGGAGCCACGTAGAGCTTCTTCCCACCAACTTCGTGCGGGCTGACCAAGGACGATTTGTGTTACCTGATGCTCTCTTGCTACCTGTACCAGCGTCTTTGCAATGTCGCGACTCGTCAGGCGTATGACTTCGGCACCAAGGTCTTCCGCAAGCTGAACATGGTCTTCTATGCGGCGTTGTGCAAGTTCGTATTGTCTTGCAGCATCAGAGCCAAACTTCAAGAATCTGATAAGTTTGCTTGAAAAAGCAAGATACCCTTCCGGCTGAATACTTACCGCGATCAGTTTTGCATGTAAGCCGTGAGCTAAACGCCATGCATCACGGATCACTTGGCGTGTATGTGGACGCGCATCGAAGCCTACGAGTACTCGGTCGTTCGCAGGCCATAACTTCGTGATTTTATGATCCGTCATATAGCGTTGCAGTTGCGACTCAGCTTTCTCGGCAGTACGTCGCAGTGCAAGTTCTCGCAGAGCCGTCAAATTTCCCTCACGGAAGAAATTGTTCAGTGATGGCTCAATACGTTCGGGCGGGTAAATATTGCCGTGACGCATACGCTGCCGTAAGGCGCGGGGAGAAATGTCAACGAGTTCGACCTCATCAGCATCGTCTAGTACACGATCAGGCAACGTTTCGCGCGTTCGCACACCTGTAATACTTGCGACTACATCGTTGAGGCTTTCCAGATGCTGAATGTTTAATGTTGTCACCACGTCAATGCCAGCATCAAGCAAATCTTCGACATCCTGATAACGCTTGGCATTCTTAGAGCCAGGAGCATTCGTATGAGCCAACTCGTCAACGAGTACCACTTGGGGATGGCGGGCAATGATCGCATCAGTATTCATCTCCTCCAATGTTACTCCGCGATACGTAATCTGCTTCGGGGGAATGATCTCAAGATCACCCACCATTGCCTGTGTTTGTGGGCGCGCATGCGTCACGACCATGCCGATGACAATATCGGTGCCTCGCGCCTCGCGCCTGTGGCCCTCCGCGAGCATAGCATAGGTTTTGCCAGAACCCGCGACGGATCCCAGGTAGACGCGAAGGCGACCATGCCTATGGTGATGATCGTTTGCTCCAGAAGCAGAGGTTGGATTTTCGCCCTCGTCCTCGTCGTCCTGAGTATCACGTAGATTGTAGCGATTGAGGAGCGTCTCTGGATCGGGACGCCCCTCCTCGCGTAGAATATTGTCAGGTTTTTCTTGACTCATCCTCTCGCCGCCTACTTCTATTGCTTCCCATCAAGTGCTAGGTTTAGCTCTAGTACATTGATGTACGGTTCACCGAAAATGCCTAGAAAACGTGCATGAATATGATCATTGATCATCTGTTGCACCTTACTGACAGACAGACCGCGTACCCGTGCAATGCGATTCGCCTGCAAGTTCGCAGCCTCGATAGAGATATCGGGATCGAGTCCTGATCCCGATGCCGTTACGATGTCGGAAGGCAATGGTGTGTTCGGAGACAGACCGTTCTCCTGACGGAACTGGTCTGCATAGTTCTTGACACCTGCATAAGTCCCAGGAATGTAATAGGTATTCTTCTGTCCCGCCACAGGCGTCGAACCAGCAGGTGCAGGAGTTCCTGCAGTAACTGTAACTTGTGTACCGTTGCCGTTGATAAGATAACCATTGGTTGGTCCTATGTTGGAAGCCGACGAGTTATCCGCAGAATACGGTGCTGGTTTCCCAGTCGTGGAACTCGATGTTGCCGATGGGCGTCCATGAAAGTACTTGGAGGATGTCCAGTACTGACCAATTAGGTCAGAGCCGATCACCTTGCCGTCCACAGTATGCAGACTTCCATTTGCCTGATACGGAAAAATCAATTGCGCTAATACTGTAACTATACCAGGATAGATCAGTCCGGTAATAATGGTGAAGAGCAGCATCATCGCTATTGCTGGTCGTAAGTATCCTACCAGTCCAACACGACGAGGTGCTTCTGGTGTCTGCGCCTCTGTCTGAGTGGGTTCTATTGTTTTCATTCTCTACTTCTTTCTTTCTCACGCTAGCGTTTCCCTCATGTATCGGTCCCGCATAAAAGTGGAACCGATACATGAGAGACTTGTATCCTTCTGGTTGACTTACAGAGTTAAATGCAAGAGTTGCAGAATCACATCAATAATCTTAATGCCGATGAAGGGAATGATAATCCCACCCAGGCCATAGAGTAGCAGATTATCGCGTAGCAGACGACCTGCTCCAACTGGACGATATTTGACGCCACGTAGTGCCAGAGGCACCAGGGCGATAATGATCAACGCGTTAAAGATCACGGCTGACAGCACCGCGCTGTGAGGCGATGCCAGGTGCATGACGTTGAGCGCGTTTAACTGTGGATAGGTCACAGCGAACGCGGCTGGAATGATGGCGAAGTACTTGGCAACGTCATTGGCAATACTGAACGTCGTCAAGGCACCACGCGTAATCAAGAGTTGTTTGCCGACCTCGACTACTTCAATCAGTTTCGTTGGGTTGGAGTCCAAGTCTACCATGTTCGCAGCTTCCTTCGCTGCCTGCGTCCCTGTATTCATCGCCACGCCGACATCAGCTTGCGCGAGTGCGGGAGCATCGTTGGTACCGTCACCAGTCATGGCAACCAGGCGGCCGCCAGTCTGCTGTTCCTTGATGAGCTTCATCTTAGTCTCAGGAGTCGCTTGCGCCAGGAAGTCGTCAACGCCAGCTTCTTTCGCGATAGCCGCCGCTGTTAGCGGATTGTCACCCGTAATCATGACGGTGCGAATGCCCATGCTACGCAACTGATCAAAGCGTTCGCGCATGCCACGCTTCACAATATCCTTGAGTTCGATCACGCCCAGCAGACGCGCTCGTCCTCCCTGACCATGAGACTCACCTACGATCTCGGCAACAACGAGTGGTGTACTACCTGCCCTGGAGATTTCCTCAACGATGCCTTTCAACTCATCGCTCGTTGTTCCGCCGTGTTCAGCGACATAGGCCGCAACAGAGTCACCGGCACCCTTACGGATGGCCGTTCCATTCTCCAGATCAACGCCGCTCATACGCGTTTGAGCACTGAAAGGAATGAAATTGGCTGATGGTGCAGCGTCGTCGGACAAACCGTAGCGTTCCTTTGCCAGAGCCACGACGGAGCGTCCTTCAGGCGTCTCGTCTGCCAAACTTGAGAGCAGTGCCGCTTGCGCGAGGTCGCGTTCATCCACACCCTGTAGTGGCACAAAGCGTGAGGCTTGGCGGTTGCCAATCGTGATCGTGCCTGTCTTGTCGAGTAAAAGCACATCCACATCACCGGCTGCTTCTACCGCACGCCCGCTCATTGCCAGTACGTTGCGCTGCACCATGCGGTCCATGCCTGCGATACCGATAGCAGAGAGTAGACCACCAATGGTTGTTGGGATAAGGCAAACCAGGAGAGCGATCAAGACGGTAATGGAAACCGCCTGACCGGAGTAGATGGCATACGGTTCCAGCGAGACGCACACAAGCACGAAGATGATGGTCAAGCTAGCAATCAAGATGTTGAGCGCAATTTCGTTTGGTGTCTTCTGGCGGTTCGCGCCTTCGACCAGTGCAATCATACGGTCGAGGAATGTTTCACCAGGATTCGCCGTAACCTGTATTACCACCCAGTCTGAGAGAACACGCGTGCCGCCAGTAACAGCACTACGGTCGCCGCCGCTCTCGCGAATGACCGGTGCGGACTCACCAGTGATCGCGGACTCATCGACGGAGGCCACACCATCGACCACTTCGCCATCGCCGGGGATAACATCACCCGCTTCGACCAGTACGTAGTCACCTTTGCGTAGTTCAGGGGCCGCGACTTCTTGTACTGCGGCACTACGGGAACGGCTGGCTAAACGCCGTGCCATGGTAGTGGTGCGTGCCTTACGAAGCGTGTCAGCCTGTGCTTTGCCACGTCCCTCCGCCATCGCTTCAGCGAAGTTGGCGAATAGTACGGTAAACCACAGCCAGATTGCGACTAACAGTACGAAAATCGTTTCAGCCGTTAAAGCCGAGCGCGTGAAAGCTCCACTTGGTTGGGTAAAGAGTAAGCGCACAAACTCGATAGTGGTCACTGCGCTGCCTACCTCGACGACGAACATCACTGGATTCCTGAGTTGTACGCGCGGGTCGAGTTTGACAAAGGAGTCAATGATGGCTTGCCGAATAATTTTGCCATCAAAGATTGACATATCCCCTTTACGGCGCGAGGGCTGTGTGATATCCGGCTCTTGCGGCTGTTGAGGTGATTGCGTTTGCATTTGTGTCGTCATGTTAGAACGTCTTTCCTTGAAGCATCAACAGGTGCTCAACAATCGGTCCCAATGCATAGGCAGGGAAGTAGGTTAAGGCACCGACAATGAGAACAACGCCGATGACCAGAGATACCCATAGAATTCCTGTCGTGGGAAATGTTCCTAACCCGGCAGGGATGACGCGCTTGCGAACTAATGTGCCTGCGAGAGCCATAATGGGGATGACGAACATGATACGACCAATCAGCATCGCCATACCTAGCGTCCAGTTGTAGAAAACTGAGTTCGCGGTCAATCCTGCAAACGCTGAACCATTGTTGCCATTTGCCGAAGTGTAGGCGTACAGAATTTCCGAGAGACCATGTGGACCCGCATTCGCAAGACCCGCAAGCCCTGCCGGTAACACAACTGCTAGCGCGGAAAAGCCCAGGATGGACGCAGGCAAGATCAGGATAGCCAGCGCAGCCATCATCATTTCTTTGCGCTCGATTTTCTTGCCCAGGTATTCGGGGGTACGTCCCACCATCAGACCAGCAATAAAGACCGCGATGATCGCGAACACTAACAGGTCATAGATGCCCGACCCGACGCCTCCGAACACCAGTTCGCCTAACGCGATGTTCGTGAGTGGGACAAGTCCACCGAGTGGAGTATAGCTATCATGGAAGCTATTGACCGCTCCACAGGAGGTATCGGTCGTGACCACCGCGAAAAGTGCCGAGTCCGTGATGCCGAAGCGCACCTCTTTGCCTTCCATGTTGCCGCCAGCCTGAGTAGCAGTTGGCTGTTGGTTGATGGAGTACTGAGTGAGTTGCGGATTGCCAAGTTGCTCAGCAGGCATCGCCACACCAATACCAACAAAGAAGAGGATGGCGGAGACGATCCAGAGCGTCCAGCCCTGTTTCGTGTTGCCTGCCATTTTGCCAAAGACGTAGAAGAGTGATGCCGGAATGGAAAAGATGGAGATCAACATCACAATATTCGTGAACGCATTAGGATTTTCAAAAGGATGAGCAGAGTTCACGTTGAAGAAACCACCACCGTTGGTGCCGAAATCCTTAATCCACTCCTGTGAGGCAACCGGCCCTTGAGCAATCGTTTGTTTGATGCCGTCAAGAGTAGTGATGGCATCATAGGGTCGAAAGTTCTGGACCACGCCTTGTGAGACGTAGAAGAGTGCGCCAAGAATCGAGATTGGCAGCAGGATGTACAGGATGCAGCGCGTGATGTCCACATAGAAGTTACCCAGGTGCTGCGCGCTGCGACGCGTGAGTCCGCGAATGACGGCCAGGGCTAACGCGATGCCAATTGCTGCAGAGGTAAAGTTGTGGACGGCAAGTCCGGCCATCTGCGTGAAGTAGCTCATCGTCGTCTCGCCCGTATAGGCTTGCCAGTTGGTATTTGTGGTGAAGCTGGCAGCCGTGTTGAAGGCTAAGCCAGGTTCGACGTTGATTTGCCCCTGCGGGTTGAGCGGCAGCCAGAGTTGTGTGCGTTCAATGAGATATAAGAGTAGCATACCCACAACACTGAAGACGAGCATGTCGATGGTGTAGCGCAACCACCCGTGTTCTTCCTCGCCATGCACGCCGGAGATACGATAGAGTACGCGCTCGACCGGCACGAGCGCGGGAGAGAACCAAGTGCGATTCCCCGCAAAGACGTGGTAGATGTACAGGCCAAAGGGTTTCGTAAGCAACAAGATGATGCCTGCGAAGATCAGAACCTGCAAGACGCCATTAACAGTAAGTGCCATTGCATTTTCCTCGTGTACTTGAACAATACGTTAAAAACGCTCTGGTGCCAGTAACGCAATCACCAGATAGATCGTGACGGCCAAGGTGATAATCCCAACCAGAATATATTCGAGTGGGGTATTCATAACGGTCCTCCCTTTCTCTAGAGCTTGTTGCACCCAACGGCGAAGGCGATAAGTGCTAAAAAGGATAAAATGGTTACAGCAACTACGAGAAGATCGTACAAGATAGACATAGAATTCCTCCTTTAAGAAGATGGATAGTGTTGCACAATAGCAGCGTTGTTGGGATCTAAAAACTCTTTCTCATCCCGTCGCTGGGCCGCCTCGGCAGTGAGGCGTAAGAGTGCATCCATTGGAAACGGCTTGGGAAGATATGCCAATGGGTGAAATTCAGCTAGGCGACGGGAACTTACTCGTACAGCGGATAGCACGACGACGGGCAACTTTTGTCCGTCACCGTCAAGCTCCTGAGTATGCAGAATGCCCTCTTCCTGGGCAATCCGCAAAATATCCCAGCCTGTCTTGTCGGGCAAGTTGATATCCAGAAACGTGAGGTCAAAGGAACTTGTGCGTAACCGGTTCAACGCCTCTTGCACGTCTCCCGCAACACTCACAGTATGACCGCGTATCCGGAGATTGCGTTCAATTAGGTCACGCAGAACCTCGTCGTCCTCGACAAGCAAGACACGTGCTCCAGGCATAGCAAAGCTCCTTTATCCATCCTCATTATAGAGATGGTTACGTTACTGTTTCTCCCCCACTCTTACCTGCACCCACCTCTTCTGGAACAGGATGTACCGATGCAGTTGCTACAAGGGGTTTTTGACCTCGGTGGAACCAAGAGAAAATTTTCGCAGCGAGATTGAATGTAGACGCTTTTTCCTTTTGTACAGGAAGTCGAATAAGTACGAGCGACGACGCTTGTTCGTGAAGAAGCAAGCGTCGTAACTCTTGAGTAGACAGCAGCACACCTTGTTTCTCGCCAATCACAACGACAAGGCCCGTACATTGCAGGTCAGAGGTCAGCATGCTGATGCTTCGCACTACATCGCTTGTGAAGACCTGATAGCGCTCGACTGAAACTTGATACTTTTCCGCCGCTCGTTGAACCACCTTTAAAAAAACTCTTGCTTGAGTGTTTCGCTCAAGAGACGTTTGTTCTTGAGAAGCAGCGGTACAAAGCGAGACGGCGACAATGGTCACACCACGGTGTTTCGCTTGGCGTAGAGCGGAGTCGATAGCGCGTGTATCTAGTCCATATGTAAAGGGTAGGAGCCAACGAGCTTCCTTCATCACACACTCCTAAAACATGAAAAGAGGGTATGTACCATCGACGTGATACTTCTTCCCTCACCTCCAACCGAAGTGTAAAGCAAAAGGAGTAAATGTGCGTTCCGAAGAAGCAGTATTGTTCTCAGGAAATGCTCATGATTCTGAGGAATCGTTCGTCTCAGTTTCTTCCCCATCGCTGAAGCGATAGCCAACACCTGGTATAGTGAGGATGAAACATGGCTCATCGGGGAGTGGTTCGATCTTGCGGCGCAATTGAGCAACGTAGACATGCAGACTATGCGTTCGACTGTGGGCATCTACACCCCATACTTGCGTTAAGAGCATCTGTCGTGTCAGGATTTTGCCACGATGAGAGACAAATATCTTGAGCAAGTCATACTCGGTTGGTGTGAGTTGAATCTCTCGTCCATTGACCCGCACACGACGAAGCGAGAAATCTATGAACAACGGACCAGACTGGAAATGTGGCTCGGTTCCTACTTGCACCTGAGCCACATGACGCAGTGCAACGCGAACACGCGCCAGCACTTCGTTCATTCCAAAGGGTTTAGGGATATAGTCATCAGCCCCTAGATCAAGGGCCTGTACCTTATCATGTTCAGCACCTTTCACAGAGAGGACAATGATAGGGGTATTCGATTCCTCTCGCACCTGACGACAGACCTCAAGCCCACTCATTCCTGGCAACATGAGGTCAAGCAGTAGTAGGTCAGGCTTGTGTTGGGCATTCAAGAGCATGCCCTCTTCCCCACTTCTGGCGGTAAAAACTTTATAGCCATGAGCAGAGAGGCTACGCTGTAAAACTCGTACAATCTCTATCTCATCGTCGATGACAAGAATATATGCACCGCTCTTACTCATATCGGCATCCTTTCAAATGTACCAACGGGTAACGCAACCAGGAAGACTGCTCCACCACCCTCACGCGGCTCCGTCCATATGTGTCCTCCATGAGCTTCAACGAGACCCTTACAGACAGCAAGCCCCAAGCCGGAACCAGTTGTCGGATAGTCGGCGTTCTGCTGCATACCAAGGACACGGTAGAACTTGTCAAATACACGCTCTCGGTCGTCTGGCGGAATCCCCGCTCCTCGGTCTGCCACGCTGACCACCACCTGCTCTCTATTGCTCTCTTTTTCATATCGCACACACACATCAATCGGCGCTTCTGGTGGTGTGTAGCGAATGGCATTTTCAATGAGATTGGTAAGGACTTGATCTATCTGCAAATAGTCCAATTCCACTGGTGGTAAGTCGTCAGGTATAGATGTTCGCACGGGGCGGCTTTGCAGCAGAGGTCGCATGCGGCTCAAGACATCGTGAATGACTTCGGCAATATGGTACCATTCCACTTCTGGTCTGATAGCACCGTCTTCAATGCGTGACATGTCAAGCAGGTTGCCGACAAGACGATTGAGACGGTCTGCTTCATGCTCGATGGAAAGCGTAAAACTCCGTCTTGCCTCTTCATCCCACTGCACATCTTCTTGTAACAAAGAGCTAGCAGCCGCTTTAATTGATGCAAGCGGAGTACGGAGATCGTGCGAAACTGAGGAAAGCAAGGCAGCGCGGAGTGCATCAGTTCGCTGCAAGACTTCGATACGCAGGTTTTCACTCCGAAGATGTGTACGCTCAATGAGTGATGCAGCCTGATTGAGAAAGGTCCAGAAAAAGGTCGTCTGTACATTGGAAGCATACTGGTCCTCCGAGAAACGGTCTTCAGATTGGATATGTCGTACATCATCCAGGACTCGCAAGCGTAGTACGCCAACGGTCTGCTGCCCAACTCTAAGGGGAATAAGTCGTAGCGACCGCCCAATAGCACGGCCAGTTTCAGTACTACGCACAACAATACGTTGCATAAAATGTGCGGATGTAGAAGGCTCATAGGAGGATTCGTCGTACAGACCCATCGTGCGGCCATGTACCATGACCCACGAAGCCATAGTCTTCTCATCGGGAGAAAGTATGATTTTCTCTGTTGGTTGATAAACACTTGCCTGAACACGGAGTGTTCCTGTATCATCGGGTTGAAGAATAGCGCAGTCGCGGACGCCCCACGAGGAAAAAATATCGACAATAGCTCTTGTAATCACACGAAGCTGCTTCTCAGGCTGTCCCTCGTTATTTGCGGCACGTACCAAATCATACAAGATATGCGTCTCATGTTCCCGACGCGAAGCCTCTTGCGCTCGTTGACGAAGTGCCGAGGCCAAATACCCGGTGAGAATAGCATCAACGAGAAAGACGAAGAGCGATATCCATTCCTCAACATGGTACATAACAAACGTGTAGAGAGGAGGAACAATGAAAAAATCGAAGGAGAGAAACGCCACCACCGCTGCTAGAATTGCAGCATATTGACTGCGGGTGCTTGCGAGTGCGATAACAACTAACAAATACACAATCGAAATGTTTGGGATACGTGGATAGAGATGCCAGGTAAAGATAATGGCCGTAACAAGCAACGCACCTGAAGATGCGAGAACACTATCGAGAACAAATTGCTGCCAGGAGAAGTTTCTTTTGATCGTTAGTGAATGCACAAGCTCAGTAGTGTTCATAACGCCCCTTCCTATAGAGGGTATACGTGTAAGAAAAAAGACGTAAGGAGCAAGAAAATCAACTTATTACGCATGCCGTTTCTTCCTCTTGGGGGTCAAGTATAAAGGAAAAGATATCAACGGAAGCTACGAATATGCAGAAAAGTTCTCAAAAGAAACTCAAGGAAAATGTGTCTCCTCTTACGTCGTGAAATCCTTGATATTTTTTTGAGGTACATACAACATATACGTACTTTTCTTTTACATTCGCTGGCCTATACTACCTAGATAGAAAAGTCTGACGTATTACGTTTAGTGATGAGGATAAAACATGCAAACGGAATCCACTAACCCACCAGAGAAGCAACCACGCGTCGTTCCGCTTCTGAGTCCAAGTGAGCATACTGATATTTCACCGACTCCTGGACAAGACAATTTCAAGGTAAAATTACCTTTTCCAGCGGAGACATACCAGGAGAGTCTACGAACAAATCCCGCAAATATACACGTTCGTCTCTCGGATACTGATACGAGTCACCCTATACTCAGGCGTGTCAGCAACGGGACGCTCGAAGCGACTGAGGCTCTGGAAATACCGGAGGGGGGCATCGGGAAGGCTATTTATCACGTCAAGCGCGTCTTGATTGGCGTGCCTATCTCAAATGCGATGGCAGAGCAGGAGCGATTGACCAAGTTCAAGGCACTTGCCGTCCTCTCTTCGGACGCCATTTCGTCGGTTGCTTATGCAACTGAGGCAATTCTGATCAATCTTGTTGCCGCTGGCTCATTCCGTCTCTGGATAACCTTGCCGATTAGTCTGGTTATTATTGCACTGCTCGCTATTGTTGCTATCTCATATCGACAAACAATTCCTGCCTATTCAAATGGGGGCGGCTCTTATATCGTTGCGAAGGAAAATCTTGGCACAGTACCAGGGCTTGTCGCGGCAGCAGCATGCTCATTGACTATGTACTCAATGTAGCTGTCAGTGTTGCGGCAGGTGTCCTCAATCTTGCCTCGCTCTTCCCTGCGTTAGAGCCATATGTTGTGCTGATTGATGTGGCTCTTGTTGTGCTAATTACAATTATCAACCTGCGCGGCGTGCGTGAGTCGGGGTCAATTTTCGCGATACCGACCTACTTTTTCGTTGCCACTGCTGTACTGCTTATCGTTGTTGGTCTTGTCAAAGCATATGCCTTTCAACATCAACCCTTCGTTGGCACATTTCACTATGTGGGGGTCAGCGAGCCGCTGTCGCTCTTCCTCATTCTGCGTGCATTCGCCACTGGCTGTTCCGCGATGACTGGTGTCGAGGCAATCTCGAACGGGGTACCAGCCTTTAAGAAGCCAGAGACACGCAACGCCTCGATTACCCTCACCTGGATGGCAACCATTCTTGGCACGCTCTTCCTGGGTATCACCCTGCTCGTAATGACGTATGCGGTTGAGGCAAGTAATACAGGTACGCCAACCCGTCATTGACCAAATTTCCAGACTCGTCTTTTCAGGACCCCTCAGTTTCATGTATCCGGTGTTCACCTTTGCAACGCTCGGCATCCTCGTCCTTTCGGCTGAGACAAGTTACTCTGACTTTCCACGTCTCGCATCACTGCTTGCGCGTGATCGTTTTCTCCCCAGCCAGTTTGCGTTTCGAGGTGATCGTCTAGCATTTTCGGTTGGCATTACCGTCCTGGCTGTTCTAGCGAGTCTTTTGCTCATTGTTTTTAGAGGAAGTACAGATGCACTCATTAATCTGTTTGCGGTGGGTGTGTTTATGTCGTTCACGCTGTCGCAGAGCGGCATGGTCATGCACTGGTGGCGTCTACGCCAAGAAGATAAGGGATGGGTACGCAGCTTGATAATCAACGGCACAGGGGCGTTTGCCACGGCAGTCGTTGCTCTTGTCATTTCTGTAACCAAGTTTCTGACAGGTGCCTGGGTCGTCGTCTTGCTGATTCCTTTGCTCGTGATAATGTTTTTGAGCATCCACAGGCATTATGAACATGTTGCGCGTGAACGTGTCTCCGATATTCCGATCAATCCAAGCGACATTCATCACCGCATTGTCGTCCCGATTGATAGATTGGATCGCGTCACGAAGCAAAGTCTTGCCTATGCCCGTTCCATCTCCCCACATGTAACAGCGGTGCATGTCTGTACAAATGAAGATGAGATGATCAAGATACGAGAGGACTGGGACACTTGGCAAAACCATTTCTCGGAGCAAGAGGAGACACACCTACTTACGATTGAGTCGCCGTACCGAACGCTGATTCGACCAATGTTGGCATACATAGATATTGTTCACCAACGTCATCCAAACGATACCGTGACGGTTATCCTGCCCGAATTCGTGGTCTTGCACTGGTGGGAATATTTCCTGCACAACCAGACCGCATTCCGCTTAAAGGCCGCGTTGCTGTTTCGCCCTGATATTATCGTGGTGAGTGTGCCACAGCATCTCCGTGATAGAAAGAGAGAGTTTTAGGTAGCAAAGAGAGTTGAGAGGAACGTTAGCCCCATAGATTACCGCGTTCATTCTTCCGGTATTTTGATGAGTATGGGAGGCAGGCCGACAGACAAAGAGGACGCAGCAAAGGTAGAGAATATCTCTGTGAGTCAAGCTAGAATCCCCGATAGGATCGTTGCCATTTTCGAGCAAGAAAGTAGAGTGAGCTTGACCCACTTTTGTGGAGAGTACTAATAGGTGGAGAGGCTCATTAATTCTTCGTACTGTGCAGGACTCAGATATCCCAAAGAAGAATGCCGACGTTGACGCTGGTAAAAGCACTCAATGTATTCAAAGATGGCTTGCTTAGCTGCGGTCCGTGTCGGAAAGCACGTCCGAGAAACACATTTCCATTTGAGCGTACTCGCAATCCGACTCCATAGCGGCATTATCATAACAATTTCCTGTCCGGCTCATGCTCACTCCCATGCCTGCTTGAGCCAGCGTACATTGATAGCCTCTACTGGTGTATTGAGAGCAGCGATCAGAATGATGCAGCACACCTGGAAGTGGATGCCGATGAGCTAGAGCCATCTGTGAGGCATTTTGGAATCGATCCGTTTTGAAGGAGTATTGGAACAAAAGGAAATGTTCATCGCTTCAAAGACGATGTTGAAGATGAGTCATCGCTCCTGAGCTACAGGAAGCCAGAGGCTGTGACTCTTCTAGAAAAGAAAAAGACCCACAATAGCGATGCCATTGCGGGTCTTATTGCGGAACCGACGGAATCGACGGGCGTTGAGTCCGTAAAAAATGCTTGCAATAATCATCAAGATAATAAAAGCCCACTCGTAGGGATACACCAAACCTGTTGTAAAGGCCAATGTAGCACACATAAATGCAAGCAGATTAAAAGCCAAGCCGATCAAATTGTACGGATTTCGTTTCATTGTAACCCTCTCTATCTATTCTCTAGTATCGACCAACGAACAAGCTTTGCTAGGTTACAGGAACGCGAACTGCACACCACGAAATCACTAACAGGTGGTGTGCTATCTACCTGCGTTCCTGCCTGGGGGTGCTAGATGATTGAACCAACGATAATCAATGCTGGCGTTGATACCTTGCTCGTCAATTACAAGTTCGCAAGTGAGGATGAGAAACCGAATGGTTCAAGCCTCCCAGAGCATATCATCACACAATTGGATGAATGGCAAACCATCGCCCGCAAGGAACACGACATCGTAGCAACAGACCTGTTGTTCTCCTATAACGTCGGGTCTGACCACTACAAACAATCGTTACTGATGCGTCCACATGGCTCGGGTATCTGGTCGTGGCTGGTGTACAGTGATGATATCAAGCTTGCCTTGTCCTATGGCACCATGAACGGCGGCGTCTTCTGTCAAGCTCGGTTTTCGGCTCACCTGCTCTGGGCAATTGGTCCAGAGTCGGCGTTAGTCGCCTTAGATGCCATGCTCTACGATTTCATGGGGTCAATGGTCTATCAGCAAGCATCAGAAATTCACCTGTGCGCCGATGTGCAAGGGTGGGACGTGTCACAACTTGACTGGCAAAATGCCTTTGTCTCGCGTGTCGTGCGTATCCGCGAACGTCCAGAACCACCAACGGAAGAAGAGCAAACGGGCGGTCTCTCCCCGTCTGCTATCCGCAAGTTGGAAGCATCAATACAGGATGGGATACACAACGAGACCGAAACCGTTGCCTATCCGATGGTGACAACCACCCACCGCAAGATAGCCACCTTAGATTTCGGGTCGCATGGCTCCAACATCTCTTGCCAGATATACAACAAGTCGGCGGAAATTATCGCACACGAAAAAGGATGGTTTAAGCCAATCTGGTCGGTCAACGACTTGTATAACCCTGACCTCATCGTGTGGCGTATCGAGTTTCGCATTAAGCGCAAGTTCCTGGCAACCTTCCAGTTGAATGAAGCCTTTAGCGTCCTCTCGCAACTAGAACTACTTTGGCGGTATGCCACAACGGAATGGTTGCGCTATGTGGACCTGTCGGCATCGAGCGATACCAATAAATCACGCTTACCAACACATTCCGCCTGGGAAGTCATTCAAGGGGCGTACTCGCACGACATCACAATACCAGAGACGCAAGCCGCATTGATAAAACAAACGCGCACGATGGCAAGACGTAAGGCGTGTATCGCTGGTGCCGTTGGCTATATGCGTTCGGCGGTGGCCTTAGCAGGTGATGAGGTCGGCGGTGCGCGTCCTGGTGCCTCGGACGAAGAGCAACAAGCGGTTATCCCTGACTTGTTAGCCTCCCTCATTTGGTTCTTTGGACAGGTGCAGCAATACGACGATAAAAAGAACCGTGTGCATGCGGAAGAAATCCTCAAAAAGCGGCTCGGTTACAACTTCATCACAGCACAAGAATTAGAGCATCAACGCGCCCATTATGGCGTGGCTCTGAGCGGCTCGGACTGGTCCGAACTCACCCGTACCCTGGAAGACTTACGCAAGAAACCTGAGAACATCTGGCTGCATCCTGGCGGCTCGTCTGATATTGCCTAGTGAAAGAAAGAGGTGATGCAATGCAAAACAATTACAGAAATGTATCTCGCGGCGATGTATCAAAAACTCAATCTAGTGTTGTTGGGCGTAGGGGTGCTACTACACATTCAAAGGAGGATTTTCCTATAGAGGTAACAATGCTTTTAGATGTTTTGTCTCGTATTGAGTCTCGTCGTCAAGTGAAACAGCTTGTTTCTGGAAAGGATGTATGTTGATGCCTCGTCAAAAACAACATCGTGACCGTGTGTATCAAACGGTTGGTGAACCTGGGCCTGGAAGTGTTGTTGTAGGCTATGTGCGTTATAGTTCAGAGTTGCAAGACCCGACTAGTATTGTAACGCAAAAGCGACGTATAACAGAGTTTGCGGAAAAGAAGGGATGGAAGATTGTAAAGTGGTATGAAGAACCTGAGCAGAGCGCAAAGTATGAGGATGTAGAGCAACGTCCTATCTTTGCAGAGTTGCTTAACGATGCAGGTATACGGTTTCAGGTTGTTCTTTGTTATATGAACAGTAGATGGTCGCGCAATGTGCCTGTAGCGTTTACCTCTCTGACGCGCTTACGTCGTCTGCGTGTCTGGTGGGCAACCTCTGACGGTTTGTGGGATATTGATAAAGTTCAGCAGGATGGTTTTAACGTAGCTTTTGCTGTTGATACGCAAATGAATGCGGGCTATGTTGTTCAACTCTCGAAGCGTACTATAGATGGTAAAGAGGACCGTGCGCGTGACGGCTATCATAACGGGTCGGTTTCCTTTGGATATCTTCCACCTGAATATCCAAAGGCTCCTGATGGCGCGCCCTCAACGTGGCGGCCTCCTCGGATGCCAGTAAGTCCAGACCCTATAAATTTTCCTGCGTTGGTCCGTATTGGTGAACTAGCGGCGCAAGGGTGGAGTGATGCGGATATTGCAGATGAACTTGAGGGGTACATTTCTCGTACCTCTCGTTTTGGCGAACGAATGTTGACGAGAGATACTATAGCTGCTATTCGTCGGTCATGGTTTCCGCGCGAATTTGCTCCCGGGTCTGGTCATGGGACGATAGATACACCTTCTGGTGAGTTGGTAGAGGGGCGTCATCAAGCAGCATGGCCTTATGATTTATGGCAATTGATGGTGGAGGTAAAGGGTGGTCAATATCGTCGTCCTAGTCAAGATAAACAGCGACAACCTCATGAGTTTAGCCGTATCATTGTGTGCGCTGCCTGTCGGCGTCCTTTGCGTGTTGCTCGTGGTGACGGTGTTCCTTACTATAGGGATACAAGTGAGGAACGAAAGTTATCTTGTGCCGCAACGGGTCGCATTTGGATTAAGAGCGAGATAGTTCTTAATCAGTTTGGTGCGCTTCTAAGAAGTATTAAACTTCCTACAGCATGGCGTGAGTCTGTTGCAAAACGGTCTATAGAGGGTACTAATCAAAGTGGTGATGTTGAGCGTATTCGTCGGCGTCGGGCTGAACTTGAAGCTGAGCAAAAACGGCTCGTTTCGGTTTTCACGAAGGGATATATGACTGAGCATGACTTGGATGAGCAAATGGAACATATTCGTAGTGAATTGTTTACTTTACCTGTTCCTGTAGTTCGAGACACCGAAGAGGTTGTACAGTCTGCTATCACTGCTGGTGAAACATTGGCGGATATGGCGGATTATTGGAGTGAGGCGACAACAGAAGAGCGACGTGATATCGTGTGGTCCCTCCTGGTGCTTGAAGGTTTGATTTATGACCTTGAACGGCGTACTATTGTTGGGCTTTTGCCTCGTTCGGGTGTTTTACCTGTTCTTGCTCTTGGTTTAGAGGGTACGGGTCAATGGTATCAACATGAGGGGATGTTACTGCTGCAACCTGAATACCTGCCCATGAAGCAAGTTCAGCGTGATAACCCACACTTACCACCACCACAGCAACCTAGTATGACGCCTGAACAGCAGCAGGAAGCTATAGCGTTTGTGTTAAATGGGATGTCGTTGAGACAGGTCGCTAAACACTTTGGAACTTCTCGCGAGTCTGTACGCCGTGTCATGATGAAAGAGGGCATCAGTTCCCCTTATCAGCGTGTAGAATTGACGCTTGAACAGGAACAAGAGATACAAACTTTGTTACAGCAAGGATTGTCTTTAAGGCGGGTCGCTAAGCTGTTTGGGGTATCGCATGATGTGATATGGCGTATTAAAAAGGAGGGGGAAAAAGAGAGTTAGTAAACGAAAAGAGAGAGCGTTGTCATTACGACACGCTCTCTACTTGGGGCGGAATCGACGGGATTCGAACCCGCGATCTTCTGCGTGACAGGCAGACATGTTAGGCCACTACACCACGACTCCTTTTATTGTACGCTTCGGAACTTTTTTGTCGTACCTTTGCGTAGGTATGATAATATCAGAGTGCCTCTAACTTGTCAAGCTTTTTTTGACTAATTTAATCTAAAGGCCAGGATAGAGATGTATCAAGTATTGAAAATGATTGTGTTTTGAGGTGAAGAGATAGATAAAAAAGAAAGTTTTCATACTATGAGTGAAGAAGATATTATTCATATGACTCCAGTTCCGCGAACTCGCGAAAATCTGGTCCATGATCTCCGTCAATTAGGAGTAATCTCTGGCATGACGCTGCTGGTACATTCGTCGTTGCGCTCACTCGGTTGGGTGAGTGGTGGCCCCATTGCCGTTGTGCAGGCATTGATGGATGTCGTGACACCTGCTGGCACCATCGTTGTCCCCACACATACAAGTGGCAACTCAGACCCCGCCAAATGGGAGAACCCCCCCGTTCCTAAAGCGTGGCTACCAGTAATCTATGATACCATGCCTGCGTTCGACCCGCTGACAACACCCACCTATTTCATGGGTAAGATCGTAGAGGCGTTTCGTACCTGGCCCGGAGTGATACGTAGCAATCATCCAACAGACTCTTTTGCCGCATGGGGCCGACACGCCGAGTTTGTGACGGCACATCATAACCTCGAATATGGATTGGGGGAAGGGTCGCCACTTGCCCGTATGTACGAACTGGATGGCTGGGTGCTTTTGCTCGGTGTTGGTTACAACAGAAACACCTCGTTTCACCTCGCAGAGTATCGTGTCCCTCATGCTGTACAAACCACGTTGGGGTCCCCCATCATAGAAGACGGGAAGCGTGTCTGGAAACACTTTCAAGATATTGAGATCAATGCCGATATTTTTCCTGATATCGGCGACGATTTTGAGCAAGACACGCGGCTCGTCAAAATGGGACACGTTGGCTCCGCAGATGCGCGGCTCTTCCCACAACGAGCCGCCGTAGATTTTGCCCAAAGATGGTTAACTCAGAAGCGTTCGTCACAAGCATAGTGCTACTTGCTTGATGGTATATCGTGCAAACTGTTCGAGAGTTCTATAAGTCATTTTCTCGGTCAGAAGCTTAGAGCTTCTGACCGAATGCGTCGTCATACAGCAACAAACTACGTTAGAACTCAGGGCACGAGTACAATCTTGCCCTGAGTATGACGTTGCTCTAACTCGCGATACGCCTCTCGAACATCAGCGAGGGGATAAACACGGGCAATCGGGATTTCCAGTTCTCCCTGGTCGATACGCTGGGCGAGATCAGCCAGTACCGAGGCACTGGCCCCTTGAGCGTTGCCCTCGGCCTTGACGCCATACTTTGTTACAGCCTCATAGTTAATAATCGTATCGATACGTTCCGGTCGGACGCCAAGCTTGAGTGCAAGTTCGACGTAATCAGCACCGAATGTATCGATAAATGCGTCGAGGGAATCGCCAGCGGCTGCACGAATACGCTCCTCGACGCCCTCACCGTAGGCGACTGGAATGACACCGCGGTCGCTCAGCCATTGATGGTGAGCCAAGCTCGCCAAGCCAATCACCTTTGCACCTTCTTTTACCGCCAGTTGCACCACGATTGAGCCGACTCCACCTGCGGCACCTGAGACCGCAAGAGTGTCTCCTCTTTTAAGCGAGACGGCACGAATGGCTGCGTAGGCTGTTGTCCCAGCGACAAACAGCGAGCCAGCGGCTTCCCAGGAGACGTTGTGCGGACGATGAGTAAGGTCGCTGGCCTCTACAACGACAAACTCTGCATGGCTGGCCCTCTTGTGCGTGAAACCGATCACCTCATCGCCCACGGCAAAGCCCTGCACTCTCTCACCAATAGCGGTAACAACGCCTGCCAGGTCACTGCCCTGCCCAGAGGGAAATGTGGCAGGCCACCTATCGGCAAGCAAGCCTTTACGGATGGATGCCTCACCTGGATTAATACCGGCTGCCTTGACATTGACAAGTACTTGTCCCGGACCCGGCGCAGGTTGCTCAACATCTACGACCTGCAACACGTCGATCTCGCCATACTGATTAAACCTGACTGCTTTGGACATTCTCTCGCTCCTTCTTCTCATTTCTCGTCTAATTTTTTATCACTCTCTCGTACATTCTCAAAAATTCTTTCGTCTCGTTACGCGCACCATTTGATTTCATGGGTAGAAGAGTGACACGTCTGTTCTTCATGGATTTTCTCTAAGATGAGTGGATGGCATATCACTTGTAGTTACTATATCCGAAAAACTTGTATCTTGTAAGAAGGAACCAAAAGGTGATAGAGTTACCATATGGAAACTAAACAACGTGAGTTCTGTTTAAGCCAAGCGGATCAAGCAGCCAGAAGAGCGTGCTCGTCGAGATGCAGACCTGGTTTTTTGTCCTGATGGCTGTAGGCAATGAGCCCGGAGATCAAATGAACCACAAAAT
>JAABUQ010002859.1_pt1 | contig 33066 bp, 28 predicted proteins | sample 5560001 | NCBI WGS metagenome assembly JAABUQ01 (sample SAMN10711888, study PRJNA513371) | rock metagenome | isolation source: Antarctica rocks | place: Antarctica: Victoria Land, Finger Mt nord | collected 2015-12-18 | reverse complement strand
CTAGGTTACGGATCTGAGCTGGTGAGAGATCGCGGTCAAATACAATTAAATTGGCTCCCACTGTCTGGGCACTGAGGGCAATTTCTTGCAATTTGCCTTCGCCAACTACAGTCTGGGGGTGGGGGCGTGATCGCTTCTGTTGCATTGTCTGCAATACCTCTCCTCCAGCTGTTTCCACCAACCGCGCTAGCTCCTCCAGTGTGTCCTGGAATTGCATAGACGTGATGTTATCGGTCATCACCCCCACTAGCAGCACCCGATCGCGGTCAGCATCTACCTGCCGAGCAACAAATTCTCGTCGGAACTCTGCTTCCAGTCCTTCTACTAAGTCGAGAAAATCCTGATTAGTCAGTACATCTAGGCTCAAGGGTGGCGACACGCTCCAAGTTGGGGGTTGGGGCGTTAGGTTAGCTATGTAGGTTTCTTTCACGTAACCTGTGGCTCCACGACCGACTCGGTAAGATCCAGATCCCGTAATGTTCAGGACAACTAGCGCGTCCAGCCGTTGGAGCGCCATGGCAGTCAGGGCGGCTTCGCTTGGCGTTTCTGACTTGAGCTGGGTGGCAATGCAGCGAATGCCGCTAAGTCGTTCCGCACCATACCTGGGTAGTTCTAGAGGCGGAATCTGGGTTTGACGGGGTGTGCCTACTCCCACACGTAGTACTTGTCCTCGACGGTTGATGTACGCGCACATGGGTTGATTGATTTCTGTACTGATTGCTGCCAGCCGTTGGGCAAACTCAGGTGTAGTGATGCGATCACCCGGCAACCGCTGATGATATAGACGCTGTAGTTGCTTCAGCTGGCTAGCTTTTAGACCTTGAAGATTTCCGTAGATAGTTTCGATAGGCGTATATGACCAGTGAACTGGCCTTTGAATCCATTAATCCTATTTTACCGAGAATGGGGTGTGGGATGTAGGGAATTCCAGATGGCGATCGCGCGTGGACATTCGGAGCCAATTTAGGTTAAAGTTGTAATGAGTTTGTTTTAGTACTTAATTGTGCTTGCTAGTCAGTAGCGCAGTAGCGCCTAATAAGAACTCTTTATACTTCAGTAGATCGCGTCGGTAAAATCGTAGATAGAGTAGAGGCTTAACCTGCCCAAGCAGTTAAGAAGTTCAAATATGCAAAAAGCAGCCCTAGTAGTAAAACCAATTAGATCGCTTGAGGATGCTATTTCTCAGTGCCAGACACTAGGCATGCGGTTGAGCCGCCAGCGTCGCTTCATACTGGAACTGCTTTGGCAAGCAAAAGAGCATCTGTCGGCTAGAGAAATTTATGACCGATTGAACCAGCAAGGCAAAGCGATTGGTCACACGTCTGTGTATCAAAATTTAGAAGCACTATCGAGTCAGGGCATCATTGAGTGCATCGAGCGCTCAGAAGGTCGCTTGTACGGGAATGTTAACGATTCCCACAGCCATATCAACTGCCTAGACACCAATCAGATTTTGGATGTTCATGTGGAACTGCCGGAAGCTTTGCTCCAAGAAATTGAACGAGAAACGGGAGTGAGGATTACTGACTACAGTATTGACTTTTACGGCTACCGACAGAACTAGGGGGTGATGTTAACTGTCTCTGAAGCACTGACGCTCGCCTTCCAGTCTTACCAGACTGGTCAAATAGATCAGGCAGAATTTATTTGCCAGCGAATTCTTCAGGCGCAACCAAATTGTGCTGAAGCGCTACAGCTACTTGGTGTCATGGCGCATCAGGTCGGAAAAATACCAGAAGCGATCTTCTACTATCGGCAAATCATTGCCCTGAGGCCAGACCAAGCTGATGCCTACTATAGCTTGGGAGCGGCGCTGCACCAACAAGGCCAGCTAGAAGCAGCGATCACCCAATACCAGCAAGTAATTACCCTACAGCCGGGTTTTGCCCCTGCCTATTACGACTTAGGCAATGCTTTCCAAGAGCAGGAGCAGTTTGAGGCAGCGATTCAGCACTATCAGCAGGCGATCGCTCTCAATCCCGACGATGCTGAAGCTCATGGTAACTTAGCAAATGTCCTGCTAAAGCAGGGTCAGACTGAGGCAGCCATTGCGCATTATCAGCAGTCAATTGCCCTCAGACCAGGCGTCTCTGGAATCCACTACAACCTGGGCAACGCCCTCAAGCAGCAAGAAGGCAACCTGGATGAAGCTATTACTCAATATCGGTGGGCTTTGGCTCTCGACCCCAGTTATGCGGATGCCTATCTCCAAGTGGGCATTGCTCTGTACCAGCAAGATCGGTTGGAAGAAGCGATCACTCACTACCAGCAGGCAATTGCCCTCAAGCCCAATGCTGATGCTTACTGCAACCTGGGCAATGCCTTGCTCAAGCAGGGTAGGCAAGAGGAGGCCATCAGCCAATATCAAAAGGCTCTGGCTCTAGAGCCCAACTTCCTGGATGCGCACCTTGGGCTAGGCTGCGCTCTAATCTACCAGTCCCAGTTTGAAGCCGCAGATGCTTGCTTCCAGCAGGCTCTAATTCTTCATCCAAATAGTCCTGAAGCTTACCACAACCGGGGAATAGCTTTGGTGAATCAGAATCAAACTGACGAGGCAATTGGCTGCTTCCAAAAGGCGCTACAGCTCAAACCAGATTTTATTGAAGCTTACTGGCAGAGCCGGGTTGTCTTACCGATTTTTTATGATACGCCAGAACAGATCGCGAGCTGGCGTCGCCGCTTCTGCCGGGGGCTCAATGACTTAATTCAACGAGCTGCCTTAGATACCTCTGGTGGTGGGAAGAATGTCTTGTTACGGGGATTAGAAAAAAGTGCCATCACCTTCTACCTTGGCTATCAGGGTCTTAACGATCGGGGACTGCAACGCAAACATGGAAAACTCGCCCATCAACTGATGGTTACCGACTATCCCCAATGGGCGATTCCTCTGCCTAAGCCTCGGCTCAGCAAAACAGATAAGATTCGAGTCGGGTACCTGTCAGCATATTTAAGACAACATACTGTAGCTAAGCTAACCCTTGGTTGGCTCAAAAACTGCGATCGACGAAGCTTTGAAATTTACAGCTACCACATTGGTCAAAAAGCAGATTTAAAAACCGAAGAATTCCGCTCTTACAGTGATAATTTCTATCATATCTATGGCAGCCTAGAAGCAGTTTGCCAGCAGGTGATTGCCGATCAGCTACATATCCTAGTTTTTACAGATGTCGGCATGGAAGCCCGGATAACCCAAATAGCGGGATTACGTCTGGCACCCTGGCAATGTGCGACTTGGGGACATCCGATTACCTCTGGTTTACCAACCATTGATTATTATTTGTCGAGTGATTTAATGGAACCAGAAAATGCTCAAGCACATTATTCAGAAAAGTTAGTTCGTCTACCTAACATCAGCATTAGTTATGAAAAGCCTTCGATTCCCGTACAGACAAAAACTCGTTCTGACTTTCATTTTCGTGAGGAGGCTATAATCTATCTTTCCTGTCAATCTTTATTTAAGTACTTACCTCAGTTCGATTATATTTTTGCCAAAATTGCTCAACGTGTCCCCTGTGCTCAATTTGCCTTCATTTCTGGTCCTGGCACTGTTATAAGTACAAAGTTTGAAGCACGTTTGGGGCGAGCTTTTGCTAGCTTAGGTTTGAACAGTGAGGATTATTGTGTGTTTCTGCCCGCACAGAACCAAGATGATTACTTCAATCTTAATTTAGTTGCAAATATTTTTCTGGATACCTTTAGTTGGTCAGGGGGTAATACGACTCTGGAAGCCATTGCCTGTGGTTTACCTGTCGTGACCTGTCCGGGAGAATTTATGCGCAGTCGCCATTCCTATGGAATTTTACAGATGATGGGAGTGATAGAGACAATTGCTCAAGATGAGGCTGAGTATATTGAGATTGCTATCAGGCTGGGTTTAGATCCTGAATGGCGGCAGGATATAATACAAAAAATTTATGAACGCCATAGTTGGCTCTACGAGGATAGAACCTGTGTGACAGCACTAGAGTCCTTCTATAAAGGTTTAGTTAACTCCAACGGCGGAGGTTGAAAAAGCTTTCTAGGAAGTCTTGCAACCGGGTGTTGTTAGTGAGGCGTTGCTGATTCCAGGCAGCAGATGTTTGCTCAAAAATTTCTGACATAGTGGGATAGACAGGAGCGAGCTTAGCGATCGCACCCATCTTCAGTCCTTGACGCATTGCTAGGGCAATGACTTGAATTAATTCCCCAGCTTGGGGTCCAACCAGAGTTGCTCCCAAAATTTCCCCGTTGCGTAGCACAATCAATTTACATATCCCAGTCATTTCGACTCTCAGTTGGGCTGCTGCTAATGTCTTAAAGTACTGCCGCAAAACTAAAACCTTGTTGGTGGTGTACCGGCGTCTTGCTTGCACCTCCGTCAAGCCGACCCGTGCTAGTACAGGGTCAGAAAAAATCGCCCAAGGAATGCTACGGTAATCCACTTTGAACAGTGGGAAAAACAGAGCGTTTCTCAGGGCAATTCTGGCTTCATAGTTGGCAATGTTGGCATGATAGCCACCGCTTGCACTGCCACAGGCGTAGATGTGGGGGTTGGTGGTTTGCAGTTTTTCATTCAACTGTACTCCCCGCCGGTGCAATTTCACGCCTACCGCTTCCAAGTTCAAAGATTCAACATTGGACACTTGTCCAGCTGCTAGCAAGATTTCATCGATTTCAATAGCCTCATCACCCGCCTGAATCCATTTTTTGTCCTGAATCTGCAACACCTGTGTGACTGGCGTTTCAGTGAGGAGGCGCACACCTTCAGCCTCTAGCGTCGCTTGCACTAGCTGGGCTGCCTCTAGGTCTTCTTGGGGTAGGATATGAGGACGTCTGACTACCAAGGTGACGTTGAAGCCAAGCCGTGACATGGTTTGAGCCATCTGAATACCGACTGGATCGCCGCCGATGATCGCCCATTTTTTCGGTGGCTTTTGAGAATTCAGCCGCTGCCAAATATCGGCGGCAGTGAGGTAGCCGGTGGTTTGCAGCCCCTCTATATTTGGAATAGTAGGACGGTAGCCGGTGGCAAGTAGATAAATGCGAGCGCGGAGGGAGCGTCCGTTAACCGCAAAGGCGGAGTGTGGCAAAGATTGAAATTGACCATTACCAACGATGACTTCTACTCCCAAGGAGGCTAAGACAGATGGGGAATGCTGTTCTTCTAGATTTGAGACGACACCAAGAGCCCACTGCATCGCCTCTGCCCACCGCACCGACTCACCGGAGTTTTCTGGCGCACCTGTTGGTGAAGAGTGAATCCCAAATTGACTAGCATGACTCAATTGCTGGGTGATTTGCCCGAGTTGGGTCAAAGCGTGAGGCGCGATCTCTGTTGTTACGCCTTCTCTTAAGCTCGGTTCTACAAGGGCGACTATAGCTCCCAGTCGGGCGGCAGCAGTTGCCGCGTAGCGTCCAGCTGGACTGCCACCAATAATCACGATATCGTAGTCAACTGCCATTATTTTTGTTAAACATGGTGCAGATCTAAACAACTAAAGAGAGCTAGAGCATTGTTTACTATCACCTGAATCCTATTTGATTTATAAAAAAGTGACCCGCTCTGACTCCACAAGCCTGCTATGAGCAAAAAGTCCGCCCGCTTCTACGCCTTTCTCTCAATCGGTGCAGCCCTACTCAACATCACTCTCAAATTTGGTGCTTACCTCCTGACTGGTTCGGTTGGGTTGCTATCAGATGCCTTGGAATCGGGAGTGAACCTAGTTGCCGCCGTGGTGGCTGTTTGGGCTCTAAGTCTTGCCGCCCGCCCACCAGATGCTGAACATGCCTTCGGGCACTCCAAGGCGGAATACTTCTCTAGTGGTGTGGAAGGGGCACTGATCCTGGTTGCCGCTGCCGGTATTGCGCTTGCCGCCGGAAAACGCTTGTTGCATCCCCAGCCTTTAGAGCAGTTGGGACTGGGGTTGGGACTTACGCTGGTAGCAACCGTAATCAATGGCGGTCTAGCTTGGACGATGTTTCGGGCTGGACGGCGACTGTGCTCTATCACCTTACGAGCGGATGCCCATCACCTGCTAACAGACGTGTGGACTTCTGTGGGGGTGTTCCTGGGAGTTTTTCTCGTGAAGCTGACAAGCTGGCTAATACTTGACCCAATCATTGCCCTGATTGTTGCTGCTAACATTGTCTGGACTGGTTGGCGACTACTGCACGAAACTGGGTCTGGACTGCTGGATGCTGCCTTACCAGTGGACGAGCAGCGCCTGATTACTGATATTTTCTTACCTTACCAAGAGCAGGGCATCCATTTCCATGCTCTACGCACAAGGGTAGCCGGAACCCGTCACTTTATTAACTTCCACGTGCTAGTGCCCGGAAAGTGGACGGTGCAGCGTGGTCATGCCCTATGTGAAGAAATAGAGCTAAAAGTTATTCAGGCACTACCGGGAACCTGCATTCTTACCCATCTAGAACCGCTAGAAGACCTGACCTCTTGGGATGACCAAGATTTAGACCGGAAGATTGATGTGCTGTAAGATTCCTGACAGTGTTAACAATCTGTTGAGCCCACTAAGTGAACTTGAGGTCTCACTAACGCGAGATCTCCCCAATTGCTTGCACCAAGCGCTGATTTTCCTCATGAGAGCGTACAGCTATGCGGAAATAGCGGTCGCCCAACTCTGGAAAGCTGAGGCAATCGCGGATCAAAATTTGGTGGCGTTCGAGTAATCTTTGCTGCACTTGAGAACTGGGTTGTTGTGACTGCACCAGTAAGAAGTTGGCAGCGCTGGGGTAGGGCTGCAGATCGGGTATTTGCGCCAAAGCCTGAAAGAGTGCTGACCGCACTGGTGGTAGCCAAGACCAAGTCTTTCGCTGAAATTCTGTATCTCGGAGTACAGCAACAGCGGCGGCAGCAGCGAGGGTGTTCACGGGCCAAGGATCGCGCCACTGCTGCCAGCGTTGGAGCCGGTCTGGGTGAGCAATCGCGTATCCCAGTCGCAGTCCAGGCAGGCTGTAAAATTTAGTCAGCGATCGCAGAATCACTAAGTTTGGATATGCCTGCACGACTGAACTCAGGCTTTGTTCCTGGTCTGGGGGCAGAAAATCCATAAAGGCTTCATCTACCACAACCAGGGCAAATTGTTCCAGGTAGGGCAGAATTGTTTCCCGTGAAAACAGGTAGCCTGTGGGATTGTGAGGGTTATTTAGTAGTAAACCGGACTCTGATGAGGAGTGGGGGAGTGGGAGAGTGGGGGAGTGGGGGAGTGGGAGAGTGGATATGTCTGTTCCCTCTTGCCTCTCGTCTAAGAAAATTGAATACGACTGCACCTTGGCATTGAAAGCTTTTAGGACTCGCCAGTAGTCGCCGAAGGCTGGAGTGACTAGAGTCACGGCTAATTCCGCCAAGTCCCTGCCAGCCCAGGTAAGTAACTCTGCCGAGCCATTACCCGGCAGAATCCATTCAGGCGGCAATTCATGCACTTGACCCAGAGCGGTTCTTAGTTCCCGATAATCGGGATCTGGATAAGAGTTCAGGTTGCCTAAGTGAGCCTGAATCGCAGCGATCGCGCTCTTGGGAGGCCCTAATGGGCTGATGCTGGCAGAAAAATCCAGAATCGCCTCAGGTGGACAGCCAGCTAGTGCTGCTGCCCAAGCTAAATTACCCCCATGTACAGGCCGCATTAAGGATGGGTTCCGCAAGAGAAAAAACTATTCGTCTGCTGCTGGCGCGACCTTTTCCCTAAATAGCTTCCCGGCTGAGAAGGCAGGCACCTTCGTTGCCGGAATATCCATTTTCTCATTAGTTTTGGGATTACGGCCTTCACGGGCTTTGCGCTCCCGTGACTCAAAAGAGCCGAAGCCCACCAGCGTCACCTTATCGCCAGTAGATACGGCTTCAATGATTGTTTCCAACGCCGCCGTCAGCACGGCATCGGCTTGTTTTTTAGTCACCGCGGCCTTTTCAGATACGGCATCAACTAGTTCACCTTTGTTCATCTCAATCTCCTTGGAGTTTGCGAAACACCTTCAACCTGGCGCTCTCAATATCACAAAACTGAAATCAAAGCGCACACCACGAGGGGTTCTAACCTAGAAATGGCTGAAACTCTCTTATATTCGTCGTTTCAATGCCCTATTCTAAGGTGTGCTTGCCAAATATGGATCGATAGAACCTTTAAGATATATGGATTTCAGGATTTTTGGGGGCGAAGGCGCGATTTTAAAAGTTATTTCTTTCTCCTTCGGGGAACTTGTAACCCTCGGTTCTCTAGGATTTGGCGCACTTCTGGCCCTGGGGTGTAGTTATAGCCGTATGATGCGCGCATTGAGTCATCGATAATCTGTGGCGTCAGCAATACGATAACCTCTTGGCGCCCGTGCGATTTATTTGTGCTTCTAAACAGCGCCCCCAATATCGGGATATCGCCTAAAATCGGCACCTTGGTTACCGTCGTTTGGTCTGTGTCCTGAATAATGCCTGACAGAATCAGAGTCTGACTGTCTCGGAGGCGAATCACCCCAGAATTCAGCGATCGCTCGTTGATCAAGACTATTGTTTGAGTATTACCTCCGCCCAGATTTATGGTTTGTGAAGATGCGGGAGCACGCACCACAGGAGCTACTGATAGAGCGATAAAACCATTATCGTCAATCCGCTCAATTCGGATACTTAGGGTTAGACCGATCTGCTCTTTAGTCACGTTTACCGTTTGGATAGCGGCACCGGCAGTGAAATTTGTTTGGGTTGAGACGTTGCCAACCACTTGCGAAGTCAGGTTGACGTTAGCCTGCTGACCTTCTTGGACAATCAGGGTTGGATCGGTCAAAATCTTGGCAGTGTTACTCGTTATCTGAGCTTGCAGGAGAGAGAGAAATCTGGTGGGGTATTGGAACAGGCTGGGGAGAGCTGTAGTAACTGTACCAAGAGTACCTTGTGAAAAGCTGGCGTTGCCGTTCGCAAGTGTGACGACACTGTTTGTGGCTGGAGTGATATTTGAGAATCCAGGGTTCAACGGGTTACCATTTCTGCCAAACGGCGCAATCGGCTGAAAAGCTGTTCCGTTCGCTAATTGACCTTGTTGGGTCACAAAACCGTTGTTGATGATTGTCGGCGTACCTGGCGCACCGTTTGCAAGGGATATAGTGGCACCTGGATTAACAAAGGGTGTGGCATTTGTTCCAACTAGCGCTGGATTGCCAACTACTGGTGGACTAAAAGTATTCCCTGTCACCGTCGCATTGCTGGGTGGGTTAAACCCACCAATGTTCACAGCTGCTTGCCCTTGGTTAATATTAAAGAAATTGTTGCCAATCCCAAACGAGAAGCTGGTGTTGAAATCCTGGGCGGCTAAGAGGTTGACATCGACAATCTTGACATTTACGGCAACTTGACGACGGCGGGCATCGAGCTGAGTTAGCTGAGTCGTGGCAACATCAACTTGTTTGGGAGAACCGATCAAGGTGATTGAGTTAGTGCGCTCGTCTCCTATTGCCTGTAAACTTCTAAGGAGTGGCACAGAGTCTTGGAAATTAATTCGTTGAGTTTCAATTCTCGTTTCTGTGCTGGTTTGGGTTTGGGTGGCTGGAGTCGGCGAACCTCCCACAGGCACAGCACTAACGCTAGTGATGACGCGTTCGCGGCTCACAGCACTTTCTGCACCTAAGCCGACTAAAAAATTCAGCGCCACTCCCACTGTTACCTGATTCAGTCGGTAGCTACGTACTATCACGTTCCGAGCTTCATTGGGCAGTGTCGTGCCGACTAGAATCGAGTTCCCATTTCGGTTAGCTTGCAAACCACTAATACCAAGGACATAGTTGAAGACGTTTTGCACCGACTCGTTTTCGATATCCAGAGAAATCGTCGGTCCTTCAGCACCAGCGGCAGGCTGACCTGGTTGAGTTTGCCCAGAAGCACCAGGGGCACCAGGGGTAGCTGTAGCGCCTGTAAACACTAGATTCAGACCGGCAGAACGCGCTAGGAGGGCTAGAACTTCTCGCACTGGGGCGTCTCGCAACACCAAGCGGGGTACGCGCTCGTTAGTCCCCAGATCGATGGTTGCGGCTGAGGAGTCGGTATTCGAAACAGCAATATCTCCCACAGGTGGGGCGATCGCTCTAGGCAAGGTGGGTGCAGCTGGACTTGTCGGGTCTACTGTCCCTGCTGGCGATGCCGGTTTCCCATCAATGGTGATGTTCGGATTGGGCACGAGAACATTTGGCGTTCGAGTTGTAGGCGTCTGGGCTATTTGAGGTTGCTGCTGCCGACTCAGCGCTGGGGGTTGAGATGGGGCGGCTTGTACCGCTGGAGTGTTGGCGGATGCAGAGGTCGGGAAGGGTGTTGTTGGGGCAAGCGTTGTTGCTGATGCTGAGCTAAAGCTGAGGGTAATTCCTTTAGCGTCTCTTAAAGCAATTTCATTTTTGGGAGCGTTGGTGGTGCCAGTGATTACGAGTTGGACGGTATTGGGGTCAAGCTGGGTGATTACGACAGAGGCAATCCCTGGGGCTGGGTTCTCTTGGCGAAAACTGTTCCCTTGAGGTAGGTGCAGTTGAGTATTAACGATAGCTGCCACTGTGGCATTGCTCCGGCTACTCGTCACTACTTGGGGGGGCAATTGCTGGGCATTGCCCGTAGCAGTCTCTAAAACCACACTTAGGCCACGAGCTGTGGGATTTAGCCGCACCCCTGTCACTTGTGTAGCTGCCGCTTGTACACTTTGAGGCCCTAGTAGAACGACTGCTACCCCAGCTAGAATTGCACCACCTTGAAGCTTTTTCACCTTTCCCTCCTCACATTGAGAAATTTTAGTATCGCATCAAGACTTGTCCCTAGTTGTGCAATAACGTAAACACTTTAGGCAAGGTAATAAACTGCCCAGATGAAGAACGTTTTAAGGTAGTTCTACACAACAACCAAGGGCAATTTGAAAATTGTCCCTATCAAAGAAACCTAACCCCACCTCAGCTCCACCTCCAAGAGTAATTTCACTGATAAACCGGAATAACTTTACACTTGTAAACCAAATCAATAGGTATAAATTTGCAGTCAAACAAAGTAGCAGACTCCTTTGCTCCCCCTCTCCCCCTCTCCCCTGCTCCCCCTCTCCCCTGCTCCCCCTCTCCCCCTCTCCTCTACTTCGGCGGCTGGCTAGCCGCTGATGCTGCTGCCGCCGCCTTTGTCACTTCCTCTGGGCTAAGTGGGACTAGCGCCTGCAACTGGAAAGATGTACTGATGGTCTGAGGTCCCCGGCCTTGTTGGTTAAGAGGCGTTTGCGGCAAAGTCGATTGATAGTCTTTGACAATCAACAGTGACTGTAGACGCTCGATATCGCTGAGAATTGATTCGGTTTGTGCAAACGTTCCTTCAACTCCGACATTGACCACCCGGCTTTTGAGCTTGCCGTTGACCTCCGGTCCTAGCGAGCTATCAACAATCACGCCATTAGATGGGTCTACTACTGGCACATATTTCGTGAGTTTGGCCTTAATGCCATTCCCACTCACTTTGGCATTGTCAGCCTCAACCAGCCGATTAAGATCTAACAGCAACGTATCTAAGGTGTCCTCATTAGCAAATAAGGATAAGACTTCTGTTTGTTGCTGTTTTGTCTGTGCTAGCTCAGTTCTAAATTTCTGACCCTGAGCCAGTTCGGTTTGCTTTTGTTGAATTTCCGCCTGCTTTTGAGACTGGGTTGCTTCCAGATCCTGATGCTTCTGCCAGGCTGGTATCACTTGGGTGAAGATGAGGTAGAGGAAACCTGCTAACCCTAAAACTGCGACTAGGATGCTAATCACATCTGGTGTGAACGTCACGCCAAATACAGTAGGGTAGTTGGGCGCTGCCCGAAGCGGCTTGCCTTCCCCAGAGGGCAGAAAGTCTTCAGTGAACGTCATTTTTGAATAATTCCTCTTTCTTGTAGTGTGCGAATCCGAGTCACCAGTCCCAATGTCCCCTCATGCTCCAACTCTCCGATTAACTCGGATGCCGGGATATCGCTCAGACTCGATTGAATCGTGTATTTCACAAATTGGGGCGGTTGCGGCACAACTTTACCAGGCTGGGACGGTGGTGTCGGACCGTTGACCAACTCGGCTGTAACGATTTTGGTTTCTTTCGGCTTAAAGAAAGGAGACTGTTGGAGAGTGAGTAAGAAGTCGTTCACACCACTAAACGAGCTAGCCATACCAGAAATTTCAATCCCACCGACTGAATTCGGGGATAGCTGGCCTTTCTGGGGAGCGGAGGTCTGGGAGGCAGCGGGCTTGGCAGCAGTCTGGGCCGCCGCTGGTGGTACGGTTTGCTTGATGCTTTGAATTTGTACCGCCGCCGGGACGCGATCGCGCAAATCTTGCAACATAGCTGACCAAGGGCGGATTTGATTAAAGACGCTGGCTAATGCTTGGTTTTGAGCCTTAATTGCGTTTGTCTCTTCCTGAGTTTTTTTAATTTGCTGCTCTTCGATGCCCAAGTTGTTCAATTGCGAGTCTAATCCCGCAATTTTGTTGTCTAACTGGGAGTTTTGGGATTCTAGTAACAACAATGCGCCTCCTGCTAGACCTGGTAAGAGCAGGGCGGCCCCAATTGCCATATAGAGCCTGTTCAAATTCCCAGTAGGCTGACGCGCTTTTAGGAGACTAGGACCTGTGCGCTTCTTGTACTCTGGGCGATCCTTGAGCAGATTCACATCTAAACTATACATAGCTTCAAACCTCCCGCAGTCCTAAACCGATTACAATCCCTAATCCCGGTCGTTGTGCATGGGTAATTTTCTCCTCGTCAACCTCCAGGGATAAAGCTGCCACTGGATCTACCTTAATTGTTGGCAAACTCAACCTTTGGGAGAAAAACTCATCGAGTTGTTCGAGCCCGCCCCCAGGTCCCGCTAGTAGGATCTGTGCTACCTCCAAGTTTTCGTTCTGATTGAGGTAAAAATCAATTGAGCGGCGGATTTCATCAGTTAACTCTCCCAGAATTCTCAGCATGGCACCCAAGCCTAGATTGTTGCCTGCCGGACCACCCATTCCCCCCGGCTCGGTTGTGCTAGTAGGAATAGTCATTCCTTGTAGCATTTGCGTATCTCTAGTTGTGGGTAAGTTCATTGCTCGCGACATCGCACTTTGAAGCTGATACGTGCCAATGGGGACTGTGCGAGAGAATTGCGGCACCCCGTCTACTATAATTGCAATCTCCGTGCTGTCAAACTCAATATCGACTAGCACTACCGCTTCTTGCGGGGCAAAATGCCGCAGTTGTTCGCGAATCGTCCGAATTAAGGCAAAACTGTTAATCTCTAAAACATCAACCTTTAACCCGGCTTGCTTGAACGTATTTATATAGGTATCGGTAACTTCTTTTGGAGTAGCGACCAGTAGCACCTGTACTTTCTCAATGCCATCCTCATCCACAAAGTACCCCAGCTTCTGATAATCTACATCAGCCTCTTCCCGTGGATAGGGTAAGTACAGACCTGCCTCATGGTTCAGCACCATTTCCGTTAGCTCTTGGTCGTCTAACTCGGCTGGCACGGAAATGAGCCGGATCAGCGATTCTCGCCCTGGTACAGCAGTAGCGACGCGCTGTGCTTTGATTTTGCTCTCCCTGAGTGCTGACTGGATGATTTCCGCCAAGGCTAGGGAGTCAGCAATTTGACCATCTTCGTATATACCTGACGGCACCGGCAGCGAAGCCAAGGCGATCAGTTTGAAGCCCTGGCTATGCTTACGTAGCTGAGCCACATTAATCCGTTCTGGAGTTAGTTCAATACCGACTCCGCCTGTGCGTTTTGCCAACAAACCTTTGAAGCGGTTAACCACAGTTTTGCCAGTTTACCTTTGCTGGAGTTCGGATTGAGCTTGCGAGAGCGCAGTTGAGGCGGTTGGGGTCGGTCGCACCGACCCCTTTATCCGCCGTGCCGGAGCGACCACAGGCGTTCCGTTGAGTTCACAAGGTTGAATTTAGCTGAGAGCCTGCATGCTTAATGATTTATCACACCACCCCCAAGGCATATCAATAGTATAATTACGTAATGATCGCAATTATATTCTGGAAAAAGCATATAGGCATGCTTGCCTTGTTGGGGTTACTGCTGAGCTGGGTTATTAGTTGCAGCAGTGCTAATCTCGGGGCTGGGGCACGGCAGTCCACTTCAGGCGGCACCGATATCGAGTTCTGGACAATGCAACTCCAGCCCCAGTTTACAGACTATTTCAACCACCTGATTGGCACGTTCGAGGCGGGGAATCCTGATGTCAAGGTGAAGTGGGTGGATGTGCCTTGGTCAGCGATGCCGAGCAAAATCTTAACATCTGTTTCAGCCAAAACGGCACCAGACGTAGTAAATCTAAATCCTGATTTTGCCTCCAAGTTGGCAGGACATAATGCTTGGCTGAATCTGGATGGTAAGGTGCGAGCCGATGTCCGCTCGACCTACTTACCCAACATTTGGCAGGCGAGTACACTCAATGGCAAGAGTTTTGGTATTCCCTGGTATCTCACCACACAGTTAACAATTTACAACATAAATTTGTTGAAACAGGCGGGGCTGACTCAGCCCCCTGCCACCTATGCTGAACTGGCGGCTGTTGCCCGGCAAATTAAGCAGAAAACAGGTAAATACGCCTTCTTTATCACACTAGTGCCGGAAGATTCAGCTGAGGTGCTGGAGTCATTTGTGCAAATGGGGGTGAATCTAGTGGATGAACAAGGTCAAGCCGCATTCAACACCGCGCAAGGCAAAGCAGCATTTCAGTATTGGGTAGATCTGTACAAAAATGGACTTTTGCCACAGGAAGTCTTGACACAAGGACATCGCCATGGAATTGAATTGTACCAAGCAGGGGAGACAGTGCTTCTGTCTTCAGGCGCTGAGTCTCTGAAAAACATTGCGAAAAATGCCCCAGCGATCGGGCAAGTCTCTGCCACTGCCCCCCAGCTAACTGGCGAAACTGGCAAGAAAAATGTTGCCGTGATGGATCTCGTCATCCCCCGCAATACCGAAAAGCCCGATGTCGCTCTCAAATTTGCCCTATTTATCACCAACAACCAAAATCAGCTAACCTTTGCCAAAGCCGCCAACGTTTTACCGTCTACCATCCAAGCACTCTCCGACAGCTACTTCAAAACGGAAGATACTGGAGCCACGCCAGAGGACAAAGCTCGCATTGTCAGTGCCAGTCAAATGAAACAGGCAGAAGTATTAATCCCCGCCATGAAAGATCTCAATTTGCTGCAAAATGCCATTTACAACAATCTCCAAGCAGCAATGTTAGGTGAAAAGACAGTAGCTCAGGCCACTGCCGACGCTGCTCAAGAGTGGAACCAGGGGAGATGAGAAGAGGCAGGGGGCAGGGGGCAGGGGGCAGGGGGAGATTAAGATGCCTTTTCTTTTATTCTCAGAAAATGACCGACTAGATAGAGCGAACCACACAGAACGATTAAATTCTCTGAAGTAATGGCTGCCTCTAGTGCTGTCACCAGATCTGGATAAGCTCGGCGATCGCTTAACCCCGGACAAACGTTGTGCGCTAGGATTACTAACTCGGCTGGATTAGCAGAACCGTGGTCAGGTATTGGAACTGCATACAATCGGTCAGATGGGCGAAGTAAGGCACTCAGAATCTCGGCATGATCTTTGTTGGCGGGAATTCCCACCACCCAAGTGACAGATTTAACGTCTAGAGTATCAACGTACTGACGCACAGTGATCGCTGCATCAGAATTATGAGCTCCGTCAATCAATAACTGGTGGTTTTGCCAAGTTGTCCACTCCAGACGTCCTGGCCAGTGAGTCTTTGCCATACCGGTAGCGATCGCCTCTTTTGAAATATCCCAACCCAGCTGTTGGAGAACTTGCAAACTAGCGATCGCTACTGCCGAATTAGTCAACTGAAACGCTCCCGGCAACGGTAATGGGTACTCAATCCCCTGATACAATGCCCGCCTCTGTGTTTCTCTTGTCCCTGCGGTTCGTAAATCCAACGCCGGTTTAGGCCAAACAGCCGGACAGCTCAGGGCTTTAATCCGCTCTTGCACCACCGTTGCCGCCACTGATGGTAATGGTCCTACCACAGTTGGACATCCTGGTTTGAGGATACCAGCTTTCTCTCTAGCAATATCTGCCAACGTTGGACCTAGATTTTGCCAGTGGTCTCGACTGATGGAGGTAATGATGCTGATCAAAGGGCGATCGCAGACATTAGTCGCATCTAAGCGGCCTCCTAGTCCCACTTCCATCACCGCTACATCCACCTCACTCTGGGCGAAATACAACCAAGCAGCTGCTGTAAACACTTCAAATTGGGTAGGTGACTCTGTTTCAGGAGCGAGTTGAGGGGAGATTGATTCTTCCCTCAAACTCGCGTAGTTGATTCCGACCTGGACTTGCAGCAGCAGTTGTTGCAGATGTTGAGCTGAAATTGGCTGTTCATTAAGGCAGATGCGTTCAGTCCAATCGACTAAATGAGGAGAGGTATATCGTCCTACCCGATAGCCCGCATGAGTCAACACTGAAGACAGGTAAGCACAAACAGAGCCTTTACCGTTTGTCCCGGCTACATGAATGACAGGTATAGAGGAGTGCGGATTGCCCAGTCGAGCTAGCAGCTGTTGAATCCGCTCTAAGCCAAGATGGACGCCAAAGCGTTGAAAGGGTTTCAGGATAGAGTCGATTTCCACATTCCAAAAATCGGGGCTTTCAATTAGAGTTAGCAGACTATTTCTTATGTATCACCAAAACGTGCTATGTAGCGTTGAAAGAGCAGCCAATTGGGACCTCCGCTTTTAGGCGGATGAATTGCATTCCTAAGGTGAGTCAGATTTGTGAGGAAGTTTATGCGAGGCTAAATTTATGTCTGATAACGGCAATTCACCCATCAGTAACCTGGAGTACGATTTGCTTACAGTGTTGCAGAACAAAGCTGAAGCGCTTAGGGCGTATGATACCTATATCAAAGACGCGCAGTCAATCCAGTCGCAGCCCTGCGTGGAATTGTTCCAAAAGTTGCAACAGGAAGACAGGCAGCAAGCCCAGGAAATCCGTCGTCACCTGCAAGAAGTGATGCAGAAGGGTAAGATGTAGCTCAATCAAGTAAGCCAAGCTGATTTTGAAAGGGAAGATCCAGGAAGCACCACTCGTAAGGTAGGAATCCGCCTCTAACCGCAAGCAGCTTAGAGGGGAATAACATCAAACCTTCAGTGAGATATAACTGAGAAAAAACTGCTTCAGGCACAAGGCAATCAAAAAATTTTATGAGACATCTTAGTTTATTCAAAGCGATTGAGGCTAGTGTTGTCATTTTGGGTCTGGCAATGCTGCCCTTAACTCTACCGGCTTCTGCCCAGAGTAGTAGTGGTAGTGGAGCATCAGGTGATTCGACTTCCGGGACTAACACAACTGGTACAAGTGCTGGGAATTCAACTTCCGGAACGGCTACTGGGTTTGGTAGCTCAACTTCCGGAACGGCTACTGGGTTTGGTAGCTCGATTTCCGGAACCGGCACAGATGCTGGCGGCTCAACTTCTGTTAATAGCACCGGGACTGATAGCTCGATTTCCGGAACTAACACAACTGGCACCGGGACAGGCACAGCCGGTACAGGTGCTGGGAATTCGACTTCCGGAACCGGCACTGGATTCGGCAGCTCGACTTCCGGAACCGGCAGCGGGACTGATAGCTCGATTTCCGGGACCAACACAACTGGCACTGGGACAGGCACAACTGCTTCGGAGACGGGAAACTCGATTTCGGGGACGGGCACAGTTGGTACAGGTGCTGGGGATTCGACTTCCGGAACCGGCACTGGGACTGATAGCTCGATTTCCGGGACCAACACAACTGGCACTGGGACAGGCACAACTGCTTCGGAGACGGGAAACTCGATTTCGGGGACGGGCACAGTTGGTACAGGTGCTGGGGATTCGACTTCCGGAACCGGCACTGGGACTGATAGCTCGATTTCCGGGACCAACACAACTGGCACTGGGATGGGAACATCGAGCTATGGGACGGCTACAACTGGCGGGACAGGAACATCGAGCTATGGGACGGGTACAACTGGTACCGGGACTGATAGCTCGATTTCTGGGACAAGTACAGATACTAGTGGTTCAATTGGTACTAGCACAAGTGCTGGCGATCATACGCTTGGCAACAGTACGGATACTAATGACTCGAGCGGAACGGGCACAGGAATTGGGAGTTTTACTTCTGATACTGTCACTGCTCCCAATAGCTCAACTAGCTCGACTTCTGGTACCACTTCTTCTCAAGGCAACGCAGCCATAAGAAGTCGTCATCAGTCGAGTTGGAGTTTGCTCGGCTTGCTCGGTTTGATAGGTTTGCTTATTGGTCTAGCTAATCTATTTCGTAAGCCCAAGCCTTTAAAACCTACGAGTGAGAGCGAAGATGCGGTAGAAGATCCCTTTAGCTCCAGGTATTAGAAGTGACTTATGTCTTCAGGCAGGTTTACCTTCAACCGCGAGAAGGCCCCTTCTATAACGGCGAGCGGCAAGGCACTGACGCCAGACGTTAGTCCGCTCGTCAGTGCCAGAGCAAGAAATTTAAAGGGGGGACGCGAATAATGCGGGAGGCAGAGCCACACCGCATTTTCGCTCATGAATCGCGGACAAGATCTGTGGTACAAACTAGTCGATCATCTAGCGGTTTCATGTTACAATTAATACGTTACAGGTGAAAGCCCCGTGGAACGTGCCCGACAAATTTGGCTCGACTAGGAGAGATGTTACGGTGCCACACGACTGCCCACAAATTTAAGTCTGACAACTCAGTAGCGATAATGAGTATAAATAATGAGCCAGTGCGGTCTTGGGCTCTGCCCAAGTGGAGCAACTGGCGTAGCTCAGTAGGTACTTTAAAGTGCTGAATGGAAACAAAACAAGAAAAAACTTCATAACGTACCGGGGGGCACACGGGAAAGGTTCTTTGAAATGAGAACAACGCCTGGGGAGAGAATGACCTCTGCCTGTGGATGAGCTAGGCTCGATGATTGGTGCTTTTAGTACGTTCGTCTGGCGAAGCCGCCAATTGCGGCCTGGAGGCACCTCCAGGCCGATTGGCGGTTTAGGTACTGCCTGAAAGGGACATTTGCACGTAAGTCGGCTCGTAAGCCCGAAAGGGAAGATCCAGGAACTCGTAGAGGCGACTCTATGGAATCCTCCGCTATATTCGGTACTCCGGGTCTTCGGAGGAGGATGTCAATTTGAGCAACTGGCAGACTCTCAGAGCATTTAGCTGTTTGCAAATTTAATGAGAACCAGAAGGAAGGCTTAGGATGAAGCGTTTTAGTTTATTCAAAGTGATCGGGGCTGGTGCTGTCATCTTAGGTCTATCAATGTTGCCCTTAGCTCTGCCCGTTTCTGCCCAGAGTAGTAGTGGTAGTGGGGCATCGGGTGGTTCGGCTTCTGTTACTGGGACAGGTAACGGTAGTTCTACCTCCGGTACTAGCACCGGCATTGGGGGCTCAACTGCTGGCACTGGCACAGGCAATTCCACCACTAACACTAGCACAGGGATCGGGGGCTCCAATACTGGGACTGGCAGTTCAACCTCTGGGACTGGCACCGGGACTGGCAGTTCAACTGCCGCTCCTAATACAGGGATTGGGGGCTCCAATGCTGGGGCTGGCACTGGGACTGGGGGTTCAACTGCCAGTCCTAATACGGGAGTTGGAGGCTCCAATACTGGGACTGGCACCGGGACTGGGGGTTCAACTGTTGGTCCTACAGAACTTGGAGGTCCGAATACTGGGACTGGGACTGGGGGTTCAACTGTTGGTCCTACAGAACTTGGAGGTCCGAATACTGGGACTGGAGGTTCAACTGTTGGTTCTAATACAGGGATTGGAGCCTCGAATATTGGGACTGGCACCGGGACTGGCAATTCACCCTATGGGACTGGCACTGGGACTGGGGGTTCAACTGCCAGTCCTAATACAGGGATAGGAGGCTCAAATACTGGGACTGGCACCGGGACTGGCAATTCGACCTACTATGGCACTGGCGCAGGCGCTGCGGGTTCAACTACCGGGATGGGCTCAAATGCCGCAGGTACTGATGGCTCAACCAATAGGACTGGGACTGCCACTGGTACTCCAACCTCTGGTAGTGGTTCAGGTGCTGGGGGTTCGACTGCCGGGACGGGTTCAATTGACACAGGTGGCTCGACTACTGGTACTGGCGCAGGGACCGGAGGCTCAACTGGTGGAAACTCCACCTCTGGTGGCGCAGTAGTAGTGCCTGGCAGCTCGACTTCTGGAAGCAGCACTGCTCCCAATAGTTCAACTAGCTCAACATCTTACCAAGGAACTACAGCCACAAGAAGTGACGATCAATCTAGTTGGAGTTGGCTAGGCTTGATTGGTTTAATTGGTTTGATTGGTTTGGCTAATTTGTTTCGCAAGTCCAAGCGTGCAGAATCTGTGACTGAGAGCAAAGCTGATGTGGTAGACCATTCTAGCTCTCAGTATTAAAGGGCGTTCAGAACTCCAAGCCTTCATGATCGAAGAGAAAATAAATGGGCTTGCCTTGAAGGCCGTCGCTGAGCTAATATGGATGATTGTGAGTTTTTTAAAACTATGAATGCTCAGGAAATTATCCGCTCGATTGAGGCAGAGCAGCTGAAGCCAAAGCTGCCAGACATTTATGTAGGAGATACCGTTCGGGTCGGGGTAATTATCCAAGAAGGCGGTAAAGAACGAACCCAACCTTATGAAGGGGTGGTGATTGCTAAGCGTAATGGCGGCATCAATGAAACCATTACGGTTCGTCGCATCTTCCAAGGGGTTGGTGTAGAACGGGTGTTTCTCCTACATTCCCCACGGGTTGAAAGCATCAAAATCCTGCGTCGAGGCAAGGTCCGTCGTGCTAAGCTTTACTACCTGCGGTCTCGCTTTGGTAAAGCCACCCGCCTCAAGCAACGGTTCGACCGCCCTTTGTAATCGGGTTCGGTAGAGCTAGTACCTGCCTGGTTTATACAGCTGGACTTCAAAGTTGACGCTGAATTGCGTTAAACTGAAATCTGGCTAGAGCAAAGAAAACTTGTGCGCTCTTAGTTCAGCTGGTAGAACGCAGGTCTCCAAAACCTGATGTCGGGGGTTCAAGTCCTCCAGGGCGCGCTCGCTAATACAAACCCTCTACTCGAAAAATACTGCCAAGCGCTGGTTAGCTAGCGTCAAAGTCCAAGGATTTTGGGTAAAATTATCGGGAAAGAGTCCTAAGCTGGCCTCGAAACGGCTCACGCAGAGGATGGCAGGTGTCTGGGACGGCAGGGATGAACTGCCATAGCTGCAATGTCAGATGGGGAAATGAGCGATTTATGGATAAGAAAAACGAAGCCGAAATCAAACAACCAACTGATGGGTTTAACATCACTAAATTTATTCAAGGTACAAAAGAAGAGCTTGACAAAGTGGTGTGGCCTAGTCGACAACAGGTGGTTAGTGAATCTGCAGCTGTCCTGTTGATGGTGATTGCCTCGGCAGCCTTAATTTATCTCATTGATGGCTTATTTTCTTGGGTAGCAAAACAGGTGTTCTTCTGATGACTTTCGCGACAGACGAACCAGGCAACTCGACTCAGACAGAGGAAACGGCAAATGTCGCGGCAAACCCGGCTCTGAAAGAAGCCCGTTGGTATGCCGTTCAAGTTGCATCTGGCTGTGAGAAGCGTGTAAAGGCAACCATGGAGCAACGCATCCAAACGTTTGATGTTGCTGACCGAATCATACAAGTACAAATTCCGCAAACACCAGCAGTCAAAATCCGCAAAGATGGCAGCAGACAGCACACAGAAGAAAAGGTCTTTCCTGGCTATGTGCTAATCCAGATGGTGATGGATGATGATACATGGCAGGTGGTCAAAAACACCTCTCATGTGATTAATTTTGTGGGAGCTGAACAAAGACGTGGTAGTGGATGGGGTCGTGGTCACGTTAAACCTTTGCCGCTAGGTGCTTCAGAAGTTGAACGGATCTTTAAGCAGACCAGCGAACAGGAGCCAGTTGTAAAAATCGACATGGCTGCTGGAGATAAAATCCTGGTACTTTCAGGTCCATTTAAAGACTTTGAAGGCGAAGTCGTCGAAGTCAGTCCGGAGCGGAGTAAGCTTAAAGCCTTACTCTCCATCTTTGGACGGGATACGCCAGTGGAATTGGAGTTTAATCAGGTTCAGAAACAGAGTTAGTAGAAAGAGATGTCGAAGAAAGTAGTTGCGGTCATTAAACTGGCCTTAAACGCAGGGAAAGCGAACCCGGCTCCGCCAGTAGGACCGGCGCTGGGTCAACATGGCGTTAACATCATGATGTTCTGCAAGGAATATAATGCCAGAACGCAAGAGCAAGTTGGAACAGTAATCCCGGTCGAAATTTCAGTTTTTGAAGACCGCAGTTTTACGTTTGTCCTCAAGACTCCGCCTGCCTCAAGATTAATTCTCAAGGCAGCCGGGGTGGAAAGGGGTTCTAATGAACCGAACAAAAAGTCAGTTGGGTCGATCACGCGGGCCCAACTGCAAGAGATCGCCCAAACGAAGCTGCCGGATCTCAATGCCAATGATGTTGAGGCGGCAATGAAAATTGTAGAAGGAACGGCTCGGAATATGGGCGTTACAATCAAAGAGTCCTGAAACCTGATACACATTTAGTGGGGGAGAAGCGACGCTTCGCAATTGACCCCAGGAGAGAAAGATGGCAAAAGCATTATCCCGGCGACTGCAAGAATTGCAGAGGCAAGTCGAAGACAGACCATACCAACCCCTAGACGCTATAAGTCTGTTAAAGGAAACGGCAACTGCTAAGTTTCCGGAAACGGCTGAAGCTCACATCCGGCTTGGAATCGACCCTAAATATACAGATCAACAGCTACGAACAACAGTGGCTTTGCCCAAAGGGACTGGTCAAACTGTGCGGGTGGCGGTGATTGCTAGGGGGGAAAAAGTTACGGAAGCAACGAATGCTGGGGCTGACTTGGTGGGCTCGGAAGAGCTGATCGAAGAGATTCAAAAAGGTCGGATGGATTTCGACCGGCTAATCGCGACGCCGGATATGATGACCCAAGTGGCAAAGTTAGGGCGCTTGTTAGGACCTCGCGGTCTAATGCCGTCGCCTAAAGGTGGTACGGTGACATTCGATCTAGGGCAGGCGATCGGCGAATTCAAAGCTGGTAAACTGGAGTTTCGAGCCGATCGCTCGGGAATTGTCCATGTTATGTTTGGCAAGGTGTCCTTTTCCCCTGAAGATTTGCTAGTCAACCTGAAGGCCCTGCAAGAAACAGTTGACCGCAACCGCCCTTCTGGAGCTAAAGGTCGCTACTGGCGGACCATGTACGTTTCCGCCACAATGGGACCATCAATTCAAGTCGATGTCAGCGCCCTGCGGGATTTGAAGCTGGGTGAAGCCGCATAAAATTAACTAAATAGGCGATCGCCAGAGACAGCAGGAGCCGATGGCTTAATATCCTGCCGAGGTTTACGTCCCCTATTGCCTGAAGCGCCACCTTTTTTGGTGTAGCTAGCAAGGCATGAGGAGGATAACTAAGTAACCCCGGCTCAACAGTTGGGGTTTTGTGTTAAGGAGGTGAAATAAGTATGAGTAGAACGCTAGAAAATAAACAAGCGCTAGTGGCTGAAGTCAAAGAAGCGTTGAGCCACTCTCAACTGGCAATGGTGATTGAATACCAGGGACTATCTGTTGCTGAAATTACAGATTTGCGGCGACGGTTGCGTCCGACGGGCACCATTTGCAAAATGACGAAGAACACGCTGATGCGAATCGCTGTTGAAGGCGATTACACCTGGCAGCCAATGACGGGATTTCTTAAGGGTTCTTCCGTTTTTCTGCTCGTCCAGGACGATATGAAGGCAGCGATTAAGGCTTACCAAGACTTCCAAAAAGCTACTAAGAAGACGGAACTTCGCGGCGGCGTGATGGAAGGGCGAGCCTTAACTGAAGACGATATTAAAGCTCTAACTGAGCTGCCCTCAAAAGAAGAACTTATGGCTCGCTTGGCAGGAGGGCTCAAAGCTATTCCAACCAAGTTGGCAGTAGGTCTCAATGCTGTGCCGACACAACTTGCGGTGGGGATCAAAGAAGTCCCCGGGTCTCTGGTACGTGCTATCAAGGCTGTATCTGAGAAGGAAGAATCTCAACGGTCCGCCGGAGGTAGCTCCGGCGGCGCGCCCGTGCAAGCTCAAAAGGAAGAATCTCAAGCCGCGTAGGCAAACGAGTCATTTCTCATTCATCCAACATCATTAATTGTTCATAGGAGTCTATCAATGTCTACTAAGACTGACCAAATTCTGGATCAGCTAAAATCTCTGACCTTGCTGGAAGCTTCTGAATTGGTCAAGCAAATCGAAGAGGCTTTCGGAGTGGATGCTTCCGCTCCTGTAGGGGGTGGCATGATGATGATGCCTGGTGCTGGTACTGGTGCTGCCGCTGCTGCTCCGGCTGAAGAAGTAGAAGAACAAACCGAATTTAACGTGGTACTGGAAGAAGTCCCGGCTGATAAGAAGATTGCCATTCTTAAGGTGGTGCGGACTTTGACTGGTCTAGGTTTGAAGGAAGCGAAGGACTTAGTGGAAGCTGCGCCCAAGCCGGTTAAGGAATCAATTCCCAAGGATGCAGCTGAAGACGCCAAGAAGCAGCTAGAAGAAGCTGGTGCCAAGGTAAGTGTGAAGTAGTATTATCACCTTTGGTTTTTGCCCAAGGAGCCTGACTCAGGCTCCTTTTTCAACTACCCTAGCCTGACTATGACCCGACGTGCAATCTAACTGGTTATATAACAAAGCTCTTAAGGCAACTGGTCAGCAACTCACGATTAAGTGAGCTATATTTTGTCTGCCCCTCTTTTCGCCTCTCAATCAACCCCACCTCGACCAGTTGCTTCGAGTGGTGACAGTAAAGTGCCAGACTAATACCTAACTTATCGGCTATCTCTGAACCACTCATCTCATTGTGAGCTGCTAGTAACTCCACAATCCGCAGCCGCGTCGGATCTGAAAGCGCCGCAAAAATCTTTGCCCGCCATTCGCTGTCAGATTTCTCTACCATAACTACCACAGTATATGTTGATTGGAGGAATATCAAAAAATTGTTAAGGTCTCAAAAGAATTTTTAGCAAAGTTCTCAAGCTTATCAAATGGTTATTTAACTGTTTGACTTTTCTCTTGAACTCAGTATATACTCTGTAAGACAGAAGATAAAGTTGATTTTTGCAGTAACATGCCATCACCCCTAAGCACATCTTCCGTCTAAAGACAGAAATATAAGACTTTACAATCTATTAAGATTTATGATATTTCACAAGCGTAGTAAATTCCCACAACACTTATTAAGACACCTTTTACAGGCGCAGGTCCAAACAATAGCCGCAGGTCCAAACAATTATGATGTGGATTGTTCGAGTCGCGTTACGTCTGCCCTACACATTCGTCATCTTAGCTTTGATGATTGTGCTTTTAGGCGTATTGACGATCTTCCGCACGCCAGTTGATATTTTCCCGAACATTAACATTCCGGTCGTCAGCGTGATTTGGACTTACACTGGCGAACCGCCCGAAGAAATGGCGGAGCGAATTGTCACATACTGTGAACGTGCTATCACCACAACCGTGAGTGACCTTGAACACATGGAATCCCAATCTATGAACGGGGTGAGTGTGATCAAGGTTTTCTTCCAACCAAGCGCTAACATTCCTTCGGCAGTTGCTCAAGTCACGTCCATCACGCAGACAATCCTGCGCATCCTACCGCCAGGGACCACACCGCCGTTCATTCTTCAATACAGCGCTACTAACGTGCCGGTCATCCAGATGAGCATAAGTAGCAAAACCCTTCCCGAACAAACACTCAACGACTTGGCTCTGAACTTCATCCGCGTCCAGTTAGCGACAGTGCAAGGGGCGCAGGTGCCTTTGCCATACGGGGGTAAAGTCCGGCAGGTCATGGTAGATATCGACTCTCAGGCGCTTTATGCCAAAGGTCTTTCTGCCACCGATGTCGTCAATGCTGTCACTGCACAAAACATCATCCTGCCCTCTGGCGATGAGAAGATCGGTACTCGCGATTACTTCGTCAGGACCAACAATAGTCCGGATGCCATATCAGCACTCAACGACTTACCGATTAAGCAAGTTAATGGTGCTACAGTCTACATCCACGATGTGGCCCAGGTCCGTAATGGCTTCGCCGTACAAACGAACATTGTGCGCGAGAATGGACGCCGCTCCAGCTTGCTCACGATCCTCAAAAGTGGTAGCGCCTCCACCCTTGAGGTCGTCAACCGCGTCAAAAAAATTCTGCCTCAAATCCAAGCCACTTTGCCTCCAGGATTGAATTTAGGGTTCTTGTTCGACCAATCGATTTTTGTCAAGGCTTCGATCCATGGCGTACTTACAGAAGGGCTGATTGCCGCGATCCTTACAGCATTGATGATTCTCGTTTTCCTTGGGAGTTGGCGCAGCACGGTGATCGTGGCCGTCTCAATTCCCCTGTCTATCCTCTGCTCCATCATCGTGATGAGTGCCCTCGGTCAGACGCTCAACATCATGACTCTGGGTGGTCTCTCCCTAGCTGTCGGGATTCTGGTGGATGATGCCACGGTGGAAATTGAAAACATCCACCGCAATTTGGGACAAGGAAAACGAATCAAGCGGGCGATCCTGGATGGGGCGCAGCAAATCGCGACTCCAGCGCTTGTGGCTACACTGTCTATCTGTATTGTCTTTACGTCTGTGGTCTTTTTGAGTGGGGTGGCAAAGTACCTGTTCACACCGTTGGCGATGGCGGTGGTTTTCGCCATGATTGCTTCCTACCTGCTCTCGCGGACTGTGGTCCCGACGATGGCGCACTATCTCCTGCGGCATGAAGTGGACTTATATGCTGAAGAGCAGCACCATGACGGTAGTGTTAGCGATCGCAACGCCGATGGTCACCATCGGGGTAGTGCGAATGATCGCGGCAACGGTCAGCAAACCAAAACCGTCAAGAAAGACTGGATCTGGCGGCAGCACGAAAAGTTTAATGTCCAATTTGAGAAATTTCGCTCTTGGTATCGTGGCACCTTAGCTTGGGCTTTAAATCATCGCCGGATAGTGTTTGTGCTGTTTGGTGCTTTTTGGGTGAGTGCGTTAGTGCTATTGCCGTTTATCGGTCAAGACTTTTTTCCTCAAATCGATGGCGGTCAGTTTACTCTGCATGTAAGGGCACTGCCCGGTACTCGCGTGGAAGAGACAGAACGGATCTTTGGTCAGGTAGAAGCTGTTATCCGTCAGACCGTTCCGGCTGAAGATCTCACCCAAATTCTCGATAACATTGGTTTACCCAGTAGCGGCATCAATCTGGCATATGGCAATAGCGCTGTCATCGGCGAAGCTGACGGTGATATTCTCGTCTCCCTCAAAGAATCTGGCAAAACCTTCTCGTACGTCAAGCAACTCCGCCAGACATTGAAAGCTCGGTTTCCCGATTACACATTCTTTTTCACGCCAGCTGATATTGTCACTCAAATCTTGAATTTCGGTCTGCCTGCTGCCGTTGATATTCAAATATCTGGCCCACTCAAAAACGCCACAGCCAACGATAAAATTGCCCAACAAATCGCCCAGCGTGTGGCTCTCGTTCCCGGTGCCGTAGATGTCAACGTTCACCAAGTTACTAATGCTCCGGAGTTGCTAGTCAATGTGGACCGCATAAAGGCTGAAGAAGTCGGCCTGACTCAAAGCAGTGTTGCGAATAGTCTGCTCACTTCCATAAGTTCGAGCGGTCAGGGAACATTAAACTACTGGCTCGATCCCAAAACCGGGGTGAGTTACCTTGTTGCGGTGCAAATTCCCCAATACAACCTGAATTCGATTGACGCCCTCAATAACGTACCACTTACCAGTGCTCAGAGCTCACCAGCTACCAGTAGTCTGAACTTATTGAATGTCAGTAGCCAGGGTTCATCGAGTACCAGTAGCCAAAGCCCACCACCGCAACTTTTGAGCAACTTGGCGACCGTCAGTCAAGACACAACGTCACAAGTCGTCAATCACTACAATATCCAACCTGTTTTTGATGTCTATGCCAACGCCCAAGATCGTGACCTAGGCGGCGTTGCCCGTGATGTCAACCGGATTGTGGCTGAGTTTAAGCCTAAGCTACCTAAAGGCAGTCACATCGTTGTGCGCGGTCAAGTGCAAACGATGAACTCTTCATTCCTTGGTCTAGGCTTCGGCTTGGTGTTTGCGATCGTGCTGGTTTACTGCCTAATGGTGGTCAACTTCCAATCCTGGCTAGATCCCCTGATTATCATGATGGCGCTGCCTAGTGCCCTGGCTGGCATTGTTTGGATGTTGTTTATCTGCCAAACCACCTTCAGCGTGCCCTCGTTGATGGGTTCAATTATGTGTATTGGGGTGGCGACATCAAATAGTATTCTGCTGATCACTTTTGCTAAGGAGCAGCGTTTGGAGGGGGAAAACGCTTATGGTGCGGCTCTGAATGCTGGCTACGTGCGGCTTCGCCCAGTATTAATGACGGCCTTTGCTATGATCATTGGGATGGTGCCGATGTCCCTGGGTCTTGGGGAAGGCGGCTCGCAGAATGCGCCGTTAGGTCGCGCCGTGATTGGCGGCTTGTCAACTGCCACCTTTGCAACTTTGATCTTTGTGCCATTGGTCTACAGTATTCTACGGCGTCAACAACCTCGTCCCCTCGATGAAGATGAGGATGATGCTCCCTCCGATCCGCAGGCCGCATTTGCCATGTCATCACAACAGCAGAAGTAATAACTATGGATTCTCAGCATCCTAAATCCTCTGAGCCTTCAGTCGATTCTCAACATCCTCCATCCTCTGAGCCTTCAAACGAATCTGGTAAGCGGCATTCGCGTGGCAGAGGTCGTTTGGTCTGGATTATCTTGGGTGTTGTTGCTGTGACGAGCCTGCTGGCTTTAGGCATTCTCCCCCGTTTAGGTCGTCGGTCGGAATTACAGGCAGCAGTCAAGACACAAAGTGCTGTGCCCTCAGTCAATACGATAACTGCCAAACCCGCTCCGACTGAGACTAATTTGCTTTTGCCCGGCAGTGTCGTGTCCCTCAACCAAACTACCATTTATGCCCGCAGCAGCGGGTATTTGCGGCGGTGGCTGGTAGACATTGGCGATCACGTACACGCTGGTCAGTTGTTAGCGGTGGTTGAAGCGCCAGAAGTCGATCAGCAAGTCGCGCAAGCTCGGGCTCAATTAGCGCAAGCTAAGGCCAATCTTGCCCAAAGCCGCGCTAGTTTGGCCAAGGGGCGGAGCGATTTACAGCTTGCCCGCGCCAACGAAATTTTAGCTTATAAGACCTGGCAGCGCTCCAGATTCCTTGTGGGAGAAGGTGTAGTGAGTCGGCAAGATGCTGACACCCAACTAGCGTCCTACAGAGCCAACACTGCCACTGTCCAATCCGCTCAAAATACCGTCAATGTTGACCAAGCCAATGTCTATGCATCTCAATCTAGTGTCAATGCTAGTCAAGCGAATCTCCGGCAATTTTCAGCAACGCAGTCCTTTGAGCAGGTGACGGCTCCCTTCAATGGGGTGATTACTGCCCGTAACGTCAACAATGGAGCTTTGATTACAGCAGGCAGCGTTGCTACCAATACCAGCCTATACACAATCACTTCCTACGATGTTCTGGAGGTGAATGTGTATGTCCCGCAGAGTTCAGCCTCATCAATTCAGCCTGGTCAAGCGGTGCAGATTCAAGTCCGAGAGGTACCGCAAAGGGTATTCACAGGCAAGGTGATCCGCACGACTAACGCCCTTGACCCAAGTTCTCGGACTTTGCTAACCCAGGTAGAGGTGCCGAATCCAGAAGGCTTACTGCGACCTGGGATGTATGCATCTGCCAAGTTTACTGTTGCCCGTGCTAATCCTCCCCTGATGTTGCCAGACAGCGCCTTGGTGATTAATGCAGGGGGGACGCAGGTCGCAACTGTAACCCAAAACCAAACTGTACATTATCAACCAGTGCAAGTAGGGCGAGATAATGGCACTGAGATCGAAGTTCTCTCCGGTCTCAGCCCCAATCAACCATTCATCGGCAATCCGACGGCAGATTTAGGTGAGGGCGCACGGGTACATGCAGTTGCTGCACGCAAATAGACTAAAGTAGTTCCTCATATCCTTTTGTCTTACTAGTTTGTGCGGTGTGTGCCACTTCGCAACAGCAGTAGGGGATTTTTCCGGGTGACGACTATTGAGGCAACTGCGCGTTGCAATCAATTGTGAAATCGCCTGGTTGTGCCCCGAGAAGGTCGTCCAAAAGACGCTGAAAGATGTTGAAATGTCCCATCGACAGGATGCCCTAGTCAGGAATCTGAGTGGAGGTCAGTACAAGCGAGTCAGCATCGGAGTGGAACTGTTGGCTGACCTGAAGCTGTTTTTTCTAGGTGAACCCACCTCTGGCCTCGATCCAGGTTTAGTCCTCAACCTCAGTCGCCATTTCATCCACTTCTTCATGGCCATGTGCCGTCACGGAGTTAGCAGAGACAATAGCTCCCATCTCCAGCTTCTCGCGTACCTTTTGCTGAACTTCTCGCGCCACTTCGGGATTTTCTTCTAGATACTTAATCGCATTGTCACGCCCTTGGGAAATGTTATCACCGTTGTAGCTGTACCAAGCCCCCTTACGGACTAAGATGTCAGTTTCTTCTGCCAAGTCTACGACGCAACCCAGAGTCGAAATACCTTTGCCAAAAATAATGTCAAACTCCGCAATGCGGAACGGTGGAGCAACTTTATTCTTGGCAACTTTGACTTTGACACGGTTCCCGAATTCTTCTGTGCCTCTTTTCAAGGATTGAATCCGGCGAATGTCTAATCGTACCGAGGCGTAGAACTTTAGGGCATTGCCGCCGGTTGTGACCTCTGGGTTGCCGTAGGTGATGCCGATTTTTTGCCGCAACTGATTGAGGAAAACTACCGTGCAGCCGGACTTGCCGATGTTGCCTGTGATTTTCCGCAAGGCTTGGCTCATTAAGCGTGCCTGGAGGCCAACATGAATGTCTCCCATCTCCCCTTCAATTTCAGCTCGGGGAACGAGTGCTGCCACTGAATCAACTACCACTATGTCAACGGCGGTAGAGCGAACCAGCTGATCGACAATTTCGAGAGCGGATTCACCAGTGTCAGGTTGGGAAATGAGCAGGTTTTCAATATCAACGCCTAAAGCTGCGGCATAGGTGGGATCAAGAGCATGTTCCGCATCAACAAAGGCTGCAGTACCACCTGCCTTTTGCACTTCTGCTACAGCATGAAGTGCTAACGTTGTCTTACCGGAACTTTCTGGGCCATAGATTTCAATCACCCGCCCTTTAGGTAAGCCACCGCCTAGAGCTAAATCTAAGGTAAGTGCGCCACTGGAAATTGTTTCTACCCGCATCCGGGTGGCGTCCCCCAGGCGCATGATTGCTCCCTTACCAAAGTTTTGTTCAATTTGTTTTAGAACAAGGCTCAGGGCTTTTTGCTTGCCATCGCTCTCCGTCATTTGAATCGGCATGGTGCTTTAGGTAAAACTGTATGTCTATCTTTCCCAACCTGGTTGATGATTAGGATTGAGCCAATCGTTTGCGGCAATCGCTGTTTAATTAGTACGCTTGTACTGTAACGTATTTGGCAAAGCCTGTCAACTTGTCAGATAGAACTCGCAGATTCCTCACCTAACGTTTTCAGTGAAGGACTATTCAGTTCAGGGGAACGTCGCGGGAAAAATCGACCCTTGAAGCTATAACTAACCAATCCTAGGTATTCGTAATAAACAATGAGAGCCTTTCTGCCAAAAGCCAAGTTTGGTGGTAGTTGACTCAGATGAGGAACGACCACGAACCCTAAACTGCGAAATGTGAGTAGTGAGCGCAGCATGTGGGGCGGATCAGTGACCAGCAGAATCCGTTGGCTTGCCTGCGGTTGGAGGATAGCAGCGGTAAACCTGGCATTTTCCTCAGTGGTCTGAGAGCAGTTTTCGTCTTCTAGCACTCGCTGAGGAATACCTCTAGCCCGCAACATCTGAATAATTTGGGGAGCATCGCCACGACCGCTAGCAAAAATCAACGAGGCTCGATTAGCTTGCCAAAGTTCAGCAGCCACTTCCACACGGGAACCTGTAAATTCTTCTCCTCGGCCCAGCACCACAATTGCATCTACCGTTGCACCGGAATCCGCTGGGAGAAAACCTACTAGTCCCTGATATGCTAAAGCAAATGCTGATGGTAAAGTCGCAATGAAGTAAATCAGCAATAGAATAGCGCTCAGGCCACTTAATTGCCGTTTCCAGCGTAGCTTTGGAATAACCCAAGGCAGCCGGACTAAAGATGCGAGGGTTGGCACTGCCAGCGAGGGTGTGATCAGCCAGGTGGAAAGTATCTCTTTTAGGGAAATCCATTGGCTAGTTGGGCGAACACATAGGGCTGGATCGAGCATTGAAGCTAATTTTCATCCTAATAGAAGGTCTTGATGCTGCTGGATGGCAGCAGCATCAAGGGGAGTTGGACCATACTTTTATGAATCCCCAGACGGTTTATCAAGTTCATCTTTCGGTATATAGTAGGACTCACTCCACTCTGGGTGGCTTAATTTAACTAAGTCTGTCTCTTTGTCGGGTCCACCCAATCCCTGAATGACCTCCTCTACTACTGCTGGCTCAGATTCATCTCCTTCAGGCATGGACTCCTTAATCCCCCATTCTGAAAGCTCTGTAGAAACATTTACTTCATCGCCTGGTTGAATCTCTGAAGCCATTTTTAGCTCCTTCAACACTTCAACAAATTGGTCATTTGCTGCACTGTTGCTCAACTAGCTCAATCCAACCCTGATAACAGCTTGGTCCGAGCACGGAGCAACTTGTTCAGTACACCTTACTACTGTAGCTTAATGCCTCTACTCAAAAACAATGCAGTTTTGCTCTTGTTTCGTTACAAGATACCATTGTTTGTCAGTCATCGTCAAAACCTCTACTAGAAAAATAGTAAGGATTCAGGTGGTTGATGGAGGGATGAGAGAAGGCATGGAAAACCCTGCACCCGATTGAGCCATCAACACCTGCTTAAAAAACTCGATGACCGAACGCCCCTGAACATGACAAGTCTGCAC
>JAABUQ010002858.1_pt1 | contig 33071 bp, 29 predicted proteins | sample 5560001 | NCBI WGS metagenome assembly JAABUQ01 (sample SAMN10711888, study PRJNA513371) | rock metagenome | isolation source: Antarctica rocks | place: Antarctica: Victoria Land, Finger Mt nord | collected 2015-12-18 | reverse complement strand
CAGACGCGGTGCATCCGACGCATGCGGTGCGGCCGGTAGGGTGCTGGGCGCCGAAGGACACGCCCATCGCCGTGGAGCAGACGAGTGGGCGGCAACGGCTGAACGTTCACGGCGCCATTGACCTGGAGACCGGCCAGACCCGCATGCTGGAGGTGCTGACAGTGGACGCCGCCAGCACGATCATGCTGCTGATGGCGATCGAGGCGATGTATGCGGGCAAGCGGGTCATCCACCTCTTCCTGGACAATGCGCGATACCACCATGCGAAGCGGGTGCGGGCCTGGCTGGCGAGGCCGGGGTGCCGGATCAAGCTGCACTTCATCCCAGCCTACTGCCCGCATCTCGACCCAATCGAGCGACTATGGGGCTTGATGCACAAGCACGTCACCCACAACCGGTGTCACGCAACATTCGCCGACTTCAGCGGCGCGATCCTGACATTCCTGCGCGAGGAGGTGCCTAGGAAGTGGCACTTCTATTGCGACGCCGTATCAGACAACTTCCGCGTCATCTCGCCTAAGGATTTTCGGATCCTCACGTGAACGGGGTATACTTTACTTTTGGAGTCCCGAGTGCCGGGGATAAACATCATTTGAGCGAGGGGCAGATGGACGGCACAAATAAAGCGAGCTCCGCGGACGCGGGTAGTGGGCTGCCGTTCTGGTTTGACGCCTGAGTGCGGGAACCATGCGTCCCCTAAGTCACGAAAGCCACGCACGCCCCCTTGGTTGGTGTGCGCCTAAGGCGCCGGTCCTCGAACATGTGGTCACCGGTGAAGCCGAAACCTTCCTGTGGCGCTGCGACGACTACCCCTGGGAACGCAATGTCTGGAACATCCACCCGGAAGTCGAGATCCATCTCATTCGAAATGCGGCCGGGGTGGCGCTTGTCGGGGATCACATAGGCGCCTTCGAGCCCGGCCATCTGACCGTCGTGGGTAGCGGCCTTCCGCACGACTGGGTTACGCCCACCCAACTCGGCGAGGTGATCCGCGGCCGCGACATCGTAGTGCAGGTCCATCCCGACCGGCTGCGTCGGGCTGCCGAAGCGCTGCCCGAACTAGCCGACATCGACGCGTTCCTGAAACTCGCCTCCCGCGGGCTCGCCTTCCACGGCGAGACGCGCCGCCGCGGCGGGGAGATGATGGAGGCGATGGGGAAAGTCGCGGGGCTTGAACGGCTTGGCCTGTTCCTCCAGCTGCTTCAGGTCCTGATGGTCGGGGGCGAGCGCCAGATCTTGTCATCTGAACATTTCGCGCCCGCGACCGACCGGGACAGCCTCGACTCTGTCGGCGAGGCCCTGACGTTCATCGTGGAGAATTTCCGGCACGATATCCGCCTCGGCGACCTCGCGGACAGGCTGGGCATGAGCGAATGGGCCTGCTCGCGGTTCTTCAAGCGGAACAGCGGCAACAGCTTCACTGACTACGTCGCGCGTCTGCGCGTCGGGCACGCCTGCAAGCTCCTCGCCGAAACCGAGTTGCCGGTGACCGACATCTGCTTCGAGGTCGGCTACAGCAACGTCTCGAATTTTAATCGCACCTTCCGTCTTCAGCGCGGGTTGACGCCCTCGGCCTATCGCCGACTGGCGCGCAATCGGAGGCTCGCGCCCGTCGTTGGCCCGAGGATTAGCGTTTGATGGTTTCTTGCAGCCCATGAAGCACAAGCCAGGTTATATTGCGCCGCACAATGCAAGATTTCATCGATCTGGCGCTTCGTGACCGCTAGACCGCTCCGTTCCCATGCCTACACTCCGACCGGAGATCGACGAACAAGAGATCGATCACGGGAGGACGACAATGCGTTTCTTCAGAAATACCGTGAGCGCCCTGGCGCTGACGATTGCGGCGGCCGCGCTGGCACCCGCCCCCGCCCTGGCCGAGGCCTGGGACATCGCCAAGGCGGCCGCGCCCTACAAAGGCACCCAGCTCCACGTCATCTTTCTCGACCGGCCCGGCTACCGCGCCATCATCAAGCTCCTACCGGATTTTGAGAAAGCGACCGGGATCAAGGTCAATTACGAGATCGTACCTTACGAGAACACGCGCGAGAAGGAGGTTTTGAACTTCAGCGGCCAGGGCGACCTGTCGATCGCGCTCGTCGACCTGGTCTGGATCGGCGAATATGCCGAGAACGGCTGGATCGAGCCGATCAGCAAGTTCTCGGGCGACGCTTCGATCACCGACCCCAACCTGAACCTCAAGGGGTTCTTCCCGCTACTGCTCGATGCCTTCGGCACCTGGGGCGGCACGACCTACGGTTTGCCGTTCGACAATTATTCGGGGCTGCTGTTCTACAACAAGTGCATGCTCAAGGATGCAGGCTTCGACAAGCCCCCGGCGACCTGGGACGAACTGGCCAACACCTATGCGCCCAAGCTGACCGACGCAAGCAAGAAGCAGTTCGGCTACGCCCTGCAGTCGCTCCGCGGCGAGACGCAGTCGGCCGACAGTTTCATGCGCATGCTGTGGCCGCAGGGCGGCTCCCTGCTCGACAAGACCTTCCATTCGAACCTGATGAGCAAGGATAGCCAAGCCGGTCTCAACTTCCGCCAGAACCTCATGAAATACATGCCTCCAGGCATCGTGAGCTGGGACCACGCGGAAGCCGTGAACGGCCTTGCGCAGAACCAGGTCGCGATGATCACCGAATGGTCGGCGTTCTATTCGACCCTGACCGACCCGAAGACCTCCAAGATCGGCGACTGTCTGGGGATAGCGCCGGAGCCCGCCGGCCCGGCGGGACGGCGGCCCGCGCTCGGCGGCTTCTCGCTCGCCGTGGCGTCGCAGGCCCCGGAGAAAGTGCAGAAGGCAGCCTGGATCTTTATCCAGTGGGCGACCTCGGAGGCGATCGCGAAGCCCTACGTCGAAGCCGGCGGCGTGTCGGGCCGGATGGCCGTCTACGACGATCCCGAAATCAAGGCGAGTCACCCCTTCGTAGCGCCCATGGTGGAATCCTGGCAGCGCGGCGTGCCGGAGTTCCGTCCGCGCTTCCCGTCGTGGCCGGCCATCTCCGAGATCATCGGCGAATTCGGGTCGAAGATAATGCTGGGTCAGGTGTCGGTCGAAGCGGGATCGAAGGATGTCGGCACCCGCATGGAGGCCATCCTGCAGAAAGAAGGCTATTACGATGGCAAGAAGAAGCTGCTGCAGTAATAGCGGCGATTGCGCCTCGCTACGCGACGCCGGGACCAGGTTCCCGGCGTCGCCGGCCGACTTAAGCCATCTTAACCGGACCGTTTCTTGACCCAGACGACACTTCTACCCCCAACGCGCGCGCGGCTCGGCTACGGGCGATTCACGCCGCTCTGGTTCCTCGCGCCCGCGGTCGTGGCGCTGTTCGCGATCGGCATCTATCCGACGCTGTTCGCCCTCTTCACCTCGCTCCGGCAATATAACCTGACGCGGGTCCGCGACGGCTTTCCCTTCGTCGGCCTCGCAAACTACCACCAGGTTCTGATCGATCCGACCTTCTGGCAGACACTCGGCCGAACCGGGACCTTCTATTGCGTCGTAATGCCGGCCGAGGTCGGGCTCGGCCTCTGCGTCGCGCTCCTGCTGCATCGGCCGGGGCTCGCCTTTCTCCGCGCGCTGGCCCGCGTCTCGCTCGTGATCCCGCTCGCCACCACCTATGCGGTCGTCGGGCTTCTGGGCCGCCTAATCTTCAACAGCGATTTCGGCGTCGCCAACAGCGTCCTGAACCTCTTCGGATTCCCCGGGCTCGACTGGCTCGGCAACGTCAACGGCGCCTTCACGGCTATCTGCCTGATGGACGTCTGGCAGTGGACGCCGTTCTGCGCCTTGATCTTCCTGTCGGGGCTGTCGATGGTACCGGTCGAGATTGAGGAGGCGGCGCGGCTTGAGACCAGTCGCAAATGGCCGTTGCTGACGCAGGTGCAGATGCCCTATCTGCTGCCCGGCTTCACTGCCATGCTGATCCTGCGCTCGGCCGACGTGCTGAAGCTCTTCGACGTGGTCTTCACCATGACGCGCGGCGGCCCGGGGGCCGCGACCGAACTCATCTCGATCTACATCCAGCGCGTTGGCTTCCGCGTGTTCGATCTCGGGCTCGCCTCCGCTCAGGCGCTGCTGCTCCTGCTCCTGACCATCGTGCTGGCACGGCTTTACATCCGCTTCTTCTATCGGGAGATCGAGTGATGGGATCCCGTCTCACCGGACGCATTCTGCACGGATTCGGCCTGATCGTAGTTTTCGCCGTCACGATCTTCCCGGTCTACTGGATGGTTTCGTCGTCGTTCAAGACACAAAACGACCTTCTCGCCTCGCCACCGGTATGGCTGTTCACGCCGACGCTCGGCAATTACGCGGCCGTGTTCTCGGACGACACCGTCGTCAACGGGGTCATCAACTCGCTGATTGTCGCGCTGTTCAGCACGGGCCTGTCGGTCGTGCTCGGTACGCCCGCAGCGTTCGCACTCGCCCGCTACGAGTTCCGCGGCAAGTCGGATCTGTGGTTCTGGTTCATCTCGAACAGGTTCATCAGCCCGATCGTCTTGGCCTTGCCGATCTACATCCTGGCCCGCAACCTCAGCCTCCTCGACACGCATCTCGTGCTGATCCTCGTCTACCTCACCTTCATCATGCCGATCGTGATCTGGATCTCGACCGACCAATTCCGCTCGATCCCGAAGGAGCTCGAAGAGGCGGCGCGCCTCGAAGGGGCGAGCCAGTTCGACATCTTCTGGCGGATCTACCTGCCGCTCGGCCTGCCAGGTATCGCAGTCTCGGCCATATTCGGCTTCATCTTCTCATGGAACGAGTTACTTTACGCGTTGGTGCTGACGCGGAGCGGCGCCCAGACCGCGCCCGTCGTCGCGACGAGCTTCATGTCGGGCTATGAACTGCCCTGGGGCAAGATCATGGCAGCCGGAACCGTAATCGTGTTGCCGGTAACGATATTCGCGCTGCTCGTGTCCCGGCACATGGTGCGGGGCCTGACCATGGGAGCTACCAAGTGAATGGATCGTCGCGGCTGCACCGATCCTCGAGGACGATGTCATGAGTTATCTGCGCCTCGAAGGGATCGAGAAGCGCTTCGGCGCGGTCGGCGTCGTCCATGGCGTCGACATCGAAGCCGAGAAGGGCGAGTTCGTGGTCTTCGTCGGCCCGTCGGGTTGCGGGAAGTCGACGCTTCTCCGTATGATCGCGGGGCTCGAAGAGGTGTCGGGCGGCGAGGTCTTCATTGACGGCGCGCGCGTGACTCACACCGAGCCCGCGAAGCGCCAAGTTTCGATGGTGTTCCAGAGCTACGCGCTCTTCCCGCACATGAGCGTGCGCGACAACATCGGTTTCGGGTTGAAGATGTCGAAGGTGCCGAAAGCGGAGATCGCAAAGCAAGTGGCCGAAGCCGCCCGTATCCTGCAGATGGAGCCACTTCTTGATCGGAAGCCCCGCCAACTCTCGGGCGGCCAGCGCCAGCGCGTCGCCATCGGCCGCGCGATCGTGCGGCATCCGAAGCTGTTCCTGTTCGACGAGCCGCTGTCGAACCTCGACGCCGAGCTACGCGCCCAGATGCGGGTCGAGATCGCCCGCCTGCATCGTGAACTCGGCGTCACCATGGTCTACGTCACTCACGATCAGGTCGAAGCCATGACGCTGGCCGACCGCATCGTGGTGCTGCGGGCAGGCCGTGTCGAGCAGATCGGCTCGCCGCAGGACCTCTACGACCGCCCGGCCAATACTTTTGTGGCGGGCTTCATCGGTTCGCCCAAGATGAATTTTCTGAAGGCGCGGCTGGAGCGGGCCGATGGTGCGGGCCTGGTGCTGAGCCATCCGGGGCTTACGGCTCCGCTAGTGATCCCTGGCCGGGGTTCGACGAACCGCACCGTCGCACCTGGCGACGACGTGACGCTCGGTCTGCGGCCGGAACACCTCGTGCTCGGCGACGGGCCGAACCGCATCGCGCTCCGGGCGGATCTCTCGGAAAGCCTCGGCGGCTCGACGCTGATCTACGGCCAGACGACAGTGGGCGAGACCGTGAGTCTGCAGGTACCGGGGCGTCGGATGCTCGACAAGGGCGAGGCCTTCTCGATCGGCTTCGACCCGACACATGCTTATCTGTTCGACCGCGACGGGCGCGCATTCTGACCAGGCGCAGCGGAACGAGGGGCAGAACGGGATGGTAGATTTCTCGGGACGGTCCGTCCTGGTGACGGGGGCCGGCAAGGGGATCGGCCGCGCAACGGCGTCGTTCCTGGCCGCCCGGGGCGCGGAGGTGATTGCGCTCAGCCGCTCGGCCGAGGATCTCGAGAGCCTGAAAGCCGAGATCGGCTGCCGCACGGTCGTGGTCGACCTTGCCGACGCCGCGGCGACGCAGGCAGCAGCCCGCGAGGCGTTGCCGGCCGACCTCCTTGTCAATTGTGCCGGAACAACCGAGCTCGACGCCTTCCTCGACCTGTCAGTCGAGACCTTCGACCGGATAATGGCGGTCAATTGCCGGGCGCCGATGATCGTTGCTCAGGTCTATGCCCGCCAGCTGATCGAGCGGGGCGCCACGGGCGCGATCGTCAACGTGTCCTCGATCGCCGCCTTCATCGGCTTCGCCGATCACGCCGCCTATTGCGCCTCGAAGGGCGCGATCGACGGGCTGACGCGCGTCATGGCCAACGAGCTCGGCCGGCAGGGCATCCGGGTCAACGGCGTCCACCCGGTCGTGACGCTCACGCCGATGGCCGTGAAGGCCTGGAGCGATCCCGCCAAGTCCGGCCCGATGCTGGCGCGCGTACCCGCCGGCCGCTTCGTCGAGCCGGTCGAAGTCGCCTCCGTCATCGCCTTCCTGCTATCCGACGACGCTGCCATGGTGAACGGCATCGAAATGCCGGTCGACGGCGGTTTCCTGATCAACTGAACGGAGCCGAACCATGCGCGCGCTAGTCCTCGAACGACAGCACGAACTCTCACTGCGCGACATCGACCTGCCGCTCTCGGTGGGGGTCGCCGACGTGCGGATCAAGATCGATACGGTCGGTGTCTGCGGCAGCGACGTACACTATTATACCCACGGCCGTATTGGTTCCTTCGTCGTCGAGGCGCCGATGGTGCTGGGCCACGAGGCCGCCGGCACGATCGTCGAGGTCGGCGCGGCCGTGACGAGCCTCAAGGTCGGCGACCGCGTCTGCATGGAGCCCGGCATTCCGGACCCGTCGTCGCGCGCCTCGAAGCTCGGGCTCTACAACGTCGACCCGAGCGTTGTGTTCTGGGCGACGCCGCCGGTCCACGGCGTGCTGACGCCCGAGGTCGTGCATCCAGCGGCCTTCACGTATCGGTTGCCGGATAACGTCTCCTTCGCCGAGGCTGCGATGGTCGAGCCCTTCGCGGTGGGGCTCCAGGCGGCCGTGAAGGCAAAGATTCAACCCGGCGACACGGCTGTCGTGACGGGCGCCGGCCCGATCGGCATCATGGCCGCGCTGGCGGCGCTCGCAGGTGGCTGCTCGCGCGTCATCGTTTCCGACCTGATGCCCGAAAAGCTCGCGATCGCGGGTCGCTATCCGGGCGTCTCGACCGTGAACATCCGCGAGAAGAACCTCGCCGAGGCCGTCGCGGCCGCAACCCGCGAGTGGGGCGCCGACGTGGTATTCGAGGCAAGCGGCGCCCCTAAGGCTTATGACGGGATACAAACCTTGCTCCGTCCCGGCGGCTGCCTCGTGCTCATCGGCATGCCGGTCGCGCCGATCAGCCTGGACGTGTCGTCGATCGCAGCCAAAGAAATCCGCATCAAGACGGTTTTCCGCTACGCCAACGTGTTCGATCGCGCGCTCGCCATGATCGCATCCGGCAAGGTCGATCTCAAACCACTGATCAGCGCGACTTTCCCGTTCGACGACAGCATCGCAGCCTTCGAGCGGGCCGCCGAGGGCCGGCCGGGCGACGTCAAGCTGCAGATCCAGCTTTGACCGAAACTGAGTCGAAATGCCAGCTTGCACAGTTGCCGGCGTTCGCACCTCGATTTGGTTCTGATCGCGCGCCGTGAGGAGGCGACGCCTCGGCTTGCGCCCTGAACGTCTGCTGTCCGGCGGCGCCAATCGGCATCGCAGCGGCCGGGATGGGTGCATAGTAGACGCTGGTGCCGCGAGGCTCCTAGCGGGTCCGCTGTCCGCCCCACCGCGGCAACAGACTGGGGCGACAGCTCCAACAGCAAATAGTGCTTAAATCCGAACCCTCGTGGGCTGGACGCACGGTGACGATGATTGCGCCTGGGGGAACGCTGTCCGCAACAGATGCTCCCCCACGTCGCCCCATACCCCAGACCCTGCCACCTTACTCGACACCCATGCCCACCAGCCTCGCCCATCTCTGCGCTCAGGCCCGCCAAGCCACCCTGTTCGCCCCCACCACCCTCGCCGACGCCGTGCACCGGCTCAGCTTCGTGCAGGCCGACCCGATCCGCGCCCGCCCAGGACTTGATCCTGCGGCACCGGGCCGCCGGCTACCGCGTCGGGGACCTTGACCGGGACTTCCGGCGCCTCCGCCTCGAAGAGGGCTTCCTCCACGCCTACGGCTTCATGTCCGCCGGCACCCGGGACCGCCTCCACCCCCGCCACGACCCGGCGGGCGAAGCCGGGCGCCATGCCCCCGCCGGCCTCCCCGCCGAGGTGCTGGCATTCGTGCGCGCCTGCGGCCCCACCCACCCGACGGACCTGGCGGCGCGCTACGGCCGCGAGCGAACCATCAACGGCTGGGGCTGCGTCCCCAAGGCGACCACGCGGGCGCTGGAGGGCCTACGCCACCATGGCCTACTCCGCGTGGCCGACCGCCGCGACGGCATCCGCGTCTATGAGGCCGCCCCCCGCCGCTCGACGCCGACCCGGCGGAGCGGGCGCGCTGCATGCTCCTGCTAATCGCCCGCCTCCTCGCCCCCGTCTCCCCCACCAGCCTGCGCGGCGCCCCGGCCCTGATGGCCTGGCATAACCCCAGCCTCGGCCCCCTGGCGCCGGTCGCAGCGCCACCCTCCGCTCAGGCGTCCTGGAGCGGAGTGAGGCCGAGGGCAAGACCTATCTCTGGCCAGCTCCGGAGGCGGGCGCGCGGCCAGGCCAGGCGCCGGGCGTCGTCCGCCTGCTGGCGCCGTTTGATCTCCTGGTCTGAGACAGCCGCCGGTTCGAGCACCTGTGAGGCCGGCCCTACCGGTTCGAGGCCTACGCGCCGCCCGCGCGGCGGCGCCTCGGCTATTACGCCCTGCCGACGCTGTGGGGGGGGACGCGGTGATCGGCTGGGCCAACGTCTCAGTCCCCGGCGGGCAAGATGCAGGCAACTCTGGGCTATGCCGGGCGCAGCCCGGGGAGCCTCGCCTTGCACCGCGCCCTCGACGCCGAGCTGGCCCGGCTGAGGCGCTTCCTCACGCCCCGAACCCCGGCGCTGCCAGCAGCGGCAGCGGACGGCGATCCCTAGCCCTGCCCCACCCCCAGCAGTGCCCGCGCCTCCGCCGGCGTCGCAACCTCCGCGCCGATGCCGCGCACCAGCGCCGCCGCCCGCACCACCAGCACCGCATTGCCCGGCGCCAGCACGCCGCGGGACAGATAGAGGTTGTCCTCCAGCCCCACCCGCACATGCCCGCCCAGCACCGCCGCCAACGCCACGGTCGGGAACTGGTGGCGGGAGATGCCGAAGGCCGACCACAGCGCCCCTGCTGGCAGCCCCGCCCGCATCGCCAGCACCGCCTCCGCGGTCGCCGGCGCGCCCCAGGGCACCCCCATGCACAGCTGCAGGAAAGGCGGCGCGGCGAAGTGCCCCTGCTCCACCATGCGACCCGCCAGCGCGACGTGGCCGAGATCGAACACCTCCAGCTCCGGCTTCACTCCGGCGCTACGGATCAGCCGGGCCATGGTCTCCAGGTGGGCGGGCACGTTGACCATGGCGTGGGCGCCGAAGTTCATCGTCGCCACGTCCAGGCTGCAGATGTCCGGTCGCAGCGCCAGCACGTGCTCCAGCCGCTCCTCCGGGCCGACCAGGGTGGTGCCGGGGCCGGGCCGCCCGGCGTCGTCGGGCTGTAGGCGGGCGCCGGGGCCGGTGGTCAGGTTGATGACCACGTCGCTGCCGCTGTCGCGGATGCGGGCCACGACCTCGCGATAGAGTTCCAGCTTGCGGCTGGGCTTGCCGGTCGCCGGGTCGCGGACATGGATGTGCACGACCGCCGCACCCGCTGCCCGCGCCGCCAGCGCCTCGGCCGCGATCTGCTCGGGCGTGATCGGGATGGCCGGGTTCATGTGGGCGTTGTCCGCCCCGCCCGTGACGGCGCAGGAGATGATGGTCGCGGTTCCCCCGTTGCTCCCACCGTTGCTCACAGGGTCAGCCCCCCGTCCACGACCAGGGTCTGCCCCGTCACCATCGCCGCCGCGCAGCCCAGGAACACGATGGCCTCCGCGATGTCGTCTGTCGTGCAGCGCCGGGCCAGCGGCGCCTGCTCGATGGAGGACCGCCGCTGCTCCTCCGTCCACTCGATCTGCCACTCGCTGTCCACGGCACCGGGTGCGACGGCGTTGACGCGGATGGCCGGGCCGAGGCCGCGCGCCAGGTGCTTGGTCAGCGCCACCACGCCCGCCTTGCTCGCGCCGTAGGCCATGCTGCTGCCGCGCGCCGTCAGCCCGGCGATGCTCGCCACGTTCACCACCGCGCCGCGGCCGGAGGCCCGCAGGTGCGGCGCCGCCGCCCGGGTGCAGCGGAACAGGCCGACTAGGTTAGTGGACAGCACGGCATCCCACAGCGCGTCGTCGATGTCGTCCAGCCGGTCTCCGGGGATCAGCGCCCGCGCGCCGGGTGTGCCTGCGTTGTTGACCAGCAGGTCCAGCCGGCCCAGGGCCGCCGCGGCGGCCTCGACCATCGACGCCTCCTCTCCGGGGACGCCGACCCGGCCGGGTGCCGCGATGGCGTCGATCCCCTCCGCCCGCAACCCTTCCACCGCCTCGGTCCCGCGCGGGTCGCCGGGCAGGAAGTTGACCGCCACGCGCGCGCCTCCGCGCCCGAGCATGGCCGCCGTCGCATAGCCGATGCCGGACGCACCACCCGTCACCAGCGCCGCCTGGCCGCCCAATTGGTATGCCGGCATGCCGCCTCCCGCCGTGTTTGTCGGCAGGCTGCCACTCGCCTGGCCAGGCACGCAAGCAGGCACCCTGCTCAGCGCTCCACAAGCACGATGTGTAGATGCCGTGGGCCGTGGGTGCCGCGGACGTCGCTGCCCTCGACGTCGGCGGGGCCGCTTGCGACGGTGATGATGTTGTGCGGCAGAGTCACATGGACCGGCGCGTCGTACTTCAGGTAGGCCAGGATATTGCGGGCCACGGACCCGACCAGCCAACTTGCCCGTTAATGGGGGCGCAAGTACCCTGATCGGCAAGTCGGCAAGGAGATAGGGGAATGATGGAGCGGCGGCGATTTCTGACCGCGGGGGTTGCGGCAACGCTCCCTGCGACCGCATCGCCTGCGCAAGCCCGGCCAACCATCCGGATCGCGCGCATACAGGGCATCAACTTCTTGCCGACCTACCTGATGCAGCGGCGCCGCTTAGTCGAGATGCACGCCGAAAAACTGGGCCTGCCCGGCGCCCAGGCGGAGTGGATCGACTTCCCCGGCGGCGGCAACGCGACGGATGCCATGTTGGCGGGCGCGGTTGACGTGGTGAACGCCGGGCCGGGCAACATGCTGCTGCTGTGGGACCGCACCCGCGGCGGCGTGAAGGGCATCGTCTCGAACTCGGCGCTGCCTGCCACCCTGATCAGCCGCGACCCGCGCCTGAACGCCGTCACCGACTATGGGCCGGAGGACCGAATCGCGGTCCCGACCGTGCTGGTTTCGACCCAGGCTATCCTACTGGAGATCGCGGCGGAGCGGGCCTATGGCGCCGACCAATGGCGCCGACTGAACACCAACGCCGTGCAGCTTGGGCACGGCGACGCCTACGGCGCCATGATGAACCCGAGCCACGAGATACGGAGCCACTTCGCCTCGCCGCCGTTCATCACGCGCGAGCTACAGAACGTGCCGGGCGCGCATGTCGTGACGGATTCGGCCGCCATCCTGGGATCACCCCTGTCCACGGCGATCATGTTCACGACGACCCGCTTCGCCGATCAGCAGCCCGTGCTGGTCAAGGCCGTCGCGGCGGCATCCGCGGAGGCGGTCGCCGCCATGCGCGCCGATCCCGGGCAGGCGGCGAGGGACTACCTCGATGCGTCGAACGACCGCATCCCTCACGCCGAGGTGGTCGCCCTACTGGGCGCGCCCGGCATGGTGTTCGATATCAAACCAGAAGGCACGTTCCGCTTCGCGGAGTTCCTGAACCGTATCGGCACCCTGCGAACCCGTCCGAAGGCTTGGACCGAATACTTCCTGCCTGACGCCGCGGCCTTGGGCGGCAGTTGAACCTAGAAGGAGAACCGGGAATGCCTATCGCGCAGCGCGGCCTGAAGCAGCACCTCGCGGCTGGCGGCAAGGCCGTGAACGGATGGTGCTCCATTCCCTCCGCCGTAACGGCGGAGGTCATGGCGCGCGCCGGCTACGACACGGTCACGATAGACTTGCAGCATGGCCTGGTTGACTACCAGGCCGCGCTGGCCATGCTGCAGGCCGTGGACGGGTTCGGGATGCCGACCCTGTGCCGGGTGCCCTGGAACGAACCCGGCGCGATTATGAAGGCGCTGGACGCTGGCTTCACCGGCATCATCTGCCCAATGGTCAACACGCGCGAGCAGGCGGAGCGCTTCGCCGCGACCTGCCGCTACGCCCCAGCCGGGAACCGCTCCTTCGGGCCAACCCGGGCGATGCAGGTGCATGGCGCCGGTTACGCCCGGGACGCCAACGGCTTCGTCATGGCGTTCGCGATGATCGAGACCGTCGAGGCGATGGAGAACTTGGACGCGATCCTGCGGGTTGACGGCATTGACGGGGTGTACATCGGCCCGGCCGACCTGGGCCTTTCGCTGGGCCATGCGCCGACGCTGCTGCCGGAGGCGCCGGTCAGGGAGGCGATCTCCGTCATCCGCACAAAGACGCTGGCCGCCGGGAAGGCCGCCGGCATCCATTGCGGGTCGCCGGCGATGGTACGCCAGATGCTAGATGAAGGGTTCGGCCTGGCGACCCTGCTGACCGACATGCGGCTGTTCACCAACACGGTTGCGACCTCGCTGGCCGAGGCGCGGGATGTCCAGGCTTCTGTGATCAAGGGCCAGTATTAAGCGTCTAGAAGAAAACAGTGCGTATGGCGGCCAGCATTGACCAGACCCGACACGGGTTGATAGGGGTCGTCCCCTTGTCAGAGTAACACGCGATAATAGCCATTCCAGATTGATATTTTACCGATCGTTCCATGGTTTGGCTGCTACGATTCCGCCACCGTCCTGCTCGGCGTGACACGTCCAGCAGCAGGTCGGCTACTTGTCACAAGGCTAAGGCCAGTTGCGCGGCATCCTGGCCCGGCCCGGCATCAAGGTTCGACAGCGTTACCCCGAGGAGGCGCACCCCGAGCCGCGGCGGGAACAACGACCGCAGCAGGTCCAGGCTGACCTGTTCCAGCGCCGCCTGCGTCGCCGGAGCGGCGCCGGACCGGCTGCGCGTGACTTGCTGGAAGTCGGCATACTTCACTTTCACAGTCACGGTGCGGCCTATGTGCCCGCCCCGCGTGCAGGCCGCCCAGACCTGGCCGAACACCGGCTCCAGCGCCTGCGCGACCTCCTCCCAGCGCAGCAGGTCGCGCGCGAAGGTCGTCTCGGCGCCGACCGACTTGCGCACCCGGTCGGCCTCCACGGGCCGGTCGTCCACACCACGGGCCACCCCGTACAGGTAGTCACCCGCCTTGCCGAAGTGCTCGACCAGGAACTCGCGCGACCGCTCGCGCAGGTCGAGGCCGGTATGGATGCCAAGCGTGTTCATGCGCGCCGCTGTCTTCGGGCCGATGCCGTGGAACTTGCCCACCGGCAGGCCCTCCACGAAGGCCGGTCCCATGCGGGGTGTAATGACGAACAGCCCGTCGGGCTTGCGGTGGTCCGACGCAAGCTTGGCCAGGAACTTGTTGTAGGACACCCCGGCGGACGCCGTCAGGCCGGTCTCGGCGCGGATGGCCGCGCGTATTTCGGCGGCGATGGCAGTGGCCGAGCCGCGGTCCCGCAACGGCGCGGTCACGTCCAGGTAGGCCTCGTCCAGCGACAGCGGCTGGATCAGCGGCGTGTAGCGGGCGAAGATGGCGTGGACCTGGGCCGACACCGCCTTGTAGGCGTCGAAGCGGGGACGGACGAACACCAGCTCCGGGCAGCGCCGCCGGGCGGTGACGGCGGGCATGGCGGAATGCACGCCGAAGCGCCGGGCCTCGTAGCTGGCCGCGGCCACGACGCCGCGCTCGCGCGAGCCGCCAACGGCCAGCGGCACGCCGCGCAGGGCCGGGTCGTCCCGCTGCTCCACAGACGCATAGAAGGCGTCCATGTCCAAGTGGATGATGCGGCGCTGGGCGGAAGCCGGGTCCGGTGGGGGTGTCATGGCCGATGCAGGATAACCGATCGGTCATCGTCTGAGAACAAATAGGGCCCATCGTCGGTTTGCTGCTCGCCCTGGATGAAACTTGGCCAAGTGGGCAGTCGTGTCAGCAAGGCCAAGAAGCAGCCGGAACGGCGCGTGGTGCAGGACCACGGCCCAACCCGGTCGCCCGTCGAGCCACTACGCTGCGCCGTCAGCCCGGGGCTGCCGGTGCTGGACGGCCTTACTTCAGGTGCTGGGCGAGGTGCTTGTTCATCTCGAACATAGTCACCCGGTCCTTGCCGAACACCCGGCGCAGCTTGTCGTCGGCGATGATCTCGCGTCCGTCGTCCGGGTTCTGCAGCTTATGCGCCTTGATATACTCCCACACCTTGCTCACCACCTCGCCGCGCGCCATCGTCCCCTCCCCCACGACGGCGGCTAGCTCCGGCGATGGCTGCAGCGGCTGCTGCAAGGCGTTCGGCTTCCGCCCGGCCTTTGGCTTCTCGACCGGGGTGCCGTGCGGCGGCGCCTCGTCTTTCTTGGCCGCGCTCACCGCGGCTTTGGTTTTCGCGGCCTTCGTTGTCGGAGCTTTGGTCATCGGAACACCTCAAGGTTGGTCTCAGTCGTACGCAGGCGGCAGAACGCCAGCAAACGCTTCTGTGTAGCGCGGGGGAAGACAGAATGAGCCGCTTGGCCCGAGATGTCGCCCGGCTGCAACAGTCTGTCCGGTGCGGCGAGGCGGATCGCAATGGACTGGCAGCGGGCCTGCCTCGGACGGCGCGTGCCTATCGTGGTTGGTGCAGGTCAGCACGGGGTTTCACCCGGCAGCGTTGCATCAGCAGCCGGCCCGGCGTGCTATGGCGTCCGCCATGTCTGAAGCCAAGCCGCCCAACGCCCCTGCCGCCTTCACGCCTGCCGAGCGCGACTACATACGCCGCGAGCTCGACATGTTCTTCTCGACGCTGCCCAGCGTCGCCGAGGGCTTCCAGATCAAGACGTGGCGGGGCGGCCCGCAGGCAGGCCAGCCCAAGGTGCCGCAGGCTGCGGCAGGCCTGCTCGAACGTGGGCTGATGCGCCTTGATGCGACGACCCGGTGGCCGCGGCTGTTCTTCACCGACGCTGGACTGGCTGCGCTGCAGACGATGATGGCCGACCGGCGTTTCGCCGACCCGGCCAAATTCGCGCACGTGCGCCAGGAACTCGGCCTCGACCCAGTCCCGGGCCATGCCGAGCAGCCGTGACGCGGTCGCCACGGGGGGACGAGAACAGTTCCTCTCTCAGCGGGCTGGTTCTCACCGCCCCGCCGATGCCGTATCAGCACGGCTCTGAACCACAAGGATCGCAGATGGCCCGCAAGCCGAAAGCCGCCAGCAGCAACGCGTTCGCCGTCTCCCCCGAAGAGGTCTTGGCCGCCCTGAGTGACGCCCCTACCCCGGTGCGCCGGGGACGCAAGCAGAAGGCGGCTGCTTTAGCCAAACCGCTGGCCACGATGGACAGCGACGATGCCGCGGGCGGCAGCGTCGACGCCGATGGCAGCATCGCCGACCCGGTCGCAGCGCCCGTGCGCAAACGGCCCGGTCCCAAGCCGAAGCAGCGGGCTGGCGGAGACGCGGCGGCCCCGCTCCGGAAGGGTGCTAGGGCGAAGCCCGGACGAGAGGCCCGCGCATCGGATGCCACTCCGGAACCCATGTCGGCTGCAGACGGCAAGCCAAACGCCGGGACAGATGGCCAGCAGGACCAGCAAGAGCAGCGCCGTGGCCCTGAACCCGCCACTCTGGAGCCCACCTCTGCCTCGGCCGCCAGCAATGCAGCGACCTCGGCGCAGCCTGCGGCCCAGTGGGACCGGGCCACAGACACGGTGCGGTTCAACTGGGCCGAGATCGAGCGCACGGCGTCGCAGGACGGCTCCAACCAGGTCATGGCCAAGCTGCTGGTTGCCGCCCGTGCCGAGGGTGCCACCTCGCGCTGGCCCTTGCAGTCGTAAGCCTATGGCTCTTGTTGGGTTCCGGGGTGGTGAGATCAGGGCCGGGGCGTAAAGCTAAGGAGGTCTGGTGCGTGGGCGAGAGCGGGCGTAGCTAACCGGTTCGCGCAAGGAGGTCCCACCGCCATGATCGCACCCTCCCTGGTCAACCTCTCGGGCCTTCTGAATGACGCCAAGTGCTTTGCCTTCATGCGCCAGCATCGCTGGCCGGAGGACGTGCGCTGCCCCGACTGCAACGGCGAGGCGGTGATCGGTGACGGATACGACGACACGCAACAGCACCGGCATCGCGACCTCTGCGCTGCCGGTGCGGTTGGCAGTTACGCTCCAGTGCGGAATGCTCGGCGCGGGATGGGCCGCAGCGACCAAACCAGCGCAGAGGTGATGGCATGAGCAACCGGAGCCCGCCACCGGGTAATGCTGGCAGGCGGGCTGTCCTGCCCGGCCCGGGTCCGTCGCCGGACGACGTGGTCGCAGAGGCCGGTCAGGGACAGCAGCTCTGGATCGATCACCTGCGCAAGGCTCTGGCAGAGCGGTCCTCACAGGCGCTCGACATGGCCGAGGAGGCCCTGCACGCCTGGCCGGCCAGTCCGGAGCTGCTGCTGCTGGCGGCCCTGGCCGCCCTGGCCGGGGCACGGCCCGAGCGCGCGCTCGTCCTGCTCAAGCGCTACGGCAAGCGATATGGTCCAGGCAAGCCGGCCGTCCTACTCACTGGCCTCGCCCTCGCGCAGCAGGGACAGTCCGCCCGGGCCTGGTCCATGCTGCAGGACGCGGGGCTGCACACTGGACGTGCAGCGCTTTCGTGGTTCGTGGGCGACGATATCATGGAGGAGTGGCTGTACTCGCAACTTTACAGGCTTCGAGGGGAGCATCTGCATTCTCCAAGACGGGCGCAAACGCCTGCGCCGAGGCAGTCCCGCACCGCTGCCGCTCCCCCGCCGGCCCCGTTTCGTCCGGCCAAGCCCGCCTCCAGCCAGGCTCCGGCTGTTCGACCCCCTCCTGCTCGAGCGCCCAAGCCTCCTGTTGCCGCTGCCGGCTCCGCGCTGCCGGAGGTTGCCGGCCTGCCGAGGCTCGAGGCCCGGTTCGACATGGCGTTCGAACTCGTCAACGCCGACGCGATCGAGATTGCCGGCTCCGAGGCCAGCTCCGACCCGGCCGCGTTCCGCCTGCGCGCCGAGCTGGTGCGGCTGAGCCTGTTCGAGGGTTTCGACGAGCTGCTTTGCCTGCCGGCGCTGCAGGGGGTGGAGGCGCACTGGTATCAGGTCGAGACCGTGCGCAAGGTGCTGAAGCAGTATCGCGGCCGGGTGCTGCTGGCCGACGAGGTCGGGCTCGGCAAGACGGTCGAGGCTGGGATGGTGCTGAAGGAGTACGTCCTGCGCGGCATGGCCGAGCGCATCCTGATCCTCGTCCCGGCCTCCCTGGTCGGGCAGTGGCGCGACGAGATGGCCGCCAAGTTCGGCATCGACTGCGCCACCAGCCACGATCCCCTGCTGCGCAGCGACCCGGAGCGCTTCTGGGCGCAGCCGCGGGTGATCGCCTCGATCGCGGCCGCTCGCCGCAAGGAGCACGCGGGGCTGCTGGCAGGGCTGGGCTACGACGTGGTGGTGGTCGATGAGGCGCACCACCTGCGCGACCAGGCGAGCGCCAGCTACCGCCTGGTGAACAGCCTGCAGAAGCGCTTCCTGCTGCTGTTGTCGGCGACGCCGGTGCAGAACAGCCTGATCGAGCTCTACAACCTGCTCACCCTGCTGCAGCCCGGCATCTTCAAGACGCCCAAGGAGTTCCGCGCCGCCTACATGGTCCCGGGCAAGCCGCGCGAGCCGGCCAACCGCGAGCGGCTGCGCGACCTGATGCGGGGCGTCATGGTGCGCAACACCCGCGCGCTGGCCGCATTGCGCATGCCGCGCCGGCACGCCTCGACGCTGCGCGCCGTCCCGGACACGGCGGAGGCGGCCTGCTATGCCGAGCTGACTGCGCTGGTGCGCGGGATGGCGGCCGGCGGGGGAGCATCCGGCAACCAGGCGCCGCACCGCCTGTCGCTGCAGCACCTGCTGACTGCCGCGGGTTCCTCGCCGGCGGCGTCGGCCGCGGCCATCGCGCGCTTTGCCGAACGCCACCCAGAGGACGCGCGTTGGACGGCCCTGCTCACCCGCACCCGGGCCATCGCCGCCGGCGCCAAGGAGGCGGCGCTCATGCGGCTGCTGGCGCAGAACCCGGCCGAGAAGAAGCTCGTGTTCGTCCACCACCGCGACAGCCTGACGCACTTGGCCGACCGGCTGCGTCGCGAGGGCATGGCGTTCGCGACGTTCTCGGGCGACATGTCCGGCCCGGCGAAGGACGCGGCGGTCGAGGCCTTCCGCGACCAGGTGCCCCTGCTGCTGTGCACGGAGTCCGGCGGCGAGGGGCGCAACCTGCAGTTCTGCAACACGCTGGTCAACTTCGACATCCCCTGGAACCCGATGGCCATCGAGCAGCGCATCGGGCGCATCGACCGCATCGGTCAGGCGCGCGAGGTGTTCATCTTCAACCTCGTGAGCGCCGGCACGATCGAGGACGCGGTGCTGCGCATCCTCGACGAGAAGATCAACATGTTCGAGCTGGTCGTCGGCGAAGTGGGCGCGATCCTCGGCGAGGTCGACGAGGAGGGGGAGTTCTCCACCCTGGTGCTCGACGCCTGGCTGCAGGGCACCGAGCAAGGCCGCGCGGACGCCTTCGCCCGGCTCGAGAGCCAGCTGCTCGCCGCTCGCGAGCAGTATGACGGGGTGAAGCAGCTCGACGAGGCGCTGTTCGGGAACGAGCTCGATGCCGCCTGACAGCGGATCGGGCGCCCCCGCACCTGGGCTGGGCGAGATGGGCCGGATGCAGGGCTTCGTGACCGACCTGCTGCGGCACGAGGGCGCGCTGGTCGAGACGGTCGAGCCCGAGGGGCTGGAGGTGCTGGCGCCGCCTCCGGTGCAGCAGGCCCTGGGGCTTAGCGAGCTGTCCCACCTGGGGTTCGGCGGCACGCTGCCGCCGGGCGCGCAGCGGGTCGGCCTGGAAGGTGACTGGCTCGACCGCTTTGCCCAGGTGCTGGGCTTGCAAGGACGCTGGACGCGGCGCGTCTTGTCCGCCCCCTCCAGGGCGCCTGGCGATCCGGTGGGTGTGCTCGGCCAGGAGCTTGTGCTCGACAACGCGACGTTCCGGCTGCTCGACGTGAGCCCGGCCTGGACACGATACCTGGTGCTGGGCTTCCGCATCTCCGCCGTGTCGGACGACAAGCGCGACTTCACCTTGCGCCTGGGCGTCAACCTTGCGACCGGTGCGCTGCCCGACGCGGTGCTGGCAGCGCTTGCGCCCACGCTCGACGTGCCCGCCGATGAGCTTGCCCTGGGCGGGAGCGGGTTTGATGCCGTGATGCCGGACGACGCCGCGCTGCCTGCGCCATGGGAGCGGGCGCGCCTGCTTGGGCTTGTCGCGCGTGCGTTGCCGCCCCGGGTGGAGACGGCCTTGGCGCCGTTCGTCAAGGGGCTGCGTCGGCGCCTCGGCCGCGACCAGGACCGGCTGCACGACTACCACAACGACCTGCATCGCGAGGCCATGCTCCGCGCCCTTGCGCTGGCTGAGGGCGATCCGCGTCGCCGCCGTGAAGAGCAGCGGGCCGAGGCGATCGGGCGCGAGTATCGCGCCAAGCTCGATGACCTTGCACGCCAGTATGCGACACGGGTGACGGTCGAGTGGGTGCAGACGCTGGAGCTGGCGATGCCGGTACAGCGCTTCACGGTGCAGATCCGCCGGCGCAAGGCGGACCGCACCATCCGGCTCGACTGGAACCAGGTGGCGCGCCGATTGGAGACGCCGACGTGCGAGTGGAGCGTTTCTGCCGAGCGGCCCCGCCTCGTGTGCGACGACGCGCTGCACCTCGTGGTTCCGGCCGCCCTGGGTCCCTGCCAGAGCTGCGGCCGGTCGTTCTGCCGGGCGTGCCACCCTGAACGGTGCCCGAAGTGCGGTGCCGGGGAGTCGCTTGCGGGTGATGTCATAAGCTGACCCATGCCGATCAGCGAGCTATGCTGGAAACTGGGTGACGCCGTGATCAGGCGGCGTTCTGTGCTGGCGTGTCGGTGACCTCGACGCCGTTGCGGAATGTGACGCCCTGGACGACTTTGGGCAACTGGTGGCTGTGTCCACGAATTTTCGGTTCTCCCGCGGCGTTGTTGCATGGATTATTTGTAAGTGGCTCTTATGGGGTTCCGGGGTGGTGGCGGGCGTGTCACGCGATCAGGCCCGCGACGAGGGTGCCGAGCAAGGCTTTGCCGCGATGGCGCGCGTTGTGCACGACCTAGAAGAAGCCAAGGTAGAGCGGCAGCTTCTCTTGCGAAAGGCTCCGATGTGGGCGGCGCCAGGAGCGCAGCAGCGAGCAGAACCCGTCCCCGTCCTTGTCGCGGGCATACTCGCTGCGGGCGTGGCAGACCGTCTTGTGCTGGTAGCCCCGCGAAGCGGATCAACGGGCCGCAACAGCCGCCGGTGGTCGTCCGTCAGCGCCTAGCCAACCCCGTGGTCTCCGACCAGCGCACGGTCCTTTGATGTCCACATCTCCCGCTCCAAACTGGGCAAACCCCCTGGGACGCCGCAACAGCCGTCGCGGTCACACCGTCAGACCTGGCTCACAACCCCTTTCAAAATGGGGTTTTACGGGATGGCGAGACAACCGGCAGTTCGTCTTCTTACGATGACCAGCACGCCTGTGGGATAACAAGGCGCAAGTCTAGGCACCATGAGGGTGAAGAACAAACACCTCCTGTCCCAGAAAGATCATTCCTTCCGCATGCCCGCATAGCGGATAGGTCGTCCAACCGGGGCGATCTCGAAGCCGGTCAGACCAGGCCGCATTATAGCCGTGTCCGTCTGCTGCAGCATAACTGCAAAAGGGCTTCGCTCCATGTGGTCGCGTTGCATCTGGTTATAGAGCGCCAGCCTCCGCCCCGCGTCCGCCTCCTTCACCGCTGCCAAGGCTTGAGCACTCAGCTCCTGGTCCTGCCATGCCGACCGCCAGGCGAGCGTGCGGTTGCGCGCATCCGGCCCGTTGTCGGTGTTCACGCAGAAGGCGGCGGCGTTGGTGTTGGGATCGAAATAATCCGATCCCCAAGTGAGCAGGGCCAGCTGATGCTGACGCGCCCGGGTCTTGGTGATCACCTGGCGGCTTTCCCCTGCCAGCAACTTGACCCGGATGCCGGCCTGTCCGAGGTCGGCCTGCATCGCCTGGGCGATGTCGCCGTGCGGTGCCGCCGACTGGTGGTCCATCGTGACCTCGAAGCCGTCAGACAGCCCTGCCTCGGCCAGCAGCGCCCTGGCGCGCGCCGTGTCCTTGTGGAACGGCTTCGCTTCAAGCGCGGCCGGGAAGCCCTTCGGCAGGAAGGCTTGATGCACGCGGTAAGTCGTCGGCACGATGCTGCGCTGGACCGCCTCGTAGTCCATCGCCCACTTGATCGCCTGGCGCACGCCGGGTCGGGCCAACTCGGGATGCTGCTGGTTCATGGCCACGTACATCAGTAGGCCCCGGCCCTGCGATGACGTCGTGTAGCCCTCAGCGCCTGTAAGAGAGCCAATCTGGTCGGCCGTCAGGTTGCGTGCGATGTCGGCGTCGCCGCCGCGCAGCAGCAGGAGCTGGGCCGACGGGTCAGGGACGTGCCGGATCAGAATCCGTGCGATTGCGGCTTTAGCGGTGGGATTGGCATCCAAGGCCACGCTCTCGCTGGGGCGCCAGCTTCGCACCACCCAGTCGCCTGAGCCAGCGCTGTTCGCCTTCAGCCAGGCATTGCCGAGATCGCTGCCCTGCTGATGGGCCAGCACCGCCCTCTTCTCGACCACGCTGCCCACCGTCGAAGTGAGGCAATACAGCAGGAAGCTCGGTGCCCTGCGGTCGGCAAGGCGCAAGACCAGGGTGTGGTCGTCCTGGGCATGGATGCGCTCGGCCACGTTGTCCTTGCTGAAGCCGAATTGCCCGATGATCGACGCCGGCTCCTTGTCCAGCATGATGGCACGCTGGAGCGAGAACGTGGCATCCTCGGCGGTCACGGGGTTTCCCGAGGCAAACCGGGCAGCCGTCCGGAGCCTGAAGGTATAGGTAAGCCCGTCCTCGCTGACGTCCCAGCTCTCGGCTAGGACGCCGCGCAGGACGGCCGGGTCGATGCGGTCCGGCGTCACCAGCCCTTGGTAACAGTTCCCGGCGATCTCGTTCCCGGAGGGCTCGAAGGTCTCCTGCGGGTCCAGCGAGGTGATATCGTCGATCTGCTTTGCCATCACGACGACATCGCGCGGCGTCGCCGGCCGCGCGTCAGAGGGGACGGCCAGCCGCGAGGCCGCGGCAGCGGTGGTTGTTCCAATTAGGATACGACGGGTCAGCATTATGGTCGGCCTCTCGATGCGCGGTTGGATGCCGTCAACGTCCAGTGCCCGGCCTAGCTAGGTCAGGCAAAGCCGTCCCAGCCGTGCCCGCAGCCTTGAAGCCCTGGATCTTAAAGCTGAGATGACGCACGGCCTCCGGTGCGTCCGCCAGTTTGCGGACGTCAGCCCAGGTCTGCTTGAAGTTTGGGATGACCAGCTCGTTGGTTGCCCTGCTCACCACGTTGCCGGCGGGACCGGCCGGATGGGCGAAAACCAAGAAGGTCTCGTTGCGTCGCGTCTGCTGCTCCGGCCACACGATGGCCTGGGTGGCGCCGTTGCTATTCCTCACCTCCACCAGATCGCCAGGCTGCAGCTCAAGCTCCTCGACGTCGGCTGGGTGCATCAACAGCGGCGGGAACGGGAAGCGGTCCGAGACCAACGCGTTGTGCTGGTCGAGGAAAGCCGACTGCCAGATGTGGTTGGCACGTCCGTTGTTGATGAGGAAGCGATAGCGCTCCTTCTCCTCCCGCTTGCCTTCAGCCTGCAGCCCGCGCCAGGGTGCCGCCCGGAACTCCGCCCGCCCGCCGGGACGGTCAAACACGCCATCCACGTACAGCCGCTCGGTACCGACGATCCTTTCATCCTCGTAGCCGCGTGCGGGGGTCTGCACGCCGTTGGTGCCCATGGCGCGAAGGCGGTCGTAGGTGACGAACCCGCCGCCGTCCTCGTGGAGGTGGTAGCCGTCCATGAAAGCATCCTCCTCGGAACGCCAATCGTATCCGCGGAAGCGGTCGGCTATGTCGGGCTTGCCTGATGCGCGCCAAGAGGTCTCCAGGGTGCGTGCAAGGCGGGCAACGATCATGCAATCGGGCAGCGACTGGCCAGGCGGGTCCATGTAGCGCTCGGTCAAACGCAACCGACGCTCGCCGTTCATGGACGTCAGGTTCATCTCGCCGGAGGTGGCCGCAGCCAGCACGACATGGGCGCAGCCTCCAATGGCCGACGGCACGATATCCACGTCCACGCTGAAAAGCCCACCTTTGCGGACCGCACCCATGATGGCCTCGACCAGCGCCGGACGGTCGCCGCCCGGGACGACATCCATGGCCTCCTTCACCAGGTCGGTACGCCGCTTGTAGACGCGCTTGAACTCGGCGGCGTCGAGCGTCGTCTTGAAGGCGTCGCAGCCCCACACATGATGCGTGCCGCCATGGCCGCCGATGAGCAGCCGGTCCACGTTCGGCGCGGGACGCCCGACATGGGCATCGGACGGGCGCACGTAGCCCTCCAAGTGGCCGCCCAACCGGACGCAGCCGCCGCCAGGCCGGCCCACGTTCCCGGTGGCCAGGCCGAGGTTCACGAGCGCCTGGTTCGTGCGGTAGTTGTCGTTGCCCCAGATCAGCCCCTTCTCGTAGGCGAACATGGTCCGCCTCCGGTGGCCCGCCTTCGGCTCGGCAATCCAGGAAGCGGCCTTGCGGATGCTCTCGGGTGACAGGCCGGTGATGGCGGCTGCATCCTCGACCGAGGTGCGGTTCGCGTCCACGGCCTCGGCGAAACCGGTCGTTGAAGCCTTGATGAACGGGCGGTCCACCCAGCCATGGTCGGCGATCAGGGTCAGCAACGCATTGAACAGCACGAGGTCCGTGCCCGAGTTGATCTGCAGGTGGAGCACGTTGTCCGGACCCGCCTCGGCCACCGCCGCATCGACGGTCACGGTACGGCGGGGGTCCACCATGACAAGCCGGGCCGGCGCGTGCGGCTCGCCCGGCAACTGCGCCTGCTTCTTGTCCAGGCTGGTCCCGCGCAGGTTCGGCACCCAGTGGTTCAGGAAGTAGTTGGTCTGGGCCTCAAGGCTGTTGGCGCCCACGATGAACAACGTGTCCGCGAGCTGGGCGTCCTGATAGCAGTTGTTCAGCTCTCGCACGCCCATGTCGCGCGTGCCATGTACCTCGCTGTTGTAGGCCGGGCGGTTGTGGATGCGGATATTCCGGACTTTCATGCTCTCGAAATACAGCTTGCCCGTTGCCCAGACGTTCTCGTAGCCGCCGCCGGCGCCGCCATGGTCGTAGGCCGAGACGATCAGGCCGTCCTCCCCCTGCTCTTCCACCACCCGTCGAGTGACGTCAGCAACCAGGGTCAGCGCGTCGTCCCAACTGGTCGGGCTGAGTGCGCCATAGCGCCATACAGCCGGCTCCGTCAGGCGTGCCCGTGAGCTGCCAGTGACCTGAGACGGTAGCATTTCCGCCATGCGGCCGCCGCGGATGGAGCCCAGGCCCGAGTTCACCACGCAATCGTAGTCCGGCTTGAGCACGATATGCACGTCGCGCCCGTCCTGCCGCACCACGTTGTACATCGAAGGTGCATACCAGGATGCACTCTCCGCAGCCTGCTGCCGGCTTAGGTCCGCCCCGAAGGCATTGCCGTCAGGCGCAGGGCTGCCCTGGCGGTTCACGTCCCAGGTGTAAGCCTTGTAGCCGCAGCCGACGATGCAGAAGTGGCACACCGCGGAGGTGGTCCGCGCGTCCCGGGGCGGAATGGGCAGCCGGTCGGTGTGGCGCTTGTAGGCCATGTCCGTGTCTCGCTCAGGTCAGGATGTTGCTGGTATGGCCATAGATCAGCTCGTCCACGCCTTCGGCCACGATGTCACCCTCAGCAGTGACGCGCAGCTTAAACTGCGGCAGGTTCTGCGTTGCGTGCCCCCAAACGAGCATGCCGCCCCGCTCGCAGTCATAGCGGCTGTAGTGCCCGGGGCAGCTCAGGGTCCTGTCGTCCGGACGGTAGAACAGCGGAAACCCCTTGTGCGGGCACTGCGTCGAGAAAGCGACGATATCTCCCTCTGGCCCGACACCGCCTTCGACCCCAACGCCCAGCTTGATCAGCAGCCCCGGGCTCTCGGCATCGGGATACGTGACAGCTTTGGGCTCGTTGACCCGCAGTTCCTCAAGGTTGCCCAAGCGCGAACTGGGGTAGGTCACGCGGGCGAGGCCAGAGGCCGGCGCGGACCGGGATGGTTGGGTCGTCACAGCTACCCCGCCAACTACGGCCACAGTGGCGCGTGTGAGAAACATCCGGCGTTGGGCATCAGCAAGCCTTTCACAGCCATTCACCTTTTCAGGTCCTCTCATAGGTGTTCAAGCGGCTACCGGGCCCGCACGGTGGACGGGCAACGCCAAGGACGTCACCCAGCTGACCACCAGCAATGCCGCTGAGCCGAACAGGCATCCAACCATGCCGTAAGCTTGGTAGAGCAGGCCGGAGAGCAGGATGCCTAACAGCCAGCCTGCAGCATTGGCCGCATAGTAGAAACCAACATCCTCGGCCGCTTTCTCCGACCCGGCATAAGCCAGGATCAGGTAGGAGTGCAGGGCTGAGTTGATGGAGAACGCGACGCCAAATAGAGCAAGGCCGCCTGCCACGACCAGGTCCGGATGCGCCGGAGCCGTTGCTAGCAAGACGCCGAGCAGGGCCGGTATCGCGGCAAGCCCGAGCGCCCACCAGCGCGCTGCCGGCACCTCGCGCGACAGGCCGTCGGCACTGTGCCTGACGAGAGCAGGGGTCAAAGCTTGCACAGCGCCGTATCCAATCGTCCAAGCCGCGAGAAACGCGCCCACCCCTGTGAACGTCCAGCCGTTGGCGTAGAGGAACACCGGTAGGCCGACGACGAACCACACCTCGCGCGCACCGAACAGACTGATCCGTGCTGCAGCAAGCAGGTTCACGCCGCGGGACTTGGCCAGGAACTCGCGTGCCGAGCGCGATGGCTTTGCCTTTCCCAGCAGAGGTGGAAGTGCGATCAGCACCCCAGCCAGCACGAGGCTGAGGCCAGCGGCCATGGTCCAGAGGGCGGCGTTGAAGCCGACCAATCCCAACAGCGCGCTGCCTAGGAAGAAGCCGACGCCCTTCATTGCATTCTTTGAACCGGTGAACCAGGCGACCCACCGGAAGAGCGCACCCGACGCGGCAGATGCCGTGAGCTTGATCGCCGACTTGGAAGCGGTCTTGGTCAAGTCCTTCGCGACACCCGACACACCCTGCGCTAGCACCACCCACGTCACGGAAACGCCCGCACTCCAGCTGGGATCAAGGGCGGACAGCATCAGCAGGCCGCTAATCTGCAGCGCCACTCCGATGGCGAGCATACGGGTGATGCCGAACCGTGCTGCAAGCCAGCCGCCGCCAAGGTTGGAAACGATGCCTGCGAACTCGTAGAGCAGGAACAGCAGCGCCAGGGTGAAGGTCGAGTAGCCTAACTGGTAGAAATGCAGCAGCACCAGCGTCCGCAAGGCACCGTCGGTCAGGGTGAACCCCAAGTAGGCTGCCGTAACGACGGCATAATCGCGCGTCGTGTTCATCCCAGCCGCTCCCCGACGATGGTGGCGAGATCCACCATCCGGCAGGCATACCCCATCTCGTTGTCATACCAGGCATACAGCTTCAGAGCCGTGCCGTCCGTGACCAGGGTGGACCCGGCATCAACCACCGCGCTTCGCGTGTCGGAAGCATAGTCGGCCGACACGAGCGGGCGTTCCTCGAAACCCAAAATGCCGGCCAGCGGCCCGGCCGCGGCCGCCTGGAGCAATGCGTTGATTTCGGCAGCGTCCGTGCGTCGCGCCAGTTCAAAGACAGCATCCGTCAGCGACGCATTGAGCACAGGGACACGCACGGCATGGCCGTCCAGGCGCCCCTGCAGTTCAGGATAGATCAGCCCAATCGCGGTGGCGCTGCCGGTCGTGGTGGGTGCGAGGGATGTGAGCGCGCTGCGCGCGCGGCGCAGGTCCGCGTGCGGCGAGTCAACGACGACGTTGGTATTGGTCGGATTATGCAGCGTGGTAATCTGGCCGTGCCGGATGCCAATTGCCTCATGCACGACCTTCACTAAGGGAGCCAGGCAATTCGTCGTGCAGGAAGCAGCCGTCAGCAGCGGCTGCGATCTGGGCTCGACCTGGTTGTCGTTGACACCCACGACGACATTCAGCGCCCCGGCCTTGACAGGGGCCGCAACGATCACCGCTTTGACGCCCCGCCGGAAGTAGCCGTGCAGCTGCTCAGCAGTCCGGAACCGGCCCGTGCATTCCAGCACCACGTCACAGCCCAGGTCGCCCCAAGGCACGGCCGACAGGTCGGTCTCGCTGGTGAATCCTAGACGCTTGTTGCCGATCAACAGGCTGCCTTTGGATTCGGTGGCGATCGAGGTACGCCAGCGTCTGTGCAGGGAGTCGAACTCCAAAAGGTGCGCTGCTGTTTTGCTGCCTCCCTTGACCTCGTTGACATGAACTACGTTCAGCCGGTTGTTTCGACGCGGATCGTCTGAAGGCCGCTCTACTCCCCCAAACGCTGCCCTTAGTGAGAGGCGCCCAATACGTCCCAGACCGTTGATCCCAACGCGCATCGTTTCTTATTCCTACATTGCTGCTTGAGGAACTGAGCTACCGATGTCCTGAAGACGCGTCGTCAATGCCATTCGGTTCAGTGATGCAAATGGGAGGCTGGTGAACACGCTGATCCGCCGCAGCAGGGCGCCGTATAGTTCGTGCAGGAATACTTGCCGCTCAATGTCCCTGCCAACGAACTGCCCAGGGTCAGGCAGCGGCCACGCTGCAGAGACCGGATCTGTGCCAAGCTCACCACATATCCCGGCACTCGGGACCTCGCAGAGTTGGATGACAAAGTGCATCTCTGGCGATCCTTGCCTCGAAAACTCCGAGTAATCCTTACTTCTCAGGTCCGTCGTGTCGTGCCCCAGGGCTTCAAGGGTGGCGAGCACCTCTGCGCGGGGTCCGGTGGGCGACGGCATCGTACCACCAGAAAACGCGTTGAACTGTCCGGCTCCAACCTTGTTGAGAATAGCCTCGGCCATGATGGACCGGGCCGCGTTGTGGACGCAAAGGAACAGGACGTTGAGCGTCTTCGCCGGCCTAGCCGGAGCACAGGACGAGGGACCACAATTTAACCGCACAGGAGCCTGAAGTGGGACCAAGGTTCCACAACGGTTTGGCTCGTTGCCACAGCAGGTCTCCGTCATGAAGGCGAACAGCTGCCGCAAAGCCTCGATGTGAACCGCATACCGTATGGTGCGACCGATCCTAGTCGCCCGCATTAATCCAATCATTTCGAGCGCGCGCAGGTGTGAAGATAGAGTGGAGCATGGAATGTCTAGCAGCGTGGCAATCTCGCCTGCCGCCATTCCCGACGCGCCGGTTGCCATAACCAGACGAAGCATCCTCAGCCGCATGTCTTTGCCAAGGGTCGTCAATGCCAACGCTGCCGAGGATATCTCCATACTTCGAGAATAGGCGAAATCACCCGCAGGGTAACCCCAGGTCGCATTACCCTTTTGTGACACACCCCCTAAAAAGGCTGTAGTATCATAATATAGACAATGCAATAATTAGTATTCTCTGCGGAGAACACTTTAATATTGCTGACTCATTGTCGATCGAGGGTTGCCATCCGTCCCGACGGTGTGCCTATAGTGTGCGAAGTAGGAAGAACGCGCACACATGGAATTTAGGACGTCACTTGTAGCTGCTTTACGCGGATGAGTTTCGGGGGTGACATCAGACGGGCACGCATGTGCTGCTTAGTTGGCATCTGCCCGCGACTGGTGGCGTAAATGAGGAGGAACATAGCTAAATGTATATGGTTCGAATCTTGTTCCTATTGGTGGCATCGCGTAGGCTGCACCTTGGTTAAGGTCGTCGCGTCTTGATTACTGCGGAGGAGGTAGGGTTGGAGACACTTCAGGCCGTTGCAGATTCGGACTTGCACGAGGGAGACCTTATTGAGCTGCAAGAAGCTGATATACGCCTCGGACTCAAGCGTGACGGTTTCATACGCAGCATCATCGTCGTTACCCGGCCCACTAGGGCGAAGAAGTCCGTTGAGCATGTGTTGTGGCTTCACCCTAGTTGGCTGCGGGGTTTCCATCCGTTCTGCTCACATCGAGGTCGCAGCATGAGGTCGTACAAAGACCTAGACCTTCTTTACGCACACTGCAGAGATGATTGGGGGTATCGCGGTGCCGTCATTATCAGGCTTCATGACGATCCAAAGATCGAACGGCTTAGGTTTGCAGCTGCTCAATTTGCGGCGCGGCGGATGGCCCAATTGGTTGGTAACGAGGCGTTGTTGGATTAACCTGCGACATTAGACCGAGATAGCGCTTCTGTGGTCTTCACGCCTGGTAACCACGTCCTCCGCTCTAGAGCGGGCAAACTTTTTGGAACGTTGCAATGTCCGTCCAGGCCACACTTTCAGACTTGGTCCACAACCCGTTTCAGAACGGGCTTTAAGATTCTCCGCTTTTCCCTTGTGCCCTTTAGGATGGCGTCTATGAATGACATTAAAACGGATCGATCCTGGGACCAAAACTCTATGGCGTTAGATGATTGTCTGCATCGCTTTACTGGTGGATGCGATCATGCGACTCTGCTCAGATCATCATCTGTCGATTGCCGGGCTCTGGCCGAGGCAACCAACAATCTGATTGCTTGGGAAGGAACCCTCAACGAGGATCTTGGCAAGGCGAACGTTCAAGAGAGACTTCTAGGCATCAGGAATGCGCGGGTGCGCTGTCACCTGATCGCCGCCTCTCTTTGGGCCAGTCTGCGTTCATCCGTCCCTGGTATCGAGGGTTCATGCGATGCGTTGAAGCAATATTCTGATCTTGTCGCGACCGACGAGTTCGAGTTGGCGCTGCCTGCGCCAAGACCCGTGAAAGCAAGTTCCCCGCGGTCAGATCTACGGCTGAGTTGCCCTATCCCAGAGACTTCTAAAAATTAACCCGAGTAACCCGAGCCTCAGGCGAACCTACGTCTGATATCAAACTGCATCTCCCGTTTGCGCCATCCACCCCTAAACCTGTCGGTGTATCCATCTGGGGGAAGTCGTCGTGCGCCATCTACTGCTCTGCTCAGCCATTGTTCTTGCACCGAGTTTGGTGAGCGCTGAACCACAATGCGTGCTTCCAGCACCGCCTGCCGCTGCGCAGCGGCAAGCGGCTTCCGCTGAGGATGTAACTCTCCCAACCGTATCAGCCCTGCTCGACAAGCCACGCCTAGCTGGCGGTGCCCCTGCCCCTGTTGCCACAGAATCTCCAGCCATCGATCACGTCGCTGCTGCGGGCGCGCAGCTCACTGAAGCGGGCGTCAGTCACGGCTTACGAACGGTCGTGGCTCGCAAAGACGGTCAGTTCATGCGCCTCTACGTCGCCCCAGACGGGCAGGCTCTCGTGACGGGTTTGATGTCGGACCTGTCGGTTGACGACCTGGTCTCCATGACGCAAGGACGCTTCACCGAGCTGGGAACGGTGCATGGTCTGCGTGGCATCTTCGTGCCGAACGGCGGCCAGTTCCAAGTCTTTTATGCCACCCCCGACAACCAACGGGTGATCCCGGGCGCCATGTTCGACGCTGCAGGCAAGGACCTGACCCACGGCCAGGTCGCGCCGATCCCAGGTACCGTTCCAACCGTGGAGATTGGAGACGCCCTCCCCGGAACGCCACAGCCTGCTCGTGGGACTGCTGCGTCGCCCTTGAAGGCGGTCGAGAGCACCTTCTTCGGCACGGCCGGCCCCGCAAACGCACCCAGATTATGGATGTTCATCGACCCGCTCTGCGCCTGGTCGGTACGCGCCATGGAGCAGCTGCGGCCCCATGTGGCCAGCGGACAGGTGCAGCTCGCCGTGATCCCCATTGCCGTCCTTGATCCCGAGGACCAGGGCCGCAGCACAGTCTTGGCGAAATCCATGCTCAGCCTTCCAGTGGACGGCATGGTTGCGGCTTGGACTGGCAACAAGCTGTCCGGCACATCGGAAGCCGCAGCCGATCAGCACCTTGCCGCCAACCAGGCGATCGCGGCGGCAGTCGGCCTGCGCGGCACGCCTATGATCCTCTGGCGCAAGGCGGACGGGACGGAGGGCAGGTCCGATGGGCTGCCGGACGATCTCGGTGCTCTCATAGCTTCGATCGGGAGATAGACGATGGATTTGTTCCCCGGAGAGCACCGTCGGCTTCATCCCCTTAGCCCGGACGCTATGACCGATGCCGGCTCCTCTGCTTCCGCCCCCCCCAAACAGCGCCGCTCGAAGGCGGCTTCGCTATGGCGCGGCACCAAGTATGTCCTCGGGGGACCAATGGCGGCTTTGTCGCTGGGCCAAATTGCCCACAATGGCCGCCTGATCCGCGGGCTGGTGGCCGACTTGAAGCGGTCTCCAGTGCCACGCCCGGCGGATCAACCCCGACTGGGTGGCTCACTAGACCGGACGGCAACCGCATTCGTTTACGGAGTTTCGGAAGCGGAGCTGGACATCCAGATGGCTAGGCGCCGCAGTCAGACTGCGGCCTTTGCATACGCGGCACTGACGATGGGATGCCTGTTCCTTGGCACCTGGTTCTGGCGGCTATTGGAGACGGACAGCACGGCGCAGCGGGTGATCACGGGCCTGCAGTTTGCGCCGTTCTGCTTGGTGTTTTTCCTGGCTGCCTTTCAGCAGGCCCACGTCAACTGGCAGCTTCGGACGGGGCTGTTTGGATCGGCTGGCGACTACCTCCGGTCGCCAGAGCCGTTCCTGCCCCGCCGGTAGCCTAGAAGGTGCCTGGGGGGGCGTAGATCCTGCCCCCCGAAGCTCCGGTCGCCCAAGGTGCGGTTTCGTAGCTCGGTCGCCCTGAATCGACGCCAGGGTCGGCCGGGCGAGTAATCGTGCCGTCGCGGTTCCAGACCGGCGGCGTCCATCGCGCATTGGCCTCGCCGTAAGGTGAGTAGGGATTATAGTAAGGGTGCTTCACCGTCGGCGCTGCTGGGGCACTGTAGTCGCTGGCTGACTTGAGGTTTGAACCGCTGCACCCAGCAAGCGACGCTGCCAGCAGGCCAATCAAGGTAAGGTCGAAGGGTCGCATGGTGGTCCTCCAGGTTGACGAGGACACCATGCGACAGCCCGGCGCGAACGGCAGTCAAGGTCAAGGCTGACGGGAGAAGAAACCTGCATCCTTCTCGGCCTGCAACGTGGTCAGCTGACTTTTCAGCTGCCGGGACCACTCGATCCACTCCCCAATATTATCGCTATAGAGCCTGTTGCACAATCGGCTTCGGGAACGTCGTGATGACGTGTTGTGGTGTGCTTTGGTGTTGACGGCTCTGGCGAAGCACGATTCGATCGTTGCTCTCCCAAGACACGGACCAAGCGATGGCGCACCATTTTCGTGAACCGGAACGACGTCAGGTCTTTCTGCTTCCGGCTGACATGATGGACTGGCTGCCTGAGGGCGACATCGTCCA
>JAABUQ010002857.1_pt1 | contig 33076 bp, 33 predicted proteins | sample 5560001 | NCBI WGS metagenome assembly JAABUQ01 (sample SAMN10711888, study PRJNA513371) | rock metagenome | isolation source: Antarctica rocks | place: Antarctica: Victoria Land, Finger Mt nord | collected 2015-12-18 | reverse complement strand
CGGCCCCCGGCCAAGTGCTCAACTCAGCCCGCCATCCACCAACCGACTCGTGGGTTTGAGGCCGCAGGCTTCGCTAGGCACCTGGTCGCCGCTGCCTGAGGCCGCGCATCGAGTCGGCCACAGCTTCGCGGATTTGGCCTAGGTCGAAATCGGGCGACAGGATCTCATCTAAAGTCTTGGCTAGTTGGTCCACGCCAAACAGGGCTCGGGGTAATCTAGGGTAGAGAACCTGACCGAGAAGCTTTTTCGCTATCACGTCACTAAGCGCAGGCGAGGAGGCAAACATTGCCGATAGGTAAGCGCTTACGCGCGCTTGAACCTCGGTGAAGATGACGTCGAAGTACTGTGCCGCACCGGATGGGAATCTGGCTGTCTCCGCTACGCTCAAGCGAAACATCTGGACCGAACCCTCGTGGAGCAGTGTTTCCAGGTATCGACCACAAAACATGACCAGAGCTTCCGCTGGTTGGCCTGGGTAGTCTGCCGGCCTCCCCAGTCGGTTTAGGAAAAGTCCTCGCACAAGTTCGATGACAGCGAGGAACAGCTTCTCCTTGCTTTCGAAGTGAGCATATAGGGATCGCTTCGACGTCGCCGCGCGGCTGGCCACGACATCCATCGACGCCCGTTCGAAACCCAGCTCCAGGAACACGTCCTTGGCGGTCCACAGAATATGTTCACGAAGCTCGTCGCCGCGTCTCGCCATGTCCGATTGTCGCCTGTTCACACCTGATTGACAAAAGAGTAGACGGTACGGTACCGTTTACATCATTCGTCATCCGGGAGCGATAGCATGATCGTCATCACGACGCCCACGGGCGCCATCGGCCAGCAGGTGCTTCAAAGCCTGCTCCAGAGTGGCCAGCCTATGCGCGTGATCGCGCGCGAGCCCTCTCGTCTGCCGCCGCAGGTTCGCGAGCAGGTCGAAGTCGTGCAGGGCTCACACGGCGACGGCGACGTCGTGAACCGGGCGGTTGCAGGTGCTGAGGCCGTGTTCTGGCTCGTGCCTGCCGATCCTCGCGCCGAGAGCGCCGAGGCCGCCTACGTGGATTTTAGCCGGCCGGCCTGCGCCGCTTTCCAGAGCCAAGGCGTCAAGCGGGTGGTCGGCGTGTCGGCGCTAGGCCGCGGCGTGCTGGAGGACGCCGGGCTTGCGTCGGCGTCGCTGAAGATGGACGATCTGATCGCGAGCACCGGCGTCAGCTACCGGGCGCTGACCATGCCGTCGTTCATGGATAACATTCTTTGGCAGGTGGACCCGATCAAGAACCAGGGCATGTTCTTCTCGCCGATCGACGGGGACCTCAAGGCCCCGACCTGCGCCAACCGCGACATCGCCGCTGCCGCCGCCAAGCTCCTGCTCGATACGTCCTGGAGCGGCCAAGACCATGTCGCGGTGCTCGGCCCCGAGGACCTGTCGTTCAACGACATGGCGGCCATCATGTCGGACGTGCTTGGTAAACCTGTGCGCTTCCAGCAGATTCCTTTGGAGGCCTTTCGTTCAAGCCTACTTGGAGCTGGTCACTCCGAGCCGATGGCGCAGGCCATGCTAGACATGCTAGATGCCAAGAATAAAGGCCTAGACAACGCCGAGCCGCGAACCCCGCTATCGACCACGCCCACCAGCTTCCGCCAGTGGTGTGAAGAGGTGCTGAAACCGGCGGTGCTCAGGTGATTGGTCAACGAGGATGACTGTATGGCCGCTCAACTCAACCATACAATAGTTTGGTCGTCCGAACGAACGCAGTCCGCTCGCTTCCTGGCCGAGATGCTGGGTCGGCCGCCGCCCGTGCAATTTGGCCATTTCGACGTTGTGGAACTCGATAACGGGGCCTCTCTCGACTTCGCTGATATCGAAGGACCGATTCAGGCGCAGCACTACGCCTTCCTGGTCAGCGAGGCCGACTTCGACGCTGTCCTGAGCCGCATTCGCGAGCAAGGCCTCGAATACTGGGCCGACCCGATGCGCCGCCGCTCCGGCGAGATCAACCACAATGATGGTGGGCGGGGTGTCTATTTCCACAACCCAGACGGCCACTACCTTGAAGTCATCACCCGGCCCTACGGTAGCGGCGACGGCTGAGATCGACGGCCGGGTTGATACCGGCCACTACCAATTAATCGTTCTACCGGAGATAGTCGCGACCAACTTGGCCGCTATGACAGAGGTGCCCACAATGACTTTCGACGCTCCGGCCCGCGCGCGTCAGCGCCAGCGGGGCTACTCAGGCGTACGAAGTGCTCGGCGCGATCGAGGATCTGCGCCTGGCACGAGCAGCCGGGGTCGACTTGCCGGCAGCGCCTACCTACACCAGCACCTAAGCGGAGGCACAGGGAGTCATGGGCATCAATCCGCGCGCCGGCCAGCCAGCGGAGGCTTCCGAGCTTGTTGATCTCGATCGACTCGACGCAGCCTATTACGCCACCAGGCCGGATCCGTCGGTTGCCAGTCAGCGGGTGGTCTTCGGCACGTCCGGACACCGCGGCTCGGCTTTGCACGCCGCGTTCAACGAAGACCACATTCTGGCCGTGGTCGAAGCCACGTGCCGCTACCGCGAGCGAGCTGGAACCGACGGCCCGTTGTTTCTCGGCCGCGATACACACGCGCTGTCGCTGCCGGCGTTCCGCACGAGCCTGGAGGTGTTGGCAGCGCACCAGGTCGACGTGCGCATCGACGCCGCGGATGGGTACACCCCGACGCCCACCATCTCGCACGCCATCCTGACCTGGAACCGGAGCCGCCCCGATCCGAGGAAAGATCATCAGGCGGACGGCATCGTGATCACGCCCTCGCACAATCCACCCGCGGACGGCGGCATCAAATACAACCCGCCCAACGGTGGTCCGGCCGATACGGACGTGACCGGCTGGATCGAAGCCGAGGCCAACCGGCTGCTCGAAACCGGCCTGCAGGGTGTCCGCCGCCTCCCGTACGCGCAGGCGCACCAGGCGCCCACCATCAACGGCTACGACTACGTGACGTCGTACGTGGAAGACCTGGCCAACGTCGTCGACCTGGACGCAGTCCGAGCGTCAGGGCTCAAGCTCGGCGTCGACCCGCTCGGTGGGGCGAGCGTCGCGTACTGGCAGGCCATACAGCAGCGCTATCGCGTGGACCTCACCGTGGTCAACCCGACCGTCGATCCGCGCTTTAGCTTTATGACCCTAGACTGGGACGGCAAGATTCGCATGGACCCTTCTTCGCCCTACGCGATGGCGAGTCTGGTCAAGCTGCGGGATAGATTCGACCTGGCGCTGGGCAACGACGCCGACGCCGACCGCCACGGCATCGTCACCCCGTCGGCCGGCCTGCTCAATCCGAATCACTTCCTCGCCGCGGCAATCGCCTATCTGTTCCAGCATCGGCCAAACTGGCCTGGCGACGCCGGAATTGGCAAGACGCTGGTCAGCAGCAGTGTGATCGATCGGGTGGCTGCCGAGCTTGGGCGACGCCTGGCCGAAGTCCCGGTCGGCTTCAAGTGGTTCGTGCCGGGTCTGCTCGACGGATCGCTCGCTTTCGGAGGTGAGGAAAGCGCCGGCGCCAGCTTTCTGCGGCGTGATGGCAGCCCGTGGTCGACCGACAAGGACGGCATCCTGCTGTGTCTGCTGGCCGCCGAGCTGACGGCCAAGCTGGGTAAGGACCCTGGCGAGCTGTATGCCGAGCTTACGCAGCGCCTGGGCGAGCCGGTGTATCGTCGCGTCGACGCGCGCGCCACGCCCCAGCAGAAAGATCTCCTCAAGCGACTTTCGCCTGAGGCTGTGCGCGTCGCCCAACTGGCAGGCGAGCCGATCGTCCAGGTGCTGAGCCGAGCCCCGGGCAATGGCGCAGCAATTGGAGGCATCAAGGTCGTCGCGGCCAATGGCTGGTTTGCGGCGCGGCCCTCGGGTACCGAGGATACGTACAAAATTTACGCCGAGAGCTTCCTTGGCGGAGACCACCTGCAGCGCATCGTCGACGAGGCCCAGACACTGGTGGCCGAGGCGCTGTCCGCCCGCACTGCCTAGAGGGGCGACATCCGTGGCAGGTGACTTTTCGGCCGAACTCCTAGCGCTCCCGCGCTGCGTCAGTCCGAGTCGTACACTACTGGGTAGCGAACAAATGGCCCCTACCCATCTGTACGCGCACTGGCGTGAAGCCGTGCCCCCGCTGCGGCTGAACCTCGCGGAAGCGCGGGTGTCCAACGGCGTGGTGCACATCGGCGACCATGTGCGTGAGCTCCCCGCTCCACATCACATCCAGCCGTGCGCGTGCACGCTGTGCCGCGAGATGCCAGAGGCAGAGCGTGTCGTGCGCGTGCACGCCATCGGCTCTCGCGACGGGACGGTGTACCTGGTCCTGCCGGGCGCCTACGAGTGCCCAGCCCTCGAGGTCGAACGCATCGAGGGCTAAACGCATCGACATCGAGAAAAAGCGGCTTCAGCCTGGCAGGCCGATGTCGCGGGCCCCGAGATGCCCGGCCAGGTCTTCAATCGCAGTCTGCGCCTCGGCTGGCTCGGCGCCTTCGAGCCACAGGCCGCGCACGCGCAGCACGCTCTCCTTGCGATCGAGCTTGAGGTCGGCCCGGCCACCCAGGCGGCCACGCGCCAGCAGCGGCAGCACGTAGTAGCCGTGGATACGCCTGGCTTCGGGCACGTAGATCTCCACGCGGTAGTGGAAGCCAAAGATCCGCTCGACCCGATCGCGCTCCCATAACAGGTTGTCGAATGGTGCGAGCAACGTCGGCTGATGCCGCGGCACGTCCAGCGGACGGTTCAGCGTAGCCTGCGCGGCGTAGCCCAGTTTCTGCCACCCCTCCACGCCGACCGGAATGATCTCGCCGTCGGCGAGAAGTCCCGCCACGGCAGCTTTGACCTGGTCGGCCGGCTTCAGGCGGAAGTAGTCGGCCATCTCGCCCACGGTGGCCACGCCAAGTCGCTCGAGCCCGCGCAGCAACAGATGCCGGCTAGCCGCGAGCTGACCCGGGTCGGTGGTGTCGAGCCCCGGCGGCAGCACGCGCTCGGCCAGGTCGTAGATGCGCGCAAAGCCGGCCGTGCGTTCGCTGCACATGAGCAGGCCCTGATCGAGCAGATCTTCGAGGACCAGCTTGGCCGGCTTCCAGTCCCACCAGGTGCCCCGGCCACCACGCGGATCTTCGAAGGCCGCCGCGCCGAGAGGGCCCTCCGCCCGCACACGCTCCAGCACCTCTGGATACAAGGCAGCATTTTCGGTGCGCGCCTGCAGCCACCATCCGCGGCTGACCTCGCGCATGCGCATCATGCGCGGCAGAAAGTAGCGGTACTCGGCCATAGGCAGCCACGACGCCATGTGACCCCAATACTCGAACCCGCGTCGGTCCTTGTAGATCGACGTATGCAGCGCGCCGACGGCGTATGGCCCGAGCCGCGAGAAGGGTACCAGCAGGTGATTACGAGCCAGAATGTTGACCGAGTCCAACTGGATCGCGCCCAGTCGCTCCAGCAGGTCGATCGGCTGGATCTCACTGGATTCGCCGAAGGCCTGGGCTCGCAAGGCCAGGCCGCGCGCCTCGTCCGCGGACAGGTGGACCTCCGGCATTGCAGGTCACGATACTAAGTCTGCTACGGTTCGCACGCCATGCGGCTGTACTGGGAGGTCGGGCGCCGCGCGTTGCAGCGCCAGCTGGCGTACCGCACCGAGAACCTGGCCGGATTGGTCACCAACGTGTTCTTCGGGTACCTGCGGGCAGCCGTGTTTATCGCCGTGTACCAGAGTGCCAACAGCACCAATGTCGGAGGTTACGACGCCGAGGCGGCGGTGACGTACTCATGGATCACCCAGGCAATGATCATGATCGTCGCGCTGTGGGGCTGGTGGGACGTCGAGGAGACCATCCGCACTGGCGACGTCGTCTCCGACCTGTCCAAGCCGTTCATGTACCTCGGGTTCTGGCTGGCGCGCGACCTTGGCCGGGCAGTCTACTTCGTCGTATTTCGCGCGGTGCCGGTCTTGCTTGCCGGCCAGGTGCTGTTCGGTCTGCACTGGCCCTCGTCAGTGGCCACCTGGCTGGCCTTCGTCCTCAGCGTGGTGCTGGCGCTGGTCGTCAGCTTTGGCTGGCGCTTTCTGCTGAACGTCTCGGCCTTCTGGACCACCGATGCCCGGGGACTGGGCGGGCTCGCCAACGCGGCGCTGCTGTTCCTGGGTGGCTTCGTCGTCCCCATTCGCTACTTCCCGGATTGGCTTCAGCCACTGGTGCTTGCGTTACCGTTCGCGTCCATTAGCCAGACGCCAGCCGACGTCTTCGTGGAGCGCGTGCGCGGGGTCGACATCGTGCTACCCCTCGTGGAACAGATGGTCTGGGCGGTCGTGCTGTTGGGTTGCGCCCAACTTGCCACCATCGTTGCCACCCGTCGCGTGGTAATCCAGGGCGGCTGACGTGGAGAGCTTAGCCCTCTACGTCAGGCTGGTTGGCGCGCAACTGCGCGCTCAGATGCAGTACAAGGTGTCTTTTGTGCTCGCACTCGCCGGCTCGTTCCTGGCCAGTGCGACGGACTTCGGGGTGATTCTCGTGCTCTTCCAGCGCGTTCCAGGGTTGGCGGGATGGTCATTCGCCGAAGTGGGTTTGCTGTACGGCCTGTCAGCCGTCGGCTTCGCGGTTGCCGAGATCGTCGCGGCCGCCCTGGACAACTTCCAGACCCACATCGTCCGGGGCACGTTTGACCGGGTGCTGGTGCGACCTCGCGGCGCGCTGTTTCAGGTCATGGTCGACGACTTTGCGCTGCGCAGAGTTGGACGGATCGTGCAAGCCGTGCTGATCCTGGTGCTTGCGCTGCGATTGCTCGGAATCGACTGGAGTGCCGACAAGCTGGTCGTACTGGCACTGACGCTCATCAGTGGCACGCTGATTTACTTCGCGATTTTTGTGCTTGGGGCCAGCTTTTGCTTCTGGTCGGTGCAGGCCAAAGAGGCGACCCACGTGTTCACGTATGGCGGCCACGCGTTGGCCAGCTATCCGCTCGATATTTTTGGCGGCAGCGTGCGGCAGTTCTTCACGTTCATGGTGCCGCTCGCCTTCGTGAACTACGAGCCGGCCCTGTATCTACTCGGGCGGTCGGACCCATTCGGGTTGCCGGACGGCGTTCGGCTGCTCTCGCCTGTGGCTGGCATCGCCATGGCTCTGCTGGCGCGCGCTGGCTGGCAGCAGGGCGTGCGGCACTACCAGAGCACGGGCACGTAGGCGTAGGTGTGCTGATCGACGTGCAGCGCCTCGAGAAGACGTTCCGCGTGGCCGAGCATCGGGCTGGCGTGCTTGGCGCCGTGGCATCCCTGGTGCATCGCGAGTACCGTGCCGTGCGCGCGGTGCGGGACGTTTCTTTCGCCATCGAGCGGGGTGAGATGGTGGGCTGTCTGGGGCCGAACGGCGCTGGCAAGTCGACCACGATCAAGATGCTGACTGGCATTCTCGTCCCCAGTGGCGGTCACCTCCAGGTCTTCGGCGTAACGCCGCACCGACGCCGCAAGCAGGTCGCCCAGCGCATCGGCGTGGTGTTCGGGCAGCGCACACAGCTGTGGTGGGACCTGCCCTTGATCGACTCGCTGGAGCTGCTGCGGTACATCTACCGGGTCCCGGCCGACCGCTACGCAGGCAACCTCTCGCGTTTGCGCGAGCTGCTCGAGCTTGACCCGTTCCTGCGCACGCCGGTGCGCCAGCTCTCGCTAGGCCAACGCATGCGCGGCGACCTGGCCGCGGCGCTGCTTCACAATCCCGAGATTGTGTACCTGGACGAGCCCACGATCGGGCTCGACGTGGTGGCCAAACACCGCGTGCGCGATTTCCTGCGCGAGATCAATCGCCAGGAGGGGGTTACGGTCCTGCTGACGACGCACGACATGTCCGATGTCGAGCAGTTGTGCTCGCGAGTTCTGATCATCGATCACGGCACGCTGCTGTATGACGGCACGCTGGACGGCATCCGCGACCGGCTCGGCACCGAGCGCACGCTGGTAGTCGACCTGGCCGAAGACGTACCGAGCCAGGTCCAGGTGCGCGGAGCTATGGAAATGCGCGCCGACGGTCCGCGCCGCTGGCTGCAGTTCAATCGCCTCGAGACGTCTGCGGCCGAGCTGATAGCCGAGGTTGCGGGACGCTATCCGCTGCGCGACCTGGCGATTGAAGAGCCAGACATCGAGACGATCGTGCGGCGGATCTACGAGCACGGCCTCGAGCCGGTACCAGCTTCGCGCGTGCCCTCTTGAAGGCCTTGGTACGCTTGTCGTTCGAGGGCACATGGACATCCTGGCGATCGACGTGGGCGGCACGCATGTCAAGGTTCTGGCCAGCGGCCAGAAGGATGAGCGAGGGATCGTGTCTGGGCCGGCGATGACGGCCGCGCGGATGGTCGAGGCGGTCAAAGGTATGACTGCCGACTGGACGTACGAAGCCGTCTCATTAGGTTACCCGGGGCCGGTGGTCCACGACGTGCCGTTCAAGGAGCCGTTCAATCTCGGTAAGGGCTGGGTCGGATTCGACTTCGCCGCTGCACTTGGCCGACCGACGAAGATCATCAACGATGCCGCCATGCAAGCCCTCGGCAGTTACGAGGGCGGCCGGATGCTGTTCCTCGGGCTGGGTACCGGACTCGGCTCGGCCATGGTCGTCGACGGCGCGGTCCAGCCCATGGAGCTGGCGCATCTGCCGTACGCGAAAAAGCGTACGTACGAGGAGACGGTCGGCCTGGCTGCCTTGATGCGCCTGGGCAAGAAGAAATGGCGGCGCAAGGTGAGCGCGGTGATCGAGGAATTGTCTGCCGCGCTCGAGCCTGACTACGTCGTCCTGGGCGGCGGCAATGCCAAGCTGCTCAAGGAACTGCCGCCGAACGTGCGACTGGGCAATAATGCCAACGCCTTCATCGGCGGATTCCGGCTGTGGGAGGAGCCCGCGAGCGCCCCGACCACGCTGGCTCGACCCGTGCGCGCCAGGCGACTCAAGCCTGCTGCACAATAGGCCGCATGGAGTACCTCCGCAGCGTGGATGCGTCCGCCCTGGCGGCCGCTGGATCTGAAACGCGCTTCTCCCAGTGGTTACTGGACCAGGATTCGGGTGGCAAGCACTGCAGCATCAACTACATTCGCACCCCGCCCGGGGGTGGATCACCGGCCGGGATGCACACCCACGTCGTCGACCAGATCTTCTACATCCTGAGTGGCACGATGAGCCTGGACATCGAAGGGACGCGGTACGAGGCGCCCCCCGGTACGCTGGTCGTTTTTCCGGCCGGGGTGCCGCACCGCAACTGGAACGGTGGCACCGAGCCAACCGTCCACCTGGCCTTCAACACGCCGATGCCCGACCCGAGCGTCCCGTTCGCGGTCTCGGTGGGCTAACGGAAATCAGGAGGGCAGCGGAGCGCGTCCGGGCAGCTCGCTCTCTGGCCCCGCGTCAGCGGGTTCGAGAGGTCCTGCCGCACTGCGCCCCGCGGGCGGAACGGACGGGCCGAAGCGACGGGCGTGGTTGAACTGATAAGCCAGCGCCCAAACGGCCACCATTGCCGTCAGCACCGACAGGAATTGGGCCTGACTCAGGCCGAACGCAAACGGGGTGTCCTGGCGGTAGAACTGGATGAAAAAGCGCCCGATCGAATAGACGAACAGCATTGTCCAGAAGACCATCCCGTAACGTGGGAGGCGGGAGTCCCAGTTGAATCGCCAGCCTCCGGCCACCGTTCGCGCCACTCCACGCCCCAGCCAGACCAGCCCAACAAAGATCAGCAAGTCGATCAGCATCTCGTAGCCAACCGCCAGGTGCACGGGGATGCCAGGCTCAGCGAGCGTGGCCGGGTTCGTGTACACCACCGCCAGCGGAAAGCCCGGGGCATGCGCACCGTGGTGCTCGCCATTGATGATGTCGCCGATTCGACCAATCGCCATGCCCAGGATGAGCGGCGGGGCAGCGATATCGGCCATGCGACCCACGTCGAGGCGTTTGCGCCACGCGTAGATCGCGCCGCCGAGGGGACCACCCACGATGGTGCCGTAGATCGCCAGACCACCCTCGTTCACTTTCAGGATCGCGATCGGGTCGCGGGCGTAGAAGTCCCATTGATCCACGACGTGGAATAGTCGCGCGCCGATAATGGCGCCGATGACTCCCCACATCGCCACCGAGAACGTGTCGTCCTCGGTGAAGCCGACTTGCGTAGCCCAGCGCACCGACAACCAGATACCAACCATGGTGCCGACGGCAGTAAAGAAGCCGTGCCACGTAATCTGCAGCGGCACGCCGGCCCACTTGAAGAGCGTGGGATCGATATTGATCGGAATGCCGCCCAGATCAGGTATAGGTCCGCCTCCGCTCTCGCGGTGGGATAATAGCACCGTGGGTCTCGTTGCCTGGCTTACGCGACGACGCATCCGGGAGGCTTGAGGTGGAGCGTGTGCGACGAGTGAAGATTGTGGCAACCCTCGGCCCGGCCACCGACGGACTCGAGCTGGACATGGTCCGCGCGGGCCTGGATGTCGCGCGGCTGAATTTTTCGCATGGGACGGCCGATGAGCATGCCCGTCGCTGCTCGGCTGTGCGCGAGGCCGCCAAAACGGCTGGACGAGCAGTCGCGGTCATGCAAGATCTACAGGGGCCAAAGATCCGCGTGGGATCGCTCCTCGGCGGCCAGCCCGTCCAACTTGTGGCTGGGCAGCAGCTGGTGATCACGACCCACGCCATTGTCGGGACCGCCGAGCGCATCTCGTGTACGTACCAGCATCTTGCCCAGGACGTGCGGGCCGGCGACCGCATTCTGCTGGACGACGGGCGTATCCGCCTTTCTGTGCTGGGTTGCAGCGATGGCTCCGTGACTGCGCGCGTCGAGTCGGGTGGACCGCTCGGCGAGCACAAGGGCATCAATCTGCCGGGTGTGGCGGTTTCGTCGCCGGCGATTACTGACAAAGACCGTATCGACATGGCCTACGGTCTCCAGGAGCTGGCCGTCGACTTTGTGGCACTGTCCTTTGTCCGGACGGCCGACGAAGTCCGGGCTGCGCACGATCTGATGCGCAGCCTGGGCCGCACGGCACCGCTGGTAGTCAAGCTCGAGAAGGGCGAAGCTATCGAGAATCTTGATGCAATTCTGCAAATTGCAGATGCGGTGATGGTGGCTCGGGGCGATCTGGGCGTCGAACTGGCCCCAGAGCAGGTGCCGATGCTGCAAAAGCGGATTATCCAGCGGGCCAACCATCGCGGAATTCCGGTGATCACCGCGACGCAGATGCTGGAATCCATGACCACCGATGAGACGCCGACACGCGCTGAGGCCAGCGACGTGGCCAACGCCGTGTGGGATGGTAGCGATGCCATCATGCTTTCAGCGGAGACAGCAACCGGCCGCCACCCGCTGGTGGTATTGGGGATGATGGACCGCATTGCCCGAGCAGCCGAGAAGACTGAAGCCATCCCACTTCAGACACGCCGCGCGAGAGAGGACCGCCCGCGCGGCTACGCTGCCGCGGTGACGAACGCTGCGCGGGTTCTGGCCGAAGACCTGGACGCGAGCGCCATCGTGGGCGTAACCCGGTCCGGGTTGACAGCCGAGCTTTTGTCCCGGGGTCGAGCAACAGTGCCGATCTTCGCGTTCAGCCCTGACCAGGAGGTTTGCCGCCGGCTCGCACTGTGGTGGGGCGTGATCCCCGTTCACCAGCACCTGGCAGAAGACCTGCAGGCCAATATCGACCAAATGGAACGTTATCTGGTCGAGTCCGGTTCGGCAGCCGCCGACGACACCGTGGTCATCACTGGCTCGCACCCCTTCGGGTATGGCGTGCATACGAACTTCGTCAAGTTTCACGTCCTGTCCTGAGCGGATGGGTGCACGAGTCCTCTGGCGAGCCCACTGATGAGCGGGTATCTTTTGTGAACAAGCCGTGCATTCGATCGATCGACAACCGCTTTCGTCAGAGCGGTTCTTGATGGAAGCGGCCCAGCTTCACCAGACCTGGATCCGCCGCTTCGACACACAGCATCGGCGCCGCCCCCGCCCTCCAGAGATTGAGGCTGAGCGGTTACGCTTGGTGCGGCGCTTGCAGCTGGTGCAGCGGCTGCAGTCCGAGGCCACCGACGGCGAGCAGTTGATTGTCAGGCTGAGGCACTACAGCGCAGCGCCCCGAGAGGCGCGACTGGTCGAGGGCGACCAGCCGTTTCTGACCGCCCTCCTGCAAACGTGGGAAGCCGCCCAGCTCCCGCAGGCGTCCACACTTGCCGCTGGCGCCAACCCGCCGAAGCCGTCCGGCACCGTCGAATTTCGCTGGTAAACCGTCGCGGTCGACGGAGCCGCAACTCGTAACCAGCCGAACGCGGCGCGCATCTGCTCGTCGTGCCCTACAGTAGGCTCTGCGATGAGCCAGGCGTTGTTCGCCCCGTCTACGCCCGCGCACAGCGCCGACAGGCGAACGCGGACGCGACCTGGGCTGAGCGTGCCGTTGTTCTGGCGGCTGCTAGGGGTGAACCTGGTGGTCGTCCTGGGCGGAGCGGTCGTCGGGACGTGGCTGACCCAGCGACTCGTCCTCAATGGCAGTTTTACGCCGATCACGCATGCCGTGCTCGTGCTGGCGGCGCTGGCGTTGTCAGCCGGATTGAGCATGCTGGTCCTGCGCGAGACGTTCCGTCCCATTCGCTCGTTGCGCGAGGCAACGCAGCGGTTCAATGCCGGGGACTACTCGGCGCGTGCCAACCTGGCCCCGCTGACTGATCCCGACGTGGCCGGGCTCGTCCTCGAAGTGAACGCCCTGTGGGATCGGCTGGAAGCCGACGCGGCGACGATTCGCGACAAGACCGAGCAAGCCGAGCGGCTTGCAGCACAGGTCATCCTGGCCCAGGAAGAGGAGCGGCGACGCGTCGCGCGAGAGCTGCACGACGAGGCTGGCCAGGCGCTGACCGCGGTCATCATCGGCCTCGAGCGCGGCCTGGCCAGCATGCCCGAGGTCTACGCCGCCGATCTGCCCGTTCAGCCCCGACAGCTCATGGGCAGCTTGCGCGATCTGGCTGCCCAGACGCTGGACGAAGTTCGCAAGCTCGCACTGGAGCTGCGTCCGTCCGTGCTGGACGACCTGGGTCTGGTGGCCGCGCTGCGACAATACGTACGCTCGACCGAAGAGCGCTCCGGGCTCAAAGCCCAGCTGACCGTCGTCGGCTGGGACGAGGCCGACGGCTCACCGCGACTCCCCGCGGAGGTGGAGACGGCGCTCTTCCGGATTGCTCAGGAGGCGCTCACCAACGCCATGCGTCACGCTCGCGCCACGTCCGTTCAGGTGCGGTTGCGGCGTTCGCCCGGGCTGGTGACGCTCGAAGTCCGGGACGATGGCATCGGCCTGGGCGCCGTGCCGTCGCCCGAAGACGGCGAGCATCTCGGTATGTTCGGGATGCGCGAACGCGCGCGGCTGCTCGACGGCGAATTTCACGCGACGCCGGTGTCGCCACGTGGGACACTCGTCCAGGTCAGCATCCCGCTCGGAGACGGACTCACTTGATCCGGGTTCTCCTGGCCGACGACCACACCATCGTTCGTCAGGGTGTGCGCCTGTGTCTGGAGGCCATGGGCGACATCGAGGTGGTCGGCGAGGCCGAGGATGGCCAAATCGCCGTCCGGCTCGCCCATCAGCTGCGTCCCGATGTCGCGGTGGTCGATCTGACCATGCCCACGTTGAATGGCGTCGAGGCTATCCGGCAGATTCGGCGCGACCTGCCCGATACCGAGGTGGTCGTGCTCTCAGTTCACGACAGTGAGCCGTACGTGGTCCAGGCGCTGCGGGCGGGAGCCGCTGGGTATGTGCTCAAGCGGAATGCGGCGACAGAGCTGGCGGCGGCTATCAGAGCAGCGCACGATGGCCAGGCTTATCTTCACCCGAGCATCGCGCGACGCGTTATCGACGACTACCTCTCACGTATCCACGCCTCGGAGGGCGGCCCGACCGAGCCGCACGAGCGGCTGACGCCGCGCGAACGCGAGGTCTTGCAGCTGGCCGCCGAAGGCCACAGCACGCGAGCCATCGCCGGGCTGCTGTGTTTGAGCACCAAAACCGTCGAGCACCACCGGGCCAGTGTGATGACCAAGCTCGGGCTGCACGGTCAGACGGAGCTGGTCAAGTACGCCATTCGCTCGGGTCTGGTGGAGTCTGCCTGACCAACTCGTCTAGCACGGCGACCGCTTCGTCGCGCCGGTGAGTGAGACGCTCTGAATGAGAAAGCCGGCGCCCACACGGCGCAAGGTATACGTCTGCTCGCTCTCTTCTCGCACGCAGCGCGTGCTCCGATTCTGCGCATCCGCTTCGTCGTAGGTCCAGATTTCGTGGGTGGCAAGCTCGGTCTCGTCGGCGTTCCTGGGCGTGTTCGACAGGATGTCCATGACATACGGTGTGCCACCGGTCAGGTGCAGGCCGCCCGACAGCAGGTGCTCAGCCTCGGTGCGCTCGAAACTCAAGGCATCAGGGCTGAAAGCATCCGAAAGCGCTCGCAGCTTTCCGTCGCTCGGGTCTTTGTACGCTTCGAACACCAGGTCCAGCGCGCGATGCAGAGCCGCCTCAGGCAGGTTCGAGGCTGCCTGAGCCGTCGCCGTCGCGGCGGCGCTCGAGCGCGCTATCGCGGTCAGGGACGCCTGGGCGACCGCCAGCTGCGTCTCGGCGGCATCAGCCCGCCCCTCGGCTACCCGCCGGGCCGAATCCTGCTGCCGAGCGTACACGGTAAGTCCGACGACGACAGCCAGCATGCCCAACGCAACCAGCCACGCCATGTACCGCCGCAGCGGGCCGCGTTCGGCACCCACCATGCGCACCCCCGATTCTTTGCCTCCAGATGTTGCAGGAACACAGCACACTCGTCATAGGCACAGCGGCACCCGTTCGAGAGCCTAACGAGCGCGGCTGGCAAATGCGACGAATGCTCGCCGCGCTCGTTGTGGCGCTGATCTGATTGTCCGTCGCCGCTAGCAGGGCGAGTGCGAATGGCTTCGGACCGCCGTGGCAATCGCGCGTGCTGGTCGACCAATCCATCGTATACAGCCAGGCCGATCGCGGGTCGGCGGGCTGGACGATCTACGGTTTTGCGCGAGATCAACGTTGCGGTGCGCCGCTGACCAGGCCCTGGACTTCGCCGAGCAGGACCGCGGCTGGTTGGCGAGCAACCAGGACGGCGAGGTGATCCAGGTGCGTCGGCGTCATATTCAGGATGGCAATTCGGCCGCCAGCGTTGAGCGTGAGTTCTGGCAGCGTGGCAGCCGGGGTCACGACGAGCGAGGAGCCGACCACCAGGCACAGCCGCGCGCCCGCGTGCAGGCGCTGCGCTTGCGCAACAGCCGCAACGGACAGTCCCTGGCCAAAGGAAATAGTGGTTGTCTTGAGAATCCCGCCACACTCCGGACAGGCTGGGTCCTCGTCGCCAGCCAGGACGCGGACGTGAATGGCTGGCCGGTCGAAACTGATGCCGCAGGCCAGGCAACTGACCCCGTGCGCGTTGCCATGCAGCTCGACGACTGCTTCCTCCGGTAGCCCGGCCTTCTCATGCAAGCCGTCGATGTTCTGGGTGACGATGCCGCTGACGAGTCCTGCATGCCACCAGGCGGCGATGGCCAGGTGTGCGGCGTTCGGCTGTGCCTCGGCTATGGGCGGGTAGGTGTGCAGACCGCGACGCCAGGACTCGCGTCGCATCTCGGGGTCGCGTAGATACGCCCGGTACTCGACGGGCGCATAGCGGCTCCAGAGGCCACCCGGGCTACGAAAGTCGGGTATGCCCGACTCCGTGCTGACTCCGGCGCCCGTAAAGACGACGGTGCCTGCCTGGCCTGCTTCGAGCAGCAGATCGGCAAGAAGTCGGGCGTTGGCGGTGGTGGTCACGCGTACAACGGCGGCGGCGGCATGGATGGCAGCTGCGCCTCGCACCAGCGTCCCACCGCTAGCAGTCTGGCCTCCTGCCACGCCGGTGCCACCAGTTGAATCGCCAGCGGCAAGCTCTCCGTCTCGAGCCGTAGGAGACCGCTTGGCAGGCTCAGGCTGGGAAAGCCGACAAGGCTGAACGGCGCCTGAAGCGACGTGTCCCCGGTCGTCTCGCGCGACGGCGCCGCGTCCGTAGCCGTGGGCAAGAGCAGCGCATCGACGTTGGCCAGGCCGCGAGACATGGCCGCGCGAATGCGGCGCCGCAGTCGCTGAGCGTGCAGGTACACCACACCTGGCACCAGGCGGCCGACTTCGATCGATGCGCGAAGCCTGGGCAGGTGTGAGCCCGGGTAGCGTTCGAGCAGCTGCCAGTGAACCGCGGCCACTTCGGTCTGCATGATGACGTGCTGCACGGCCAGGATGAGGTCGAGTGGCTCACCCAGCGACACGTCCTCGACCCGCGCGCCAGCTGCCTCGAACTGAGCCGCAACCTGGACCAGATGTTCACGCATCCGCGGCGTGGCGATCTGCAGTGCCTCGCGTATGAGCCCGAGGCGTGGCGCGGCCAAGTCCCGACCCGCCTCCAGTACAGGCGGAGGCTGGTTTTCCGAACCCGGATCGGCCGGGTCGTGGCCAGCCGCTGCCGTCAGGAACAACTCGCAGTCCTCGACGCAGCGGGTCAGGCTGCCGACGTGGTCAAGGCTCCAGGCGAGTGGAAAAACACCTCGCTTGCTGACCCGTCCATAGGTTGGCTTGAAGCCGACAACGCCGTTGTATGCGGCCGGGCGCAGGACGGAGCCGGCGGTCTGACTGCCGAGCGCCAGGGGCACCAGCCGCGCGGCCACGCCGGCTGCCGAGCCGCTGCTCGAGCCGCCCGGCGTGCGATCGTCTGACCACGGGTTGTGCGTGCGAGAGGGGTCAGCCTGGGCGAACTGAGTGGTGACCATCTTGCCCAGCAGAATCGCCCCAGCGCGCTTGAGGCGGGCGATGGGCTCGGCATCGGTGGCTGGCACGCGATTGGCAAATGGCCCAAAACCGGCCGCGGTCGCCAGGCCGGCCGAGTCGAAGATGTCCTTGGCTCCGAACGGGACGCCGAGCAAGGCCGGCAGCTCGACACTAGAGCTGGCAAGTTGCTCCGCGGTGCGCGCTGCCGCCAGCGCGCGTTCACCGTCGAGATGGACCCAGGCCTGGACGCGCTGGTCGACCTTCGCCGCACGCGTCAGCAGCTTTTCGACCAGCTCCACCGGCGACAGCTCGCGTGCCCGGATCAGCCGCGCCGCCTGGGTGGCGGTTAGCTCGGTTAGTTCGTGGACGGCGGTTGACTGGGTGGCCTCAGCCATGGGTCGGTAGAGGCTCGTCGCCGAGTGGTTCGAGTGGTTCCTGGCTTACACGCCAGAGAGCCGCAGCGGTGACGTGCAGCGCCGTTTCGACGTTCGCGTCGGCGCTGCGCTCGTCGCCGTAGGTCTCCAGGGCCGAGCGGCGCAGCTCATTGAGCACGGCCAGTCGGGCGGCGTTGTCGCCCTGCTGCTGCATGCCGCTGCATGCTACTCCGAGAGCGTACGCAGGCGGTCGCGGGCGATCGAGAACATCGCGCTTAGCCCGGCTTGAAGTTCTGCGTCGCGCGAGTTGTGCATTCGCTCCTGCAGCACCTTCAGGATTTCTGACTTGGGTCGGTCGTTCACGAAGACCACGAAGCGGAACCCAAAGCGCTGTTCGTAGGCTCGATTCAAGCTGGCCAGCTCGCCGTACACCCTCTGCAGCTCTTCGGGCGGCGCGGATGCCTCGCGGTCATAGCCCTGCTCGCGGTAGGAAAGTGCGGACGTCTGTCTGACGGCATCCGCGCTTTCACCGATCCGGGGGTGCCCGCTCATCACTTCGATCTGGTCGGCCGGGGTGAGCCGGCTGGCGGCGGACTCGGCGCGATCGAGCAGCTCCGCGTAGGACCCGAATGGCCGCTCGCCCTGCAGCACCCGCGCCAGGGGTCCAGCCGCCTCGAAGAGCGGGCGCAGTGCTTCCGCAAATGAGCTCAATGCCAGCTGGTTCAACTCTGCCATCGGCGGCAGTTTGGCCATACCCCGCTACTCTATGATGTTGCCGCATCTGAGATGGAGCGAGCAGCTGCACTTCTGAGCCAGGAGGAGACGTGGGCGAGGCGAGCGCTCGCGCGGGCCAGCCTGGCGTGGTGGAACGCGTCGATCACGGGTCGGCCTGGCGACTACCAGCGCATGGCAAGCGCCGAGCGCGCGGTCAATCGCCACTATGCGCGGCCGGCGCCGTATCAGCGCATTGTCCGGCTCGCCGACACCTCAGATCTCGACGCGCTCACTCGCCGGCGGCTCCAGCGCTTGCGCTCCGCGTATCGGGCCAAGCAGGCGCCGGTCGAGATGCTCGACCGCATCACGAGCGCCGAGTCCGCCATCCAGGAGCGCTACAGCACCTTTCGCGCCCAGTTCGACGGACACTCGGCCACGGACAATGAGATCGAGGACGTCCTGCGCACTGCACGTGAGTCGCCGCGTCTGCGCCAGGCATGGGAAGCTCGCAAGCAGATCGGGTCCGTCGTCGGCGACGATCTGCGGCGGCTAGCGCATTTGCGCAATGAGGCGGCTCGAGCGATTGGCTTCGCTGACTTCTGGCAGGCTCAGCTCCAGCTCGAGGAGCTCGACCCTGAACAATTGCTGGAGACGCTGGAGGTGGTCGACGCTTCGACGCGTGCGCCCTTTGCAGCGATGAAGGCCGACCTCGATCGTCACCTCGCCAGTCGCTTCGGCGTGAAGGTGGCTGACCTTCGTCCGTGGCACTACTCGGATCCGTTTTTCCAGGAGACGCCTGAGGTCTTCGCACCGCCAGCCGATCCGCTGTACGTCGAGCACGACGTGGTGGCGTTCGCCGCTACGACGTACCGCAGGCTCGGCTTTCCGAATATAGACCCGATTTTGCAGCGGAGCGACCTCTATCCCCGCCCCGGCAAGAATCAGCATGCCTACGCGGTCGACATCGATCGCGAGGGCGACGTGCGGACGTTCCTCAACGTGGAGCCCAACGCGCGTTGGATGGGCACCCTGCTGCACGAGCTCGGCCACACGATTTTTCAGGACGGCATCGACCGCACCGAGCTGCCGTGGGACTTGCGAGACGATCCCCAGGGCTTTCTGAACGAAGGCTTTGCCATGTTCTGCGAGCAGCCGGCGACCGACCCTGAGTGGCTCACCGAAGTGGTTGGCCTCGCTCCTTCCGAAGCGCGCAAGCTGGGCCCGCTGCTCGCCACGCAGGACGCCGCCTCACTGCTGGCGTTCGTGCGCTGGTGTCTGACGATTATCCACTTCGAACGCGGCTTCTACGCCGACCCGGACCAGAATCTGAATCGGCTGTGGTGGGATCTCGAAGAGCGCTATCAACACATTCCACGCGCCGAGAGCCGCGACGCGCCCGACTGGGCAGCCAAAGTCCACGTCGCGACAGCCCCGGTCTACTATCAGAAGTACCTGCTCGGCAGATTGTTCTCAGCTCAGCTCGCACGTAAGATGGACGCCGATATGGGCGGCTGGTGGCAAGGCCGGCCGAGAACAGGGGAGTACATCAAGCGCGAGTTGTTTTTGCCTGGCGCGCGGTTCGTCTGGCCTGAGCTTGTCGAGCGGGTAACCGGCGAACCCCTCGGCGCGGAAGCGCTTGCGGCCTCCGTCGCCTGGCCGCGAGCGGCATAGATGGCGACTCAGGCTCATTCGGTTCGACCATCGATCACGGCGTTCTTCCCCTGTTACAACGATTCGGGCACGATAGCCAGTGTCGTCATCGCCGCTGATCGCACTCTGCGCGATCTCGCCGACGACTACGAGATCATCGTCGGCAACGACGCCAGCACCGATAACTCGGCTGAAATTCTGGAGGAGCTGCGCGAGCTCTATCCGCGCCTGCGGGTGCTGCATCACTCGGTCAATCGCGACTACGGCGGCAATCTGCGCAGCCTGTTCGCGGAAGCCACCAAGGATCTGATTTTTTACACCGACGGGGACGCGCAGTACGACCCGGCCGAGCTGGCCGCCCTGTACCGCCGGCTTGGGCCAGACGTCGACGTCGTGCAGGGCTGGAAAATTGGACGGGGCGATCCGATGCATCGCAAGATCATCGGCCGCGTCTACCATCACTTCGTCAAGTTGTGGTTCGGGCTGCATCTGCGCGACGTCGACTGCGATTTCCGCTTGTTTCGACGCCACGTCCTGGAGAGCTTTCCGTTAGAAAGCAACAGTGGCTGCATCACCGTCGAGATGATGACGCGCGTCGAACAGGGTCACTTCAAGGTGGTCGAGGTGCCGGTACATCACTACCACCGCGTCTATGGGAAAAGCCAGTTCTTCAACTTTCGTCGAGTTGCGCGGACACTGTTGGAGTTGACCGAGCTGTGGGTGAAACTCAAGCTCTTGCGCCAGCGCTACGCGTCCGGGTCAGCCACGCCGCCACGGGCACTCGGGTGAGCCGCCACCAGCCCGCTTACGCCGGCAAGCGAATCCTGGTGACGGGTGGGCTCGGATTCATCGGCTCGAACCTGGCCATTCGCTTGCTGGAGTTTGGCGCGGACGTCGTCGTCGTCGACAGTTTGATACCCGAGACTGGCGGCAACACGTTCAATCTCCAGCCAGTGCAGGACCATCCGCGTCTGTCGGTGCGGACGGTGGACGTCCGCGACGTTCTGGCCATGGAACGCCTGGTGCGCGACCAGGCCGTGATCTTCAACCTGGCCGGTCAGGTCAGCCACATCGACTCGATGCAGGACCCGTTTACTGACCTGGAGATCAACTGCCGCAGCCAGCTTGCGCTGCTCGAAGCCTGCCGGCGCAACGCACCTGAAACCAAGGTCGTCTTTGCCAGCACCCGCCAGATTTACGGTCGGGTGCCCGAGGAGCAGCTACCCGTCGACGAACGGCAGCCCCCGAATCCGGTCGACGTGAACGGGATCAACAAGCTCGCCGGCGAGCGCTACCACGTCCTCTACAACAACGTGTACGGCATCCGTACCAGTGTGCTACGGCTCACCAATACCTACGGGCCACGAATGCTGGTGAAGAACAATCGGCAGACGGCGCTCGGCTGGTTGATTCGTCAGGCCATGGACGGCGAGCAGATCGACATTTTTGGCGATGGCTCCCAGCTACGTGATTTCACGTATGTGGACGACGCGGTGGAAGCATTCCTGGCGGCGGGGGCGAGCGACTCGGCCAATGGTCAGGTCTTCAACGTCGGCGCGATCGAGCCAATCAGCCTCGGCGAGGTCACCGAGCTCCTGATCGACCTGGCCGGTAGCGGCAGCTTCCGCCTGCTGCCCTTTCCTGCCTCGCGCAAAGCCATCGACATTGGCTCCATTTTTGTCGACGATCGAAAAATTCGGCGCGTGCTGAAGTGGCAGCCAGGAATTGATCTTCGCGAGGGTCTCACCAGGACGATTGCTTTTTACCGAGCCCACCGGGACCAGTACTGGGCGGCTCCGGCGCCTGGCAAATGAGCCACTCGGAAAGTCTGGCTATTCGTCAGATCCCGTTCAACATACTGGCACCCGGCGTTCAGGCCATGCGGCCCGAATTGGACGCCGCGCTTAGCCGAGTGCTCGATCGTGGCTGGTTTCTGGACGGGCCCGAGCTCGAGGCATTCGAAGAGCAGTTCGCTGCCTACCACGGTCCCGAGCAGCATGCCGTGGGCGTCGGCTCCGGCACCGACGCGCTGTGGATCGCTCTGCGAGCGCTCGGCATCCAGCCCGGTGACGAAGTGCTCGTGGTTGCCAATGCTGGCATTCCGCCTGTGGCTGCGGTCGTTGCCGCGGGCGCGCGACCCGTCTTCTGTGACGTCGATCCAGACACGCACACGCTCGACCCGGGCGAGATCGGTCGGCGGATCACTGCGCGTACCCGCGCGGTCCTGGTGGTCCATCTCTTCGGTCAGCCTGCTTCCATGCGTGCCATCATGGCCTCAGCTCGTGCGCACGGGCTGAAGGTGCTGGAGGACTGTGCGCAGGCGCACGGAGCGCGCGACGCTAGCCGGCTCGTCGGCACGCTGGGCGACGCTGCCGCGTTCAGCTTTTATCCGACGAAGAACCTTGGCGCCCTGGGCGATGCCGGCGCCATTTTGAGCGCCGATCCGCACGTCGCGGAACAGGCCAGGCTGCTGCGAAGCTACGGCTGGCGGCAGCGCTACCTGAGCGAGCTGCATAGTACCGTTTCGCGACTGGATGAGCTCCAGGCTGCGCTTCTCCTGGCAAAACTCCCCCATCTCGAGCGCTGGAACGCAGCGCGGCTGAGAATCGCTGAGCGTTACCGAGCCCAGCTGCATGGGCTGGTCGAGCCTCCGCCTCGAGACGGGGTGTTCCACCTGTTCGTGGTGAAGACACGGCAGCGTGACGCCTTGCGGGCGCATCTCGCCGAGCAGGGAGTCGGCACTGGTGTGCATTATCCTGTGCCAGCCCATCTTCAAGCACCGTACGCCGGCTACGGGGGCGGGCCCGGTTCACTGCCGCACACGGAACGTCTGGCCGCCGAGATCCTCAGCCTGCCCATCCACCCGGAGTTGTCGGACGACGACGTCGACTACGTGGCTTCGCAGGTGCGCGGCTTCGCCGCGACCCATTAGCACGAGTGGACAGCGCGAGCCATGGAACGTGAGCAGTATGCGATCATGGCGCGCCGCGAGGAGCGCCACTGGTGGTACGCCGGTATGCGACGTGTCGCTCTGGCTGTGCTCGGGCAGGCGCTCGACGGCCGCCGCGGATTGCGACTTCTGGACGCAGGTTGCGGCACTGGTGGTACCACCACCGAGCTCCGTCGCTTCGGTGAGGTCACCGGAATCGACCTGGCCTGGGAGGCGCTCGAGCCAGCTCACGCTCGCGGACTCAATCGTCTGGCCCGCGCGTCGATAGAACACCTGCCCTTTGCGGGAGCGACGTTCGATGCGGCGACCAGCTTCGAGGTGGTTTACCACCTTGGGGTAGCGAGTGATACCTCCGCGCTGAAGGAGATCCACCGCGTCCTCAAACCTGGCGGGCTCTTGCTGCTCCGCGTTCCCGCTCACGACTGGTTGCGCGGAGAGCACGATCGGCTGGTACACACTCGCCACCGCTACTCACGCGTCGAGGTTCTACGGAAGCTCGAGCAGGCGGGTTTCCTCGTCGAGCGGTTGACCTGGGCCAATAGCCTGCTCTTTGCGCCAGCGGTCGGCAAGCGTTTGCTGGAGCGCTGGAATGGCAATCAGAACGGCACGCTGGCCGAACCCGATTTGTGGCAGCCGCCGCGGACCATCAACGACGTGCTGGAGGGGCTCGTAGCCCTGGAGGCGTTCGTCATCCCGCGGGGTCTGCCGCTGCCGTTCGGCTTGTCCGTACTCGCTGTCGCCCGCGCCGCGTGAGGGACGGCCTCGCCATCGGCGCCCTGGCCGTATGCGCGCTTTTCCTGCATCGCGACAGCCTCTTCGGCGGACCCGCCTTCTACGAGCTGGACACACGGCTCTTTTACTACCCGCTGGCGCAGTGGATCGGCCAGCAGCTTCAGTCTGGCTCGTTCCCGCTGTGGATGCCAGGCATCTTCAACGGCTATCCCATCTTCGCCGACGGCGAGCTTGGCCTGGCGTATCTGCCGCAGGTGCTGCTGCTTTACGTCTTGCCGACCCCGCTGGCCATGGTCTGGTTACGTGTGCTGCACGCGTTTCTGGCCGGGCTGTTCACGTACCTGTACTTGAAGACGCTGCGACTCGATCCGCTGCCTGCTCTCGGCGGCGCGCTCGTCTTCGCTTTCGGCAGCTTCCTCAGCGCTCAGATGCATCACGAGAACGTCGTGCGTTCTGCCGTCTGGCTGCCGGCCGTTCTGGCGTGCGCCGAGCGAGCAGCGCAGCAGCGCCTGGTGTTTCAGGTTTCGCGCTTCGCGTTGTGGACGGCGGTGGGTGCGCTGGCCTTTTCCCAATCCGCGCTGGGGGTCCACGTCCAGCCCGTTCTGATGCTGGCGCTGGCGCTCGGCGGATACGTTGTTTTTCGGGCTCTGATCCCCGTGCGCGGCACGCGGGCCGCGCCACGCAACGCCTATTGGCCCCTGCTCGGAGGTGCAGCGATCGTAGCTGGCGGCCTCGCCCTCGCGGCGGTCCAGTGGCTGCCACTCGGCGAGTGGGCGCTGGTCTCGTCGCGCCGCGGCGGAGTCGACTACGAGTTCGCCAGCGCCTTCGGCCTCGCGCCCGAGAACCTGCCGAGCGTGCTCTTTCCGTACTTCTTTCGGCTGCCGGACGCGACCACCTGGTGGTCTCTCTGGCAGCACTGGGAGACCACGCTGTACCTCGGCATTCCAACGCTTGCGCTCGCCCTCGTCGGCATCGTCTTCTCGCGTCGGATCGAGCTGGTCTACTTCGTGGTGCTCGGAGCAGTGTCGTTGCTGATTGGCATGGCGCACTACGCGCCGCTCTTCAACCTGCACCAGATCGTGTGGTCGATCCCTGGCTTTTCCTTTCTGCGCGCGCCCGGACGATTCAGCTACCTGGTAGTGTTTGCATTCGCCGGCCTGACCGGTTTGGGTCTGCAGGCGCTTGCCCAGCGCCAGTTGCGGCTTGTGGTTGCGCTTGTCGGCGGGGTACCAACGGTAGCCTTGCTCGCGGCGCTGCTGGCGCTCCTGCCGTCCTGGCGGGGCTGGTTGATGCACGACCCTGCCCGGGCGCGGTCGTTCGTCGAAACGACCTATCTAACCACCCGGGCCCAGTACCCGATCGACCCCGACCTGGTGGTGAACGGTTTGCTCAGCTCGCTGGATTTTGGCAATCCGAAAACGGCCTGGTCGCTCGCGCTGCTCGGGCTGACGAGCCTGGGCTTCGTAGCGTGGCTGGAGTTGGGGGTACGCCGCGCGATCGTCGGCCAGGGACTCTTCGTCGGCTTGCTTGCGGTGGACCTGCTCGTGTTCGCTTCCGATTTTCATCCTCGCGCGCAACTCGCCACTCTGGCCCCGCCCCTACCCACGGGTGTGTCCTCGGGGACCCGTGTCTTGCTGCATGACGCGGCCGATCTGCCAGCTCTCGAGCCCGACCAGCTCTTAGCCGACGGTGTCGCGATGGCGCAGGGCTACAGCTCGCTGCCTTCTCAGCGGCACGTCGAGCTGGATACCGCCACCAGCTCACAGCCAAATCTGTTTGACCTGTGGGGCGCCCCGGTGATCCTCGAGCCTGCCAATCCTTCGGATCTCCACGACGTCGACGGCGTCCGGTTTCGGGCCCAGCATCCTCTGGCGGCCGGGTTTGGCGGCGCCGCGCCGAGCACGTTCGTTGTCCCACCCGGCCTGGGACCCACCGCTAGCCTGCGAATGATTGGCACCCTGAGTTACGCGTTCCGCGTGCCGCAGGGCCAGACCGTGGCGACGCTCGTCTCTGATTCGGGGGCTCAGTTCGGATCCATCCGCGCCGGAATCGAGCTCTCAGAGCGGGCCTACGATCGACCCAGTCTCAGCGGGCTCGTCCAGCACCAGAAGGCACGCGTCGGCTTCGACTTCGAGGACACCACACCTGAAGGCGAAAACTATTCCGGGCATCTGTACGAGGCCACGATCGAGGTGCCGCCCGGCCCAGCACTGGCATCGATCACCATCACGCCGACACACCCGGAGGTTCTGGTCGAGATTCACGGCCTGAGCCTGGTCGATGCGATCGGCGGCACCGATGCTCTCGGTCTGGCCGATCGCGCCGGCCTCCAGCGCATTTCAGACCACGTCCTGCTCGATACGCATGCGCTTCCGGAAGCGTACGTGCTCCCAAGAGCACAGGCGTTCTCACCGGCGCGCCACGCCGGCCTGACCGCGACGCAGCTGGTGGCCAGTGCTGATACCGATCTGCACACGATGCTGCTTGTCGAGGGCGATCCTAGTACGCCAGACGAGCCGACCGGCTCGCAACCCGCCGTCGCCGCCGACGCTGTTCAGGCGGTGGGGCCGAATGTGGTCCGCATCACCGCGACCGCGGGCGCACCCAGCTACGTGGTCCTCGAGGACTTCTACCATCGTGGCTGGACAGCTCGCATCGACGGCCAGCCAGCCCGGGTGTTCGTCGCCAACGCGCTCTTCAGAGCAGTCGCGATTGAGCCAGGCACGCACACCGTCGAGCTCCGCTTCGAGCCGGCGTCTCACGTCCTTGGAGCGGCACTGTCGGCAGTTACCTTGGTTGTTACCCTGCTCGTGATCGCCTGGAGTCTGGCTCACAAGCGCTCAATGCTTAGCACACCCTTTGCTCCGGATTAGCAGCGGCTTAGCACTCGACGGGCATACTTTGTCGAGCCCTCGATGCAGCCAGCACACAACAAGAAAGCTGAGCCATTGCCGGGCATCTCGGCAGTACTGGTACCGGACGCGGGACCGGCAGAGCTCGACGGGACTGTCCTGGATCTCGCGGCGGTGCTCGACGGGCTCGTGTACGGCAAGTTCGAGATCATCGTCGTCGAGGTCGCCGGAGCTCCTGCCGTCGCCGACACCGTGGCAGAGCTGCGCGTCCGCTGCCCAGGTCTACCAGTTCGCCTCCACCCCGACCAGTACGTCGGACAGGCAGCAGCCCTTGCGGCTGGCCTGGACGCTGCTGCATACGCGCTCATCCTGGTCAGCGGGACCAACGCGGAATTCGACGTGAGCGAGACGAACCACTTGCTGGAAGCGATCGAGCTCGGGGCTGACCTCGCCATCGGGTATCGCCCGCGGCGTGCCGACGGTCTCGTTCGCCGGCTGTATGGCTGGGGTTGGAACGTGCTGGTGAGTCTGCTGTTCGGCAAGACTGGCCGCGACGTGGACTGCACGTTCAAGCTCTTTCGCGCGGACGTGTGGCAGCGTGTGCAGGTTCATCCACGGGAAGCCAGCCCGACGTTCAACACCGAGCTGCTGGTCAGGGCGCGTCGGCTGGGCTTCCGCGTGGCCGAGGTTCCGGTGAGCCATCGTCGTCCACCTGAGGGCGCGCGGCCGCGCGCAGTTGGCCTGAGCGAGATCCGGCGAGCGCTACTCGAACTAGGCGCGCTGCGGCGCGGGCTGGCCAGAGAAAGCCGTCAAATCACGGGCGCCAGCCGACCGGCTGCCTGACGAGCCGTGCTTACGTGGCGTCGAGACCGCGCTTGCGGCGACGCTGTTCTACGAGCCACTTCGGTGGTCGACCGCGGCGGGGTCCGTCGTCCTCCCACTCCACCGGTTCAGTGCGCCGGTCGACGATCTCTACCTGGTCGACATAGACCGAGCCGCCGCACCGCGGGCACCGCAGGCGCGACGTCTCCCACGCAACCATGCTCGCGACGTTTCCAGCGCGCTCGATAGCCACCTGAGGTGTTGTGGTGCCTCGTTCTCGCTCGAGCGAGCCGGCCGTGGCGCCACACAGGTAGCACTTGAGGTCGGCGAGTACGAACGTGCGAACGATCGGTTGCAGCATGGGGTCTCCGGCAAATAAGGAGGTGGGCTGCCCCTAGTGTGCCCGCCAAGTCATTAAGCCGAGCCTAACGCCGTTGTAGTACTTCGCTAACGGCACCCGCCCGACGCGTCGTCCGACGACGACAAAGATCTAGCCGAGGACGTATTGTTGCAGCACCGACGCCGCGACGTTGCGGCCTGTCAGCACGATCGCCATTGGTCCGGCCCGCGGCCGCGTGCCTGCCAGCAGCGCCGCCACGCCGACCGCTGCCGAGCCCTCGACCAGGACGTGCTCGTGCACCAGCAGCCAGCGCATGGCCTGGGTGATCCGGGCCTCCTCGACCAGGACGACTTCAGGCACGTGCTGCTGGAGCAAACCGAAGGTGATGCTGTCTTTTTCGACGTTGCCCGAAAGACCGTCGGCTACAGACGAGCGCACCTGGACGTCGACGAGCGTGCCTGACGCCAGGGCGTCGTGCAGCGCTGGTGAGGCGACCGACTGGGCTCCCAGCACGACGATGTGGGGATCGATGCCATGCGCCGCAACGCCAACGCCGCCGATGAGCCCGCCCCCGCCGGCCGGGACCAGGAACGTCCCGACCGTCGGAAGCTGGTCCAGGACTTCCAGGGCGATGGTCCCGCCGCCGGCAACAACGGCCGGGTCGTTGTATGCCGAGATGAACCACAGCCCGCGCTCGCCGGCGAGGCGTCGGCCCTCGATCTCCGCGTCGTCGTAGGTCGCGCCCGCCAGAATGAGCTCTGCACCTGAGTGGCGCAGGGCTTCGACTTTGGCAAGCGACGCGGTCTCTGGCACGACGACCGTGGCCGGTACCCCCACGAGTGATGCCGCGCGAGCCACGCCCAGGCCGTGGTTGCCGGCCGAGGCAGTGATGACTCCGCTCTGCCTGATCTGGTCCGGAAGGAGCAACAGAGCATTCAACGCCCCGCGGAGCTTGAACGAGCCGGTGCTCTGAAAACACTCGAGCTTGAGCCACACGTCCAGCCCGCACAGCGCCGACAGTGCAGCTGACCGTTCCAGGGGCGTCCGCACAACGAACCGCCGAATCCGCTCTGCCGCGGCCCGAACGTCCGCCAGAGTCACCCTGGATTGGCTCAGGAGATTGCAGCACTCCGAGCGTGTGGGTCCAACCGAAAATCGTCCTCGAAGGTCGCTAGTAGTGGATCACCACGGGTGTGCCGATATGCGCCCAATCCCAGAGCCAGGCGCTCTTGGCGTGGCTCAGGCCGAGGCAGCCGTGACTGCCTGCGTAGCCCCAGGCGCTACTCCAGTAGTTGTAGTGCAGGCTGGAGCCATCGCTGGTGAAGTACTGGGTGAACAGCACGTTGGTCAGGTAGTAGCCGCCCGGACCGAAGCGCGGGATCCCGATGGTGTCGCTGTTCATGGTTTCGTTGGCCACGCGCCGCAGAATCGTGAAGACACCCGTTGGCGTGGGTCGCGGACCGGCGCCCTTGATCGTCAAGAACGACTCGACGACCGCCTCGCCTTCGTAAGCTGTCACCGTGGCCGGCGTGCTCAGGTTCACGTCCAGCCAGCGACCGGTGAAGTCCGCTGTGCGTTCAGGCAGGAACACCGCACTGCCAGGCACGAAGTCACCAGTGTCTGTCCGATACCACACCGAGCCGTCCTCGCCGTTGACCGCGCCGGTCAAGTTGAGCCACGTGTTCGGATTCAATTGGCGTTGGGCAGCCTCGTCGGCAGGGCTCGGGTACACGGCTAGCGGCGCGCCGTCGGTGACGACGCCCCGCGTACTGAACTCGTCGCTGAGTGCCGGCGGCGCCATCAGCACGTAGCGAGATGGCGCCTCGCCCGGCCCGAGCTGGTCGCTGGCGACGTAGGCCTCGGTGCGCGTGCGGGGGGCGTAGACGTGCGCCCACTGGTCCTGGTAGCCCAGCACCTGCAAGGTGACCATCGAGTCGATGTCGCCGAACGCTACGGCGTCAGAGCCAGGCCCGCTGTACAGCGTGGCTCGGTTCAGGGTGACCACCCAGTTTGCCGGCGCCGGCTGAGCTGGGGTTGAGGCATCGCCCGGCCCGGGCGCAGCCTGCGCGGCAGCGGGTCCCAGGAGCAGCCCGGCCGCGAGCAAGAAAGCGATGACAGGTCGGCCAGGTCGAGAGCCAGTCGGAACATTGAAAGGCAACATCGCTGTTCTCCAGAATGGATGGTCGTCCCCATCAACCATACGCTGCCGGTAGTCGGAGCGGCTCGCGCCGGGCGCCGAAATGACCCCGCGAAAACGTTTTGTGTCGGAATGGTAAACCCTCGCGCCTCCACGTGGAACAGGTTGCACTGCTAGTCTGGAAAGTATCCGCTTGTCGCTTGTTGCGGTTCTCGGCGCACTGTTGCTGAGCACCGCCGCGCCCGAGGCCGCGCGCGCCGCGCCGACGCCTGGTCCAACGCTCGCGCAGCCGCGGCCCCAGCAGCCGCCGAGCGCGCCAGGTGTGCCGTCGCCGACGGCTGCCCTGCAACCGACCCCGGCCCCGATGCGAGCGCCGGGTATCGTGGTTAGTCCCAGCCCTGTTCAGGCCACGCCGCCTCCGGCGGGGACCGACCCAACCCCTGCGCCGCCCGCCAGCAACGAGCCGACCCCGAGCACCGCGCCTGGGCAGGCTGAGCCTGAGCCCACGATTGACGAGCCAGTCGGCGACAACCCTGAACAGGTCGAACCGCCGATCGACTGGCAGGCGTTCGTGCCGACCGACACAGCCGACCACCTGTCGACTATGGATCGCGCCGCCCGGGATTCAGGCTGCGGCGTGCCATGGCACCTGCTGGCCGCCATCGCCCGCGTCGAGTCAGACTTCGGGCGAAACATGGCCACCTCGTCCGCTGGCGCCGTAGGCTACGGCCAGTTTCTGCCCAGCAGCTGGCAGGCGTTCGGCAACGATGGCAACGTGTACGACTATCGCGACGCCCTGCCGGCGATCGCCACCTACCTTTGCCAATCGGGCATCGAGCGCGACCCGCGTGCAGCGTTGTTCGCCTACAACCATGCCGACTGGTACGTCGATCTGGTGCTGAATCTGGCAGTCCGCTACGACCGGATGGCGCCAGGCGCGCCGACTCCGGATGTGCTCGAGGTCGGCCCGCTGGCTGAGTCCGGCACGAGGCTGCGCTACGCGCCCGGTCGAGACGTACGGCGAGACACCCGACGCCGCACGATCGACGGCCAGGCTGACTGGCTCGGCGTGCCGTGGCGGGGACGACCAACGGGAGCGTCGATCTCGGCGCCGGTACTTGAAGGCACCACCATAGCTATGCTTCGGGGAGCATTCGGGTTGCCCAGCCAGCCCTCGCAGCCGACTGAGCCTGCTGATGGGCTAACGGTCTACGCCGATCGGGCCTGGGACGCCGGGTTGCTGGCTGCGCCAATTAAACCGCCGGTTCTCCTGTCGGGGCCGGACGAGCGTCGACCGATCCAAAACGCGCAGTGGTCGATGGCTGAAATCCGGCGGAACCTCGAACGTGGTCAGCCGGTGGTGGCTATGGTCGCGACACGGCTTCTGCCCGGCCACTCTCAGAAGGAGGGCCACGGCGATCAGCCGTTGGTGCTGATCGGCAAGACGCCAGGCGGTCTGGTCTATAGCGACGCTTCGTTTTCGACCAGTCTGGGATACGGTCTCGAGCTCAGCGACACCGAGTTTCTGGCGGCCTGGCAAGCTGCATCGACCCCAGATCAGGCCATGGCAGTGTCTGTCCGCCCGCTACCGCTGCCACGGGATGCGCACGTGCATGTAGCCGAGCCGCCGCCCGTGTACGCACGCGTCTTTCCCACACCAGCACCGGCCTCGCCCACGCCGGAGGTCACCCAACCCGCCGCTGCAGTCTTCGCCCAGGACCCGACACCGGGGCCGGTACTCGGAGCACCTACGCTGGCGGCCGAAGCTGCCGCGCTCCCGGCGCGCGCCAGCGCATCCGAGACCGGCCCTGCCTGGGTCCTGATCCTGCTCGGTGCGGGCGCGTCGGTTCTGGTCGCGGGGCTGGTCACGCGCAGCTTGCGCGCTCGTCGGTCCTCGGGTCCGTGAGCAGATTCTTCGCCCAGGTTATTCGGTGAGGGGCAACTCCATTTCGAAGCAGTCGCCGACGACCCACCGAACTTCGCCGCCGTGCGAGCGCGCTATGCCGCGCGCGGTGAACAAGCCCAGGCCGGAGCCCGACTGACCCGTCTCCGCTGCACTTGGGCCGCGATAGAACCGCTCGAACAGATGCGCGGCTTCGTCGGAGTCCGGCCCTGGCCCGCCGCCACTCACGGTCATGTACACCCGAGTGCCGGTACGCCGTGCCTCGACGTGTACTGGCATGGCCGGATCACCGTACGCGAAAGCATTCGAGACTAGAGCGCGCACGGCCCGCCCGATCTTGACCTTGTCCCATCCGCCGATGCAGCCGGGCGGCACGAGGCATTCCAGAGCCCGGTCGCGGTGTTCGTTCACCAGGAGGCGTGCTCGATCCGCTGCCCACTCCACCACGCCACGCAGGTCAACCGGTTCGAGTCGCAGCACCATTCGCCCGGTGCTTACCCGAGCAGCGTCGAGGAAGGTTTCGAGCATTTCCGTAACCCGGTCGGTCTGCTCGACGATAGCCTTCAGTCGAACTTGTGCTCCGTCCGAGTCGCCGCGGGCCATCTGGCGCTGGGCCATCTGGGCCGACGCGCGCACCACCGCGATCGGATTCCGCAGGTCGTGCGCTGTCACCGCCATGAACTCTTCGAGTTCGGCGTCCAGAGATACCTCTTCGTCGTCGCGCTGGTGCAAATCGCCCACCCTTGCCGGCCGTCGGCCGTTCGTCCCCGAGAAGGTTGAACGACGGCAAATGCAAGTTGCGGGCCAAGTTCAAGCGGTTTGCGCGAGCTCGGGTGCCGCGAGCGAGCCGACCCGACGGTACTGCTGGAACAAATTGCCCCACGAGGTCTGCGCCAGCCAGCTCTCGAACACCTTGCGGTCGCGGGCGGGCCAGCGATAGTAGTCGTGGTACACCTCCGACCCGAGGATGAACAGGTTGACCAGCGGCGTACGCATGAGGACGTTCTGAACCGGCTTGAGCGGCCCGAACCAGACCATATCGCCAATCCGGCTGGCGCCGTTGTCGCCCACGTGGAAGTTCCACGACTCGGCGGCAAGGTCAGTGTCACCTACCAGCTCGATGTCTCGCGGGTCGCCGACCCCGAGACCGGCCTCGTGGGCCAAACGGATGTACTTGATGCTGAGCGGATCGAACCCCATCAGCTTGGCCGCTACCGCGTCGATGGCTACCTGGTCGCCGCTGGCCAGCACCACGTTTTTGATTTGCGGGTACATCGTCCGTGGGCCCGGGCCGTTGCCCGCCGTCGTTCCGTCCATGACGGCGAAAATCCCGCTGTGGATCTCCTTCTGGATTGCCAGCAGGTCCACCAGGGTCTCGTGGATCCAGCTATGTGTGTAGTGGCGACGCGTGTTCAACAGGCCTCCGAACGCGTTCTTCATCGCGCCGGTGGTTGTCGTGTAGATGTGGCATTTTATCGTCGGCAGATGGACGATGTTCTTGCCAGAGAAGTAGTCTGGGACGTGAATGCCTTCTGGGAAAATGCGATCCAGCACGAGCATCCTGGCTTTGGGCTGGATGCGCACCCACTGCATGTCACCGTCTTTGAAGTTGTAGAGCACGGGGATGCCGTAGCTTCGGAAGATGGGCAGGTACCCGTTGAGATCTTCGCCTTTGAAGGCGTCGGTCACGACCGTTTTGTTCTGGACACACACTAGGTCGTCGAAACCGTTGGCGTGCAGCGCGCGGACGGTGCCTTCGAGCTGCCAGGGCGTGGTGTTGGCCGCGGGGAAGGGG
>JAABUQ010002856.1_pt1 | contig 33085 bp, 25 predicted proteins | sample 5560001 | NCBI WGS metagenome assembly JAABUQ01 (sample SAMN10711888, study PRJNA513371) | rock metagenome | isolation source: Antarctica rocks | place: Antarctica: Victoria Land, Finger Mt nord | collected 2015-12-18 | reverse complement strand
TCTGGGGTGTTTGAGGGGTTTGTTGCGGGGGGTTGGCTGGGGGAGTCGGTCGAGTAGGCGTAGGGTGTGCTTACGCGGGTGGGGCGGAGGAAGCGGTGTTCGGGGAGGACGGATATGGAGAGGGGTTCGGAGGGGGCGAGGGTGACGCGGCGGGTTTGTTTGGGGGAGACGGGGTGGGAGCGTAGGCCGTTTATGGAATTGCGGTCTGGGGAGGAGGCCCAGATTGCGAGGCCGATAGAGTCGGTGTTTGGGGGGGTGGAGAGGACGGTGGAGTGGATTTTACTTTCGCGGGTGCTGGGTATGTCAGTGTTGGATGAGTGGCGGTCGACCAAGTCCATCAGTTCGACTTCTTCGCCCAGTAATATCCGCCTCTTTCCTTCCGATAGGCCAGTCTTGCCGGATCCGCCCCCTGGGGTGCTTGATAGCATCTCTCTTAGTCCGACCTTGGGGCTGGACGAGTTCCCCACAACCACTGGTCGACGGAAGGTTGCTTGTTGCGCTTCCCCAACCATAATCCCTTCTCCTTCCTTCCAATGCGCTCCTGGGTCGTCCTTGTTCTCCTCGCCATCCTCATCACTCGATCCATCAAAGAAGGAGTTAAAAAGCTCTTTCCCCTCACCCACACCGGTATTACCCTCCGATGTCTTATCAGGACTCCACCATTCATCCCCTGTTCCATGTACCACCCCCAACCGGCCCTCAGTCACAAATTGCGAACCTCTTTCCGTTTTAGCCCCAAAAGTTTCTTCTTCTGGTGTCGTTCTGTCCACCAGATTTTTCAGGCTCTTCACCGCAGCATCTGATCCCAGCGCATCAATTTCCTTGGGGCTTGCGAATCTCTCAGAATTTGGTAGCTCAACAGCAAATGAACGCATTGCCGTTTCTCCTTTCTGATCGTGCAGTCCCACGGCGCGTGCCTCGCCTACACTATCGACTGCGCTGCCTACGCTGGCAACATCACTGATCCTCTCATTGACCTCTTTGATGACGCCTTTTTGGGCTTTCACATCAAGAAGCGTGGCGCTTTTGCCGAATCCAAGAACGCTGGACATGGCGGTAAAGGGAGCGCTGATACCTGAGAGCGAGCGAGTGAGTGGGCGTGCTTTTTCTGATCCGTGAAATACATCTGCGGACAGTGGGCGTGATAGTGGAGCTTGGGAGGGAAAATAAGGGAGAGTAGTTGTTCTGTCTTGGGCAAGTGCGGTAGCGGAGTCAGGATGGGGTTCTGGAGTGGCCGAGTAAATTCGTTGGGTGGAGACATCGGGCGCGTTGGTGATGAAGTCGGAGTCATCTGTGAAGCTGAAAGGGGCAGGGGCTTGGCGAGGTCGTTTCTCCTTTGAAGACGCCATGGTCATAGGGATTGAAAGGACATGAGACGGTAGAGTCCGATTGCTGGGTAGATTGTGTTGTATGTCGAATTCTAACATTTTGGCACACTGACGAGCTTATTCGATTTCGAAGATATGTCCGGAAGGTGTGATCCTGCCGCATGCGTTTCCGGGGAGCCGGTTGCGGTAATTTGGAAGCCATCGCGGCTTTGTACTCCTGTAATTTGAACGGAGTGAGGCCGATATAGAGCACTGGCTGATCACGGACAAAGAGAACGAAGGGTGAACGTGATCTTCCCACAAGAATGGTACTGTAATGATTGTGCAGGGTCCGCGTCCCGGAACGGGACAAAAGCGAGGAATGCTACACTTTAGTGTAGAACTTCCCACCGCAATAAGGGCAGTGGTCGAAGAATTGCAACATATAGGTAGCAAAAAAGGGCTGGTCCGGGTAGTTAGTAGATCTTTGACGTTTTCTGGTTTCTATATGTGAGCTTCGGTGTTTCTCGGCTAGGTGCTCCGCTTCAGACGCATTGGTCAATCCTTCAGGATCATGAAAGGTATCAGAAGTGGGCATCATGGTTACATTCCGGGATGCCACCAATTCTGGATGCCGTCTTTCATTCAAAAATTCGCGGTCACAGATTGAGCATTTCTTTACATGATCAGGCTCTCGAATTGGCAGGAAGGTAATGCCACATCGACCTGAAAGAACACCGTAAATCATGTAGTCTTACCAAAGCCAGGTATGAAAACTTACTAAAGGGATGTCCGGATGGACAGGTTGCGTGTGAAAAGCTGGACCAGCCTATAGCTTTGTCTCTGCAAAAGGGACAATCTTCGACTAATGATAGTGGAACTCCAGGGGACTGACGGAGCGCCTGAGCTCTGATTTTGGTAAACGTCCTCGCTGCCGCCATGAGATCGTGGTTCATATCCTGTTTCAGATTTTCGAAATGCTCAAGCATATCATCCTCGAGTTGCAAATTGGCATAAGGCATTAGGCGCGGTAAGACCTTCCTGGCAGCTCGAAGCCGTGAATGTCGAAGATCATCGACTAGGAGCATGCTGGCGCATATAGCATTGTAGATGATCCGACAGCTAATTCCGTTCAAATTCGAATTGCTCTGAATGGCTTCATCGAGAACAAACCCCAAAAGCATCTGGCGCGTAGCCAGCTTGCTGATCTCTGGTGGAGCTTGCCACGGGAATCTAGAAGGTTCAGGAACGTCCCAACCGTCAACGGCGAAAACGATGGTGCTATTCTCATTGGCTGCATTTCTAATCTCAACTTCATTTGTGCGGTGCAAAGTGACACACGTAGCAACAAAGTTTTTCCACCTTGCGAGACCCCAGACTTTCATAGCAGTGTGACCATCTAGATTGTTGGTCGATGAATAGCCCTTCTCTAAAGAGAGCATGTGCTGGTATATTGGAGGCTTTCCGCGTGGCTCGCAAATAGCCTGTTCGTCTCCCGAATCAGACCGCTTCTTTGTTACGAAAATGCTTTCAACGTGAGACGTATGAGTGCTGACTACCAACATAGTCTCGGGGGGGTCTTTTCGACGTGGACAGAATACAAGTGCTGCAAGCAATCAGCAGGCATCCCTTGGTTTTGTGAGGAAGCTCCAAAGTACTGACAAGTAATATTGTCATCAGCAACGCAGTGTTGACCTGACGAAGCTTCATCAGCGATCCTAAGTCTATACGCATCACTCCGATTGAGATGCATTCCTTGGCAAGAAATTGTACGTAGACTGATAGAGCCACGATCCCCAATGGCCAGATAAGACTGGTCGGGCTGTAAGACAAAAGTGTCAATACATCGTGAAGACAGTGACAGCGATAGCCACTTACATTAAGTACTTGCCATTTTGCAGGCAGGGCTAGTACAACCCTGACGCGTCGATGCTCATCAAGGTCAAGTCGTGGGCCGTCGCTTTGACAAGACAGCAATTGTGGCCTGTGTGGAGCGACTACGGAGAACTTGAAAAAGGCATGAACAACGGTTCCTGAGGATCCAAAGGACACAACTGATGTGAGTCCCAAGCCACTCACTGTCGTGGGCCCAAGCATAAGGCTGTTGATGATTTGTGCTGCCTGCAGCTCTGTGTTTAGCAGTGATGGTCTGTCATTTTTGGTGTCGGATCGCGTATCTTGTGAAGTTGCTGGGCAGGTAATCAAAAAGGATTCAGGTGGTGTATCTGGCTGCTCAAACCACCCTTCCATGAAGATGACATTTTTGGGTGTTTGCACTGTTAATATAAAAAGATTGGTAAGGCTCCAATCGATGTTTTGCTCTATATAAGGACTCAAAACGACAAAGATCTGTATAGCCATCCCTTCGAGCGCAACGGCCAAGAGAAAAGGATCCATACTTTTGCCCGACAGAACAGTGTTTTCTTTAATATCGTAATTAGAACTCGGTGACCAGGCCATGCTTTGAATGTGTCTCATCGAGCCTGGTCGCAAAGATCGTGTTTTGCTAGACTGGCGTAGAGATTTTGAAAGAAATTTGTTGACGATAAGGATACGTATCCAATTCGTAGACACGCACGAGTCGGATTCCGATGTCCATAGAGAAAGGATGTTGTTAGAAGTCAGGACTGCTAAGACTGAGCGTTTATGCATTGCCAGCCCTGGAGGCGACCATGCAAGAGCAATAACATGTCCATCAGACTGTTCTTCACCAATAGACATGTTTTCGAAAGATGCAGGTGGTGGGCACGGCCAATCAACGTCAGTGAAAGCGTTGATTCTGAAGCGCACATGAGCCCATGGATCTGACTTGGGATTGTCCTTTCCATGATTGAGCGTTGGTATCTTAGGAAGTTCAGTTGAAACTCTTCATATAGATTCAGCGGGACTTGTGCTTTACCAATATGTAAACCTCTTGGCCAGTAGCAATCGCCAACTCACCGTCATCAGACCAGGCGAGACAGTCTGTAGTGGAAGGCGTTGTACGCGGCAGCTCCACATGATGGATCATGATTGTTTGGCGCAGGATTAGAGCACAAGAATATCATGCAACGGAATGAGCCAAACAGAGTAGTATCGAGAGAGCTTGAATCATGGAGAAGTTCATAGTACCTTATGTAAGTAATTATCATTTTGCTCTTGGAGCATGGCATCGAAAATTTTAAGTGAAATACGAATGGGACTTTGCCGGGTCATTTCTGCACTCATGATTAGACGATTGGGACTTTCGTGGAAAGATTTCTAGATCTCGTTGGCAATGACCGAAAGTTGTGGGGTTTGGTAAGGATTTTGCAATCACAGAGGGCCGTTGAAACGACCCAGTCATCCTGGCCCGGTATTTAGATCGCTCTGTCATTATACAAGATTGTCTGTTATTGCCTATGAGGTTTATCTATGACAAAGCCGAACAACTTCCCAGCAATAGGATCCCATTCATCATCCCACCTCCTTTTCCCTTCCTCAACGGCCCCTTTCTTCAATCTCCTCAGGACCCTCTGATCCGGGCCAAAAACGAGGCATAAGATCTCTTGAAGCTCGGTAGTACTCTTAAAGCTCTTGCCGTTGATTCCTTCTTTTACTAATTCTGGCCAAGCCTCAAAGTCGCCCCATCCTGCGACTGGCAACCCGGCACCAAACATATCAACCACCTTCATGGGCAAATCCACGCCGCTGCTGCTTGTGTGCAAGCTGACTCCCAGGTCTGCTGATCCCAAAAGCCTCGCATAGTCGTCGATGTCATCAAAGAATCCTGTTTTGATCGTGGCATGACTAAGTCGTCCTTTTCTATTGAGCACTGCAACCTGAGCCTCAAATTCAGCTTTGTGAGGCCCCTTGCCTGTAACGATGACCAGGAGTTGAGGTAACGATGTGGCTGCAGCATCCTGCGCTCGTTCCGAGTAGCCGGCCAATGCATGCAGGAGGGTGGAGAAGTCCTCGTCAGGTGTCCAGGATGTGGAGCTGACGACAAGCTTCATTGTCCCGCTCTTAATTGCCGTTACTAGCTCCATGGTACCTGTTGAGTCTGTTTCCAACCGGCCTGTGATTTTCCTTCCATGCTCAAACTCTTGGGCTTCCGCCCTTCTGATGGAGCCTTGATGCAACAGTATTGCTGAGAGTTCGTCAAGAAAAAGCAATCTCTGCGATTCATCTAGGACTCGGAAGAGAGCAGTCGGTCGGTCGTGAAGAGGGTAGATGAGGCCGTATATATTGTAGTTTTCTTCGAGGACCCGGGCCATAGCGTTGGTCACGCAGAAATGTGCATCTGCAAAACGAGCAAAGGATTGTTCGTAGAGGGCTGATAGCCAAACAAGGGGATGAGATTTCCCCAGTCTCAGCGCCAGAATCGAGAAGCCAAAATTATGCCAATCAATGACCAGGCGAGACTTGCGCAGGCGACAGACCACCAGAGCGACGAAGAGGGTTGGTATTGATGGCGGATTCTGAATAAGCATCCATCCTGGCCGCTTGGTCTTGAGCTGGAGGATTGTCCAAAGAGTCCAGACTTGGAAAAGGACTTTCAAGGGTCCCAATGCAAGGAATAGCCATCTGTTGTTGGTCCTCAGAAAGCCTGGAAAGGGAGTAAGCGCATGTATATCAATATTAGTCGCGGCGCGGATTCGATGATGAAGCGTGGACTCCTCATATCCAATGATGTCCACTTGGCCGCCGTGTTTTGCAATGCTGAGGGCGTGATACTGCATCCGAGGGCTTCTACCAATGTCTCCTAAAACCACGATCTGTATTCTTGTGCCATCTTGGTTATCAGGAGGTTCCTCTGGGTTGCGGGAGAGCCATATGAATACGAGGACTAGGGAGAATTTGAGCATCCATGTAATCCATCCTTCAAAGACGACGGACATGGGGTCTTAGTGATGTATAGCTTAACGTTCGCCTTCTCCGTACAAGGGTAGCATCAACGTCGAAGGCGCGTCATACACGACGTCCAACAGTGTTCCTGCTGGCCAAAGGTGTAAAAGGGTGACGTGGGACAAGCAAAAGGAGTGAAATCAGCGACTTACACATTGATGGATCTTGAATTTTGAAGCTCGAGAGCTCTTCACTTGTCTTTGTTCTGATTCTAGGCTGGATATCGTTTAGCGTGGCTGCATGTTAAAGGAATACCCCTGGAGCCACTTCCCTAAACAGCTCTCACACATCATAAAGTACCTCTCAACCCTTCGGCAATCAGCATTAGGACCGGCCAGCCTAAGAAGGAAGGCCAATTGGGAGGAAAACATGCTCCTTCTCTGTACATGGGTATCACACACCAAGAAAGTCTTGCCAATGAGACTGAGAGTATCTGTCCAGGAAGGCGCTCATGGCGAACGCTTGTGCCGTGCCTAATATGAATGGCCATGCCGGACACGGTCATTCACACAGCAAGAAGTCGGCCGTCCAAAGACTTCCACTTCAGCCTACATCAGTAAACGGGTCATTGAATGGATTGATCAACGGGGGACCCGCGATGAACGGAAGGCCTGGCGCTATGTCTTTACTCAAACCTCATGAACACTCCCACCATCAATCGCAAAAGTCCACAGAAATGTTCCACGAAACCCACCAGCGACAACAGCAGCCACCTTCACATCTGCAGCTTCCTACACCACCTTCTTTCTCAACTCCTACGAGCGCCAGATCAAAAAGCATGGAGAGGCGGAAAAGCGGAGGCTTGCCCACTCACCTGAGCCTTCCGGGTAGTGGATACGGCTTTCCTTCTTCCAGCTCGCAAAGGTTCCAGGCAGCGGAGGTCGAGGGCGGCAGAAAATGGCTCACTGCTCGAGAGCTGGTGAATTCAATTCTTGTCCCCCTTCCTTTCGTACTGGCCTCACTTGCTGCCGGACTTGGTGTCGTCCCAAACCCAAATACTGTCTTACAACCCCCTACGGAGATCGTCAAAACTGACAAACTCATCAACTCTATCCTCGAAGACACTCCGAGCATCAATGCTAGGACTCTGACCCCCGTACCTCAATGGATCCTGGTATGCGGATTGACCTCGATGACTTTGATCCTCATTGGTATGATGGGCAAATTCAATCAAGCCCTTGGGAGACTTGGTCGGAGGCATGAATCGTACATAAAGTCAGAAGAGCTTGGGAAAAGATCGTGGCTACTATTGACTCGCGGAGTGGCTGCACGTGTTTCGACCGTTGGGCTCCCCTTTTATGCGACCGCCAAGCTGGGTGGAGCTCGAGTTTCTACCATCATGCTTGCCGCACTAGCCTCGGACCTCATAGCAGTTGATGTTAAAGTCACAGACCTGACAACGATCAAGGCGTGGAAGCAGCTTCTGAAACATCGAAAATGGACGGTCGGATCAATCATTCTTCAATTGGCCTGCGATCTTGCAGGTATGACGAGCCACCTGACGGCATTCGACATTTGCCTCGGTTACCTTGCTCTTGGGCTCTCTGTCTTTGCACTACCACCTCCTTATCCATCTTCTCGCCCAAAAACCTCCATCGTCACCTCGCCTACTCCCACCTCAGCATCCTTCGGCACACCTTGGGAGACTCCGCCTGATCTTCAGCGCAAATCAGCTCTTGCCCCTACCAAATCCCCTATGATTTGCACTCCAACGAACGTTGATCTTACCATATGGAGTGGCGCTTTACTCGGCGTGTTCAGTATCATGATGCTTTTCATGACCAAGTCAAGCGCTAGCGCTACCTCTCGCATGCAGCCTGTCTGGAGCTTGCTATCAGCATGTGCAGGAGCTTCGGCATTGACAATCACAGTGCCTACAGATCTTCGAAACAACAGAGGCCTTGGTTTTACAATTGGGGCATTCCTGTCATGTCTCTCATTGATGCAGCTTCACACTGACCCCTGGAGCCCGTTTGCCTTTCAGAGCATTCTTGTCGCTGTGGCTTTCGCTGCAATGATATACGATACCCACATAGCGATTTCCGCCACTCCTCATTCCAACCACCATCACCACCACCACGGCAACTCACAAATAGCCGACACAGCGCAAATGTCCAGATTCTCGCAGAATTTGCTCTACAGATCCCAGGATTGGCCTCTACTGTACAGTATTATATCCGAAAAAGATTCGCGCCGGATTTTTTACTTCATGTGGTGCGTTATCATCTCTCACTATTCACATGAATATCTGACTAACATTGCGTGTAGCCTAAATTTCTCATTCATGCTTGTACAAACCTTTTATGGCATTGCTACTGGATCGCTTGGCTTATTGAGCGACAGCATCCACATGTTCTTTGACTGTCTGGCACTAGTATTCGGACTTTGTGCTTCGGTAATGAGCAAATGGCCCCCAAGTACCAGATTCCCATTTGGATATGCCAAGATAGAGACGCTGGCTGGCTTCGCAAATGGGATCTTTCTCATGTATGTCCCCCGAAACCCCTGATGTTATATCCGCCTAACGCTCTCATGCAGACTTATCGGCGTCGAAATGATCTACGAGGCTGTGGAACGATTGTCAGAAGGCGGCCGTATACAGAGGATTGGCGAGCTGTTGATCGTCAGTATTCTCGGCTTGCTCATCAATGTTGTTGGATTGACAGCCTTTGGCCACGCCCATCACGGACATAGCCATTCCCATGGTCACGATCATTCTCATGGGCATGATCACTCAGGCGGGCACGATCATTCCCAGGTACACGACCATGCTCATGAGCATGATCGTTTCCATGGCGAGCATGAGCTTACCCATGGAGGCCACACACACGAACATGAAAACGAAAACTTCCACCATGATCACTCTCATCACGATCACTCAGGCCAAGAATACTCTGGGCACGACGACTCGCCCCCAAAATCAGTGGCTCTCTTGCACAACGCCCATACACATCACCTCCATGACCATCTCTCTGCAGGTCCGTCGCCGAGCCCTTCGGTGTACCAATCATTCCCCGCTACCCCCTCGAAACCTGTACACGCGGATCCGCACGGGCACGGCCATCACCATCATAACAACGAGAATATGTACGGGATCTACCTACATGTTTTGGCAGACACCATGGGCTCGGCCGCTGTCATATTCTCAACTGTCCTGGTTCAACGTTCTGGATGGGCAGGGTGGGATCCTATCGCGGCGACTATAATTTCGATCTTGATCATTCTTTCGTCCATCCCACTTGTGAAGAGCTCGGCTCGTACCTTACTGTTGACGGTCCCCGAAGATACGGAGTATGATCTACGCGAAGCACTGGCTGGGCTGAGTGGCCTGAGAGGGGTTGTGGGCCATGCAGTCCCCAAATTCTGGCTTCAACAAGGCGAGGAGTTGACGGTGATGGGGATCATCCATGTGATCGCCAGCAGAGGAGCCGATCTAGAGGATGTGAAGGAGCGGTGCCTTGCATTTTTGAAGGGCAAAGGCTTGGATGTACTGGTGCAAGTAGAGAGAGAGGGAGTTGGCAGATGTTGGTGTCAGGGCACCCGGTGAATTACTCAGGGGGTTTCATGCTGAGCACCCGATCGAGAGGAGTTGTAAGTGATACCCCGGGAGAGTCATGAGCGAGGCAAACATAAGCATACTCAGTATCGGCGGCCAAGTCCTGTAGCATAGCATTACGATTTTCAAGAAGCCGTGAATAATAACAGCACCCTATATGAGCATTCCCCACTGCGGGCACCAACATTTCTCGTCGCCTTACAATTCGCCCTCTCCACCAACATGCTAGTTCAATCTCATCGTCTTTCTACCAACGTACCCCGCCCCAGTTTCTGAGGTGTTGCTAAGTATTTGGTTTCGGTCTGAGTGGTACCTATACTGTTATGCCATAATTCACTATCACCTACCAATCTTCAGCCGAGAGCCTAAAAACGCGTTTTTGCTTATTTACTTCCCCTATTACCAAAATATTTACTTTTACTCTATTGTATTTATATTAATTTATTTGCTATAAGTAATAACAAAATAACTCCTCGGACTTATTATATCTAATTTAAATAATAATAATATCTTTTTAAAGATTATAATATTTTTTTATTATTAAGAATTTTAAATTAACTATAGAATTATTTATCGCCTTTGAACCAATTTATATTAATATAATACAATATATTTTCTATTAAAAAAGAAATTAAATTAGAAAAATAATAAATTTCGTTTTTTTTAAAATCAAATATTTTTATTACATTAAATTATATATTAACCGTTTTTAAATTTTAGAAAAATTCTCAGAATATATTTTAATATCTATTTTAATTAATATATAGTAAATATTTTAAAATATCTTTTTTATATAAATATATTATATAACTATAAAGAAGGTTTTAAAGAAACTAAAACAAACTTATAAGAAAAGATATTAAAAATAATAAACTTATATATATATTAAATTATTAAATTATTAAATAAATTTAATAATAAAACCTTTTCCTCGAAATTAAATATATTATTGAAATTAGTTAATATATCGCAAATTAATTAATCTTCGTAAATAAGTTTACGTATAATAAATATATAAAAAATCGAAATTATAAATAAATATATATTATTCTATTGTATTTTATATTAAAAGCAAACAATAAAATATACTTTTAATATATATTATAAATAAATATATTATTTAAAAGTTTTTTTAAGAATTTTATAATATTAAAAAGTTTAATAACTTTATATAAAAATATTTGTTATTTAAAATAAATAAATATTTAACTTCGAATAATATTTTAATTACAAATAATATTTTTTTTAAATTTATATTCGATATATTACTTTATATAAGTTTATAAAAGATTAAATATATTTCCTTTTTAATATATATATATTTTCCCGAAGGAACAAATATTACCAAGGAATAAAAAATTATATATATTTTTTTATAAAAAGACTTTTAATATATTTAAACTTTATTTATTATTTTTATTAAATTATTATTGTTTTTATTACTTTATTATTTATATCCCTTTTTAACATTTTATTTGTATTTAAATTATATATAAAATATATAAATTATATAAATTAAACGTTTGTAAATATTATTTATACTTGTATATAAGTTTTTATTCTTATATTCTTATTTATATTATATATATATATTATATATTACTTGTAAAAAGTTTTCCTTTATATCTTTTATATAAACTTTATATCCTTTTATTTATATATATATATATTTTTTTATTATTTAATAAATATTATATTAAGTTTAAAATATAATAGAGTTAGGTTCTTTTATAAAAATTTTAAAGCCGAATTATTAATTTTTAAAGGTAAATAAGGCCCCTTTACCGCTTCTTTAATAATTGTTATTTTATAAATATAAACGAAGTACTTTTAGAATTGGGACTTTTATATAATAGAAACTTTTATAATATTTGTTAATTAACGCGTATAATAAAATATTATATATTCTTCGCTTAAGATAAGTATATATTTTTATTGTATATATCTCTTTTACTATTTATTTTTCTTAATTATATTAATATGAATAATTTTATTTTTAAGCCCCTTATAACTTCCCTAATTCTTAGAATTATTACTCTTTCATAAGTTGATAAACTAATTATACTTTCGAAGGACGTAGGCGTAAAATATACTTTATAAAAATATATAAAGAACCTTTTCATAATAGAAAGTTTAACTTTTTATATATATTTAATTATATATTAATTTGTAAATAAATAAAAAAGTATTTATTATATATATTATATTATTTTTATATATTTATAAAAATTTTAATATTATAAAGGTCGTAATTATAATATTATAAAAATTCTATATTACGCTTTATATATACAACGTATATTCTATATTTATATTATATTTTTATATATAATAATTTTAATAACAATAAAGTCTTTCAACTTTCTATTTGAATATAAATAAAAGTTTATAGTTAATATTATATATAAATAAACTTTATTACTAACTTACAAATAATAATATTATTTATTATAACGAAGTTTATATACTTTTAAAAATATAACTTTTAAAATATTAATAATTATTGAAAATTAAAAGTAATATATAACTTTATTAATATTAAATCAATTTACTTGTTTTTGTAATTATTAAATTTTAATTTTATTAAAGAATTATTTGCTGTTTTAAAATTGTAAAGCGATACGCAGGTTTTGGCATTATATATACGTTCTATATATACTACGATAGATAACTAGAAACTATATTAATATTAAACTTATTATTAAACCCTTTAAGGAGTAAAGCAACTTTATATTTATTTTGTTTAAAAAATTTTACTTTATATTTTCAAGGTCCTTTATTTTTTTTAAAAATAAAGTTAATAGCAATTATTTGTTTATTATATTTTATATATATTTTATTATTATAATAATTATATTTAATAATTATATTTTATATTATTATTTATTATATATTTTAATAATTCTAACAGCTTATTCTTTTAATATTATTTAAAATAAAATAATAAAATATAATATAATATACGATTTTTGTAATTAAATAATAATAAAAATAATTTAAATATTAATATAAAAAAATAAAAAATAAAAAATAAAAAATAAAAATATTTATTTTAAATTATAATTTGTAAATATTAAAATTGATACTTTAAAAAAATAATAATAAATTTTAAATATAAATATATAATTTATATAAAACAATAATATTTTATATATAATAATTATAATATTTAAAGAACTTTATATTAAAAATCCTTTATAATATAAAAACAAATTATTTAAAAACTTTAATAATTTATTAGCAAATCCGGAAAAATTCCAAATGGATATTAACAAGTCGATTTTCTAATTAACTATATTTAGTATAATTAGTATGATTAGTAGGATTTTACCAAGAAATTTTTTGCCAAGCTTTTTCTAAGGCTATGAACTAAATCTTTATTTTTAAAACGGCTATATCTTTACAGTTAATCAACGTTTTTTAAAAAAAATTAAAATTTTGAAAATTTTGCTAAAAATAGCCTTAGAAAAAGTTATATTACTTATATAAGTCTAATATATAAGCCCTATTTAAACGGGGCCTTAAATTTAAAAAAAAAAATTTTGATTTTTTTGATAGTACTAACTGCGTTCTGATTTAGTACGTTTTATATTAAGAAATTTGGACATAAGCAGATCCGCTGATCTGGATTTTCGCTGCTAAACGCACCAAAATAAGGTTTCCGGATTTGCTAATATTAATTTTAAAAATTAGGAAATTAAATATAATAAAACTTTAATTATTTTTTTTTAATAATATATTTAAAATTTCCTTTATAAAATTAAACTTAAATAATATATAATTAAAATATATTTAAAATATTAAAAAGTCTTAAAATAAACCTTTCGAATATATTTTTAAAACTTTTAAAAAAATATTAATAAATTTAATTTTATAACTAATTAATAAATTAGTTAAAATTATATAATATTATAAAATTATAAAATAAAAAGAATATTAATTAATTTTTAATTAATTAAATATTTATATTCCCTTAAGAAAAATTATAATTATTTTTATTATAAATAAATAAGTTATTAAATTAAAAATTGCTTATTCAAAAATCCTATTGATTTTATTATAAAAATAGGAAATAATAGAATTTTATATATATTTTATAAGTAAAATAATAAGAAAAAATAGAAATAAAGTTTCTATTAAATATAAATTACTTTTTTATATTATAAATCAAATTAAACTTTGATTAATTATTAAAATATTATATTAACAAATCCGGAAACTTAATTTTAATATATTTAGCAATTAAAATCCGGATTAGCAGATTAATTTATATTCAAATTTCTTAGTATAAAATATACCAAATTAGAACGCAATTAGCAGCCATTTAATATTATTTAACAAAGTTTTTTTTTGTTTAAGGCCCCGTTTAAATAGGGCTTATATGTTAGGCTTATTAAGGTAATATGATATTATTTAGGGCTATTTTTAACGAAATTTTCAACTTTTTTTTTATTAAAAACGTTGATTAACCGCAAAGATATAACTATTTAAAAATAAAGATTTAATTCCCGGCCTTAAAAAAAGCTTAGCAAAAAGATTTCTTAGTAAAATCTTATTAATCGTATTAATCATATTAAACATGGTTAATTAGAAAATCGACTTGCTAAAATCTATTTAAAATTTTTCCAGATTTATTAATATAAATCTTAAAGATTTTTATATATAAACCGATTTCGAAATAATAATAAAAAGATTTCCTTTTATTATTAATAAGTTTTAAATTAAAAATATACAATATTTTAATAAAAGTCTTTTTAAATTAATAAAAATAATAAAAATAATATATACAATATATATAATATTATAATAAATTTATATTTAAGGCGAAAAAGTAACTTTATTTAAAAAGATTAAAACTTATAAAAATATATTCTTTAAAGATAAAATATCTTAATTATTAGCTTTTAAAAAAGGCAATTATATAATAAAATTTAAAAATTTAAACTGTTTTTACTAACTTATTTATAATTTTTTTTAAATTTAAGTTTAGAAACCTTTATTAATATATTAATAATATAATTATATAAAGAATAATTTACCTTTAATATTATTAATAAAAATATTAATAATTTTTATATTAAAAAAAAATATTTTATAATTATATATTAATTATAAAAGTTTAAATATAATAATAACAATAAAATACTTACTCCTTTTAATTATAGAAACGCTAAATCGTTTAAATAAAGTTAAAAGGTTTATTAAATTAAATTTAATAAAGGTATATTATCGAATTTATATATAAGAAAGTAATAAATAAAAGATTATATTTTATATATAATATAAATATTTTGAATATTTAATAATATTATTTAGTTTAATTAATACCTTAATAACCTTTTAAATATATATTAATAAAACTTTAATAAACTTATTAATTTAATTTATATAATATATTTAAATAATATATTAATTTATTTTAAAGATTTATTATAATATTAATAATATATATATAAAATATTAAAAAGGTTGAAATAATATTCTTTATTTATAAATTTATTTAAATACAAGTTTAATTAAATTAAAGTTAAGTTTTTTAATTTTATAATATTTATATAAAATATATTTATATCTTTAAAAAGAATTATAATAAATATATAAAATATATTTATATCTTTAAAAAGAATTATAATAAATATATAATAATTAATTTTCATAGTTTTTGGGGTTTATAAACTACTTCTATTTATTTATTCTAAATTATTCTAAAAAGGCGAGTCTTTTAATTAACTTATTAAAAAGTAATAAGGGAAGTAAAAAGTTTGATAAATTTAAATAATTAAAAAATATTATATAAACATTTTATACCTTATATAAAGTTTTTATATAAATACTTTTATTAATATATTTCGATTTTGAAAAGAGTATTTATTTAAAAACGAATATTTTTAATTTTATTATTATTATAATATTATTATAATTGTTAAATAATAAATTATAATAAATTATAACTTTTAATTTAAGAAAATAGTATTTATAAAATAAAATTATAAAGTTTATAATTAAAAGTTATTAATTATTATTAATATATTTATATATTTATATTATTACTTTAATAATAATATTTATATTATAAAGGTTTTAATAAATTATAATAATTTAAGAAATTTTATAAATATTAAAAAGTTAAATTTTAAACAAATTAAATAAGCTTTAAATTTAATTGTTTATAATTTTAAAATTAATTATAAATTTAAAAAAATAAAATTAATTAATATATTATTATAATACTTTAATTATAAAAATAGTTTTAATAATCTAAAACAATTAATATTAATATTTTAAATTAAATTAACTTCCTAAAATAAAAGTCCGTAAATAAAATATTTATATAAAATATTTATTATAATAATATTTTAAAAAGTTAATTATATAATATTTATTATAATAATATTTTAAAAAGTTAATTATATAATATTTATATTTATATTAAAATAAAAAGTTAATATAATTATAAAAATAGTTTATAAAGATTATATTATGAAGGTTATAAACCTAATTAAAACTTTATAATAAAATAATAATTTTATTAAAAATATATAATTAATTAACAAAGAACTTATAAAAAATAAATAAAGATTTTATTATAATATATGAATTTTTATTAATAAGACTTTAATTATTCAGGAATATTATTATATATCGGGAAATAAAATATTAAAATAAAAGTTTCTTAAATAATATTATAATAATCTTTTAATTAAATATTTCGGAATAGAAAAACCGTTCAAATTATTATAATAAAAATTATAATAAAAAAATATTATTATATATATAAAATATTATATTAAAATATATAATATTTATTAATATATTAAAATATAATAATATAAGTTATATAAAAAGCTTTATAACTTATTATAATTTAAAAAGCTATAAATAGAAATTATTATTAATTTTATTATTAATTTATTGCCGAATAAGCAAAGAGGTTATATATATAATATAATATTAATTATTATTGACCGATATAATAAAATAATATATTATATATTAATTAATAAAATTATAATAATTATAAAATTTATTAATCTCTTTTTAAATATAATTATTAAATATAATTTTCTAAAAAGTATAATATTTAATAAAAGATTATTATTTATAAATATTTTTTAATTTGAATTATATTATTATTTTAAGATTAAAAAACGTTTATTAATTATATTTTATTTTTAAACTAATAATATAACGGAATAATAGAATTAAACTTTAAAATAATATTTATATATTTATTATAATTATAAATAAAGTAATTAGGCTATATTATTATTAATAACGGAATTTATTTATTATAATAATGTTTATTATAAAAGTTTTAAAATAATTTTATTTTTTATATATTATAATTATAATATTATTTATTTTAAGGACAAAATGTTTAAAATTAAGCAAATATTAATAATAAAAGAAAAAACAGAAAAATTATAATTTATTTATATTAAACTTAAGAAAAGTTATTAAAAAATAATAAAATAATAATAAAAGTAATATAATAAGAAATATAAATTATAAACGTTTTTTATAAATAATTTAATATTATTATTTATTAAAAGTTTAGAATAAAAGCGTTTTAATAAGAAATTATTTTATAAGTTTATTAATCCTTTTTAAATATTTAATATAATCGGAATATATATTTATTATTTAATATTATTTAATCTTTATATTTTGTTTTAAAAACTTTATTATAATTCGTAAGAGAATAATTGAAAATATATATTATTTTTTAAATTAATAAAAAATTAATAAAAATATTAAATAAAAAAAAATTAAAAATATATTATTAAAAATATATTATATAATATCAAATTAAATAAAAAGGTTAAGACTTTAAATATAATAAATAAGTTAATAAAAAAAAGATAAGAAATATTATAAAAAGTATTTGAAACTTTAAAAATAAGGCGAAAAAATAATTATTTTATTAAATATAAATATATTTGCTATAAATATTCTAAAAAACTTAAAAATAATAAAGAAAATATATTATTTAATAATTAAATATATATATTAAGAATATAATAATTATTCGACTTCGATATTAAATAAGCTTAAATATTACCTTTTTAAAGTTAAGTTTAATAATCGCTTTTATATTAAACTTATGTTAAATTAATAATAACGCGGTATCGATTATAATATTTATATTTATATTATTTTTTTATAATTTTAATAATTATATATTTAATAACTTTAAAATCCTTTCCCTTTTTTCTTCTTTTTTTAATATCCTTTATCTCTATATCTTTTTATATAAAATTTAATTAAACTATATAAAATTTAATATAAAAATTAAACTTGTATTTTCTTTTTCCTCTTTAAATATTATAAATATTATTAAGAAGGTTATAAATATATTTCTAAACTTTATAATTTTATTCTTTTTAATAATAATACTTCTTTTTATTTTCCTGATAATAAGTTTCTTTTATAAAATTTAATAAAAATTATATAAGATTATTAAATATAATAATAATAAAAAAATTAATATTTTTTAAAATAAATAGCAAAAGAGTTAAAGACGCTTTATAAAATAATAAATTTATAATAATTATTATAAATTTCCGTCTTTAAGGCTTTTGATAACTTTTTTATATAAGTTATAATTTTAATAATTAAAATTTTATATATAAAATCTTTTAACTTTATAGCCTATAAAGAATTGTAATAATCTTTAATAAAAATTATTTTAATAATTTTCTTAATAGAGTTAAAGGTACCGGTCCGGGTATATAAAAATAAAAAAAATATATAAATATAAAAATTATATAAGAAAATTATATATTTATTAAAATTATAATATCTTTTATAATATTAAATATAAATATGGTTAAGAATAAAATCGAAATAAAGTAAAATAGTTTTATCTTTAAAAATAGCAGTTATATAATATAAACAAAAAAATATATATATTATATATATATTAATTATAAAATTATAATAATTATAAAATAAAATAAAATAAATAAAGTATTATAAAAATAATAAGAATTTATTGAAATTTATATTTATAGAGAATATAAATAATTATAAAATTATAAAAAAAATATAAGGAAATTTTTTAACATTATAATTTTCTATATATTAAATTGTATTATTAATATAATAATATTAATATAATATCGGAAAAAGGGATTATATATAATAATAAATAATAAATATTTAAATTATAATTATTATATTTATTAAATAATATTTAAAGTATTATAATATTATATATTCTTTTCCTTTATATTTTTTATAAATTTGAAAGTTTTTTAAAATACTATATTTATAAATATATATATAATAAAAATATTATATATATAGAAATTATATAAAGTATATTAAAACTCTTTTCCCCTTATAATATTTATAATAAAAGTTTTTAATAAGCTTATAAAAATAATTTTTTACTATTTAAAGTATTAAGAATTCATGTCTTAAAAAAAGGATAATTATAAAGCTATATATAAATTTTAATATTATATATAAATTTTATATATATTTTGATATATAATTAAAAATTATATTAATATTAAACTTATTATTAAAAGCTTCAGGGAGCAAAGCAACTTTATATTTACTTTATTTTAAAACTTTATCTTATTATTTAAAAAGTTTTTTATTTTTTTAATAATAACCGTTAATTCTTTTATCCTTTTAGAAGATATAGCTAATAGCAATTATTTATTTATAATATTATATTTATACTTTATTATTATAATAGTTATATTTAATTATTATATTTTATATTAATATTTACTATATACCCTAACAACTAATTATATTCTGATTTAATATATTTTATATTAAGAAATTTAAATATAAGCAGATTCGCTAATCCGAATTTTCGTTATTAAATATATTAATATAAGATTTCCGGATTTGCTAATATAATATTTATTATAATATTATTAAAATATGTATAATTTTATATTATATTTATAAAAAGTAATTATAAAAAATTTTATAAAAAAAACAAATATAAGAAATTTTTTTAATATTATAATTTTTTATATATTCTTTTCTTTTATATTTTTTATAAGTTTAAAAGGTTTTTAAAATATTATATTATATATATAGAAATTATATAAAATATATTAAAATTCTTTTCCTTTTATAATATTTATATTAAAAGTTTTTAATAAACTTATAAAAATATTATTTTATTATTTAAAGTATTAAAAATTAATACTTTAAAAAAAAGATAATTATAAGGTTATATATAAATCTTAATATTATATATATATTCTGTATATATTATAATATTTAATTAAAAATTATATTAATATTAAACTTATTATCGAAAGCTTTAAAAAGCATAATAATTTTATATTTATTTTATTTAAAATTTTTCACTTTATTACTTTAAAGGTCCTTTATTTTTTTTAATAATTATTAATAATTATTTTATTCTGTTAAAGAATAAGATTAATAAGATTTATTTATTTATTACGTTCTATATATATTTTACTATCGTAGTTATTATATTTAATTATTATATTTTATATTGCCATTTACTATATACTTTAACAAAAATAATAAATAAATTTTTATAATAATATAACATAAAATTTTATAAATTTCGAATTATTTATCGAATTTAATATAAATATTATTATTAAAAAATAATTTAAATATATTTAATTTAAATTTATATATATATTAAATTTTATATATTTTTGAATAATAATATTATAATAATATTTTTAATTTAATAATAATTATATATTTATTTTTATAAAAAATTTTATTTAATATAATTTTATATAAAAATAAAATATATTGTTTTTTTATAAACTTTAAATATTCTTTAATTAAATTTCTTAAATAAATAATTAATATATATATATATATTAAATAGTTATAATCTTAAAAAGAAATATATATAAAACTATTTAAAATTAAAAGTAAAAAATAAAAAAATAAAAAAATAGGAATAGTTAACAATAATAAAAGTAATTAGAAATAAAAATAAAAGCTTAAAAATATAAAACAAAATGTTATTATAATGTTTTAATTTGAAAATAATCGTTATTAAAGTTAATATAATTAGTTTTTTATATATAATTTATAAATTAAAAAAGTTATTTAAAACAATAATTCGAAATAACATTTTGCAAAGTTCTTATAATAACAATAAAACTGGTTTTATAATTTTAATTATTAATAAAAACGATATTTATAATTATTGAATTTAAATAATAAAAATTCAATTTTTTTTTTTAATATTAATAGAAGTTTAAAGATTTAGTTTATCAAATTTAATACGCGTATAGGAACTTTTAATAATAATAATAAGATTGTTTTTTTATTGAATCTTTTTTTATTTTTCGAATATTATTAACTTTTTCCTTCGGAAGTATTTTGATTGTTAATTGATATAAATAAATAATTAAAATAATAATAAAATAATAAAAGAAAAATTGTTAAAATTTTAATATTCCAAAAAACTTGATTTTTAGGCTCTCGGCTGATATGGTGGGTGACAATGAATTATGGCATGACAGTAGCTAAACGCTAGTATCTAGGTATTCAGTAGGTGAAGGGATAACTACGACCATTGGTTCCGAGCACCAAAAGGTCAAGCGTGAAGCGGCAGAGCGTTTCGGATTTAGAACTCCTGACTATCCTGAAATTGGAAACAAACGCAATCAAAGGAGCGTGTCTTGTATCGATTATCCAACTGGGAAGCGAGCAACGGGATCGCTACGGGTGTTGTGAATCAACACAAGCACTCCGTAATCATCTTAGAACGAGTGAGGGAGCAGTGGGATTATTTTTAATGCGCAAGAAGCTCGCAGTGTGGCAACATTTGGGTACGATGGTCCATGGCTGTCAATGAGGCTGACTTCTAACTACAACATACGGCGAAGATGATCTAGACGTCTCAGGACAGGGTCGCGCCTCCTTGGCTGCCCGCTCGCTCGAATTCCCAGCAGGCCGAAATGAGGCCCGTGAGGCTTGACCAAAAATACGGGTTATTTATTCCTCGTTGGATGCTGTCATCTCATTTCCAAAAAAGACTGTACACTGCCTCCCTGACTCCCACCCAGGTCTCGGATTCTCGCCACCAATGCCCAATGCAACTTTTGGTTGGACGCGCAGGATCCCATTGGCCCGTGAGACTCGCTGTTTTTGATCTTACACACTGATCTGCCCTCCAGCATTGAACTTCCAACAGAATCTAAGCTCTAGATGAGCAGTGGCAACCAGGTAAATCTGAAAAGTCTCTTCAAGCCATGTTATTCGTTCCATTCCAAAGAAATCTTTTCTTCTGTTTCTCATTCTCTACATCCATGAACTTAATTGTCTCCAGCTTGACAGGATGACAAAAGTGCCCTGTTCAATCTTTCTGGCATCTTGTTCATCTAAACTACCTACTTCGACCTTGTCGTTTGTCTTGGCGTCTATGTAAAGTCGTTGAAGCTATACTCGACTTGAAGTAATTACTGGATATGTTTTGATGACTGTTCATTGACGGCCCGCCCTTCTTTATTCTGGCTCAGACAGAAAGCTACACACGTTCACTATGAAGCTCGTATTGTCGACTTTCTTCACGTTTATTACTTTCGCGTTCGCACAATCCACGACTAGCCAAGCTTTATCCACATCCACACTATCATGCATTTCCCCTCCGAGCGGATCGCCAGCTCCTCCATCAGCGACACAATCTTCGAGCCTCGCCGCTGCCACGTCCGCTGTATCTGATGCCTGCGACCCTACTAAACAGCAGACCAGCACACTCTCGAGCTCGTTAGTCACATATTACCAGAGCACTTCGTTTCTTTACAACATCTCACGACCCTCCACTAGCAGCAACAATGTGCCCGCGACAGATGTCTGTTCTCAGGCTTTTGGCCTGTTGCTGTCCAAGTGCAATCCTGTATCGGGCCAATACTTCCTAGGCGGGTCAGTAGCACTTGTCGAGAGTAAGTGCTTGGCTGACATTCTGTAGATGGTACGTCTCCGCCGGATTCAACTACTCGATCACAAAGCCGAGCAGCTCCAGTCCTATGAGCACTAGCTTTAAACTATCCTCAAGCTCAGTAGCCTCATCCTCCATTAACTCATCCTTGAGTGCATCGTCACCAAGTGGCTCGTCGTCGGGTAGTTTTTTGGTGTATGGAACGTCTTCCAATGGATCGATGTCGCAAAGCTCAGGTGCCAGGACCAGCCGATCTGGCGGCATTCCACAACCTCTCACTGGGTCAACGTCAAATTCGTCAATATCTCAAACTTATAGCTCCCTGAGATCATCGAGTTCAAGCCGAAGTGTTCCGCCAGGGACAAGTATATCATCCTCGACCGTCATTGGAGCTGGCACTGGAATTTTGAGCAGCCGATCATATAGCAGTACGTCATCCAGTGGGAGCTCAAGCCAGCGTTCAGGTGTCCGAATACCGCCAAGTTCAGCTGTTATTGGCAATCAAACTAGTCAAGTTCTGTCGTCGTTGAGTAAACCGAGTTTGAACTCCTCATCGAACGTACGAGTCTCCTCGCTTTCATCTGTCAATGGACATCTCAGTTCTAGCGGTAGCTCGCAACCAACCAGCCGCCCAAGTGTCGGCCCGGGTCTCGCTTCTTCGACTGGACCCATTTCATGGGCAGCTGGCATAATCGCGCCTACTGGGACTGCGCTCGGCATTGGCGCAACTCCAATTACGACTGGCCCTGCCGAATCTTCCTCAGTCGCGGTTCTTGCGGGTTTTCTTTTCGGATTCGCTGCGAAGTCGACATCGGACATGAACGATCCTGTTGTCCAGGACAACATGCGTAAAGACATCGACCACGGCCTTCTCCTCGTGGCACCCATGATACTAGCAAAGGGTGGCAAATTCCCTCCTGACGGGGACCCTTGCTCGGGTTCCAAACGCAAGAGAGGCATCTTTGGCGATATCGGGAAGCTCATTGGGGACGTTCTTCATGAACTCGAATGCATTCCAGTGATCTTGAATAAAATCGCCGGCCTGCTTCCCAAGCCTGGAACAATAGCGCCGCCACCACCATTGCCACCAGATGTAATTACCGAGATCCAGACTGGTATGACTGACGTTAAAAATCTTGCGCAAAATGAACAGAAGGATGAAAATAACGAACAGAAATCGCAAGAGGAACAAAAGTCGTCCGAGGAACGGAAGTCATCGGAGTTGAAGTCAGAATCCTCTTCTAGATCGACATCGAGGTCCTCCCGCTCCTCCTCTTCTAGATCCTTATCATCGATTGCGTCCTACATAACGGAAGTCCCCATCACTGAAGATTACCTGGAAGACTCGCCGGCAGCTGTTCAAGCTCAGCGAGAGGTTGTCTTAGCAAAGATCCAAGCCAACGGTCTAGGATCGGGACCCTTTATGTCAGCAATCCTCAATGGTGGCAACGAGACAGCGTTGACTTCCCTCCCGACTGGAACAGCGTTGCTGCCAGTTAAGACTGGGGCAAGTTCTAGGACTACTGGATCCAAGGCTGCTTCGACAAGATCACCAACAGTGACTTCACAACCCTTCTCATCAACTGAAAATGCGGCAGCTGAAGCGTCGCTTTCGGCATCTCTGGCAGCAGTGATAGCATCCAAGGCGTCAGCTTCAAGTGCAGCGGCTGCAGCATCTTCAGCCGCCTCAGCTTCAAAGGCAGCAGCTGGAGCAGCTGCCTCTGCTTCCATCGGTGTGTCTCTTTCTCCATTTAGAGCAGCCTGCTTGCCTTGCTCGTCAGCTACTGATTGCTAACTCATCTTGCAGCTGCCAACACACCGCATGAGGTTGCCTACCACCCCGGAGGCTCTTCGCTGTGCCACGATATCGACAGAGGCGCCTGTCAAAACGCTGGGAAACAATTCAATGATGCCTCCATCTATACGTTTGAAACGCATTTCGTAGCTACCGCTGATAATGCAATCAATCACTGGTTTGGACCGATAGCCTCCCAAGGTAAGCAACACCTTAAAAAGCTTTGACTCTCGACTCACATATCTCTATAGGTTGCGTGGCCAAATTTTGGTGTGATACAAAGAAAGGGGCACCACCAGCCAGGTATCCAAAAGGCATGACAGGCGCTCAAATCAAGTCCTTGTAAGCAAGCCATCCGTCCCAGACACCGGTACTGTGATTCTAACCAGCATACCAGCCTCGCCGATCTCTACACCAAATCAGACATGCGGGGGCAGAATTGCGGCGTGGTAGACATCGGCAACCCAAATGGCTGCCACGTCGCGTACGACATGTGCAACGGCTGCGTCCCCCAAATCCCTTGCGCCGACCTCAGCCTCAAGGATCTCCAAGGCGGGACCGCATGCTACGGACTTCGACCACCGGACGGTCTGAACCGCAAATGCACATTCTTGTAAGTTTCCCTGAAACCTGGCTGAGAGTACGGAAACGCTAATCCGCAAAACCATAGCCGCGCCCGCCAAGTAGGTCCCTGCGGCAGCGCGCCCTCACACTGCTCCTGCACCGATGGCAGCTCGCCTAGTCCTTATATTGATGTGCTAATTGAGAAGAATGTCTGTCCCGACGACGGCACGAAGTCGGCCCGCAGGATGAGCCGGCGGGACAGGCTGGCGGATACAAGGTTCACGTTTACGAGGGAGATAGTGGAGCGGTCGCCGTGCTGATGAGGGAGACTCCACGCGAGGGTTACAATCTCCCTCGGTGGTTGGATGTTCTTGCGTACATTCTTTCACAATACTCAGCCAGATGAAGTGATTGTAGATGCAACCAGCCGCCGGAATGAACGTGCTGAGCTGCTAGAGCAAGCCATATACCCATCTGCTATAAGCTCCACACGGGCATCATTTCTGCCTCAACATCTATGCACTCCTGCCTCCCAGCCAGCGAATTCCATCACAGCACCATGCGTGCCCAAGCAATTTTCCACCCTGTCAACTATAGCCAAAAGGCTTATTCCGCATCCTCACCCATCCAACCCCCCTCCTCACATCCCCACCCCCTTCTCCACCCCAGCACACCCGAAATCTCACAACCGCCTCCACCCTATGGGCTTCACAAAAAGGCCAACCGTCACCACAACACGCAGATCAACAAAAGAAACTCAGCTAGCGCTTCAGAGCCGATGTGTATATGCTATCGAAGCGAATTGGTTCCTGACCCCTAAACTCCACCCACCCCTGGGTATGGCCAAGGCAGTTGAGTGTTGCTGATGATGGCGAAAACAGCTCAGGGCTTTGAGTATCACCGGATGAGAATGTTCAACGACCGTGTCTGGACGACCTCATGTGGTCAAGGTATGAGGTGCTCAAATCCGCGCAAGCTGTGGTCATCTTGGTTCTGCATGCCCATGTGACGAGATCTGATGCCTTTGCGGACCTCCAAAATCTTAGAAGCATTCCCATCCCCGGTTTAAGCTAACGATGATACCAGCCTGCCGTTGCTAGAGTACCTGAACGCTATCAACATGAGAGGAGAGAACCCTGCTTGATGCTGATACCTCCGATGCGTTTGGCGGAAAGGCAAGATGCCCAACCAGCGACAATGGTCCCAAGGCTGGTGCAAACAGTCGGGATTTCATGCTATGGTCTTCATTTGGGACACCCCTGGCATAGAAATTCTCTGATCCACGAGACTCTGGCTCTTGTACCCGTGAATGGATGTCCAGTGCTCTCGTAATCGAGCATTCCGTAATTGATCCTCCGGATCGACATCGTAGGCTGCAGCTAGGCGGGCTAGCTGTGCTAACATCCATTCCCGTTGTCCCTCTCTCAGATACATCCCCACCTTCAGAACCTCTGTCATGGGCATGCAGAGGTACCATCCACCCCATGCCGCGGCAGTGATGTGATGCGACTGTCGGACTGAGTCGTTCGGGAGGCTCGGATAGATGGCACCACCCATGCGTATCGGAAGTGGGCTTGTCCGATTACCAAGGCAGAATGGTATGGTGGCGCATATTCCATCGGCGAGATCCTGAATTGTACTGATTGCTTGAGCTTTGTCTTCTTCCCCGCCCAATTGAGCAATGCGAACAAGGACTTTTAAGCGAGCTATTCGCCAATCATTGATAGTTGAACAAATGATGATATCTGGGTAGATGTCGCAGCTGTCGCCGTACAGCCCAACGTCAATCACTTCTTGAGGTATATCCCGCTTGAAAACAGAAATGGGTATCCAATCCCGCGGTAAGCTTTCCCACCATAACAAGAGCTCTGCATCAAGAGCCTTTGCTTTGGAGACGATGTCGAGAGTGATGCTGGGAGAATTTGCAGTATTGTAAGAGGAAGCCGCTGGATCTGCCGCTGCCAGTAGGTTTGCAACTCTGACAGAGACCCTGTCGAGCAATGTTGCTGCGTTATGGGGCTCGTCATCATGCTCCTGCCAGACTTCTGACGCGACGTTTACGGGCCATGCATTTTGAATTGCTCGATAGACCTACACAGGGATCAGCCGGTACGCCTGGGAAAGACGTTCAACTTACAAGATGACTACGAATCCCAATGAGGAGACGCTTGGCCAGAGGGGTCAGCTTTTGACCTTGTCGCTGATTGATAAGTGCAGCAGCCCCCTCAAAGTGCTGGGGCGATGAAACTCTACCCTTGGTTGATTCAAGAATAGTCTATTCAAATATAAGTGAACGTGTCTCACAGTTGATTGATAGGTTTGCATAGGGTAAAGTGGCTCTTGGTGGCCTTCAGCGGGCTTATAATGCCAGGTAATGCCCGAAACAACGTACCTGATAAAATCCTAGAAGACACACGGCCATTAAAGTCTCGTCGCTGAGTGACCCAATTGGATCCTGCAGGGCCCTAGCAGTAGTAGACAAAGCCTGTCCGTACGCGCTCTTCACTTGATAATTCTCACCATCATGCATCCTATATTCGAATTTATTGAATAAGAAGCTCGAGATAGCCGCCACACAGAGAGAAAGTGGAGAGTTGGGGTTCGATTCAGCTAATACCAAAGGCAAGTACTCAGCAAAACCTCGTTCAGACCGCGGGTCGTGAGGATAAAGACACCATGTTGAGAGAAAGAAACCCAATGAATAGGGTGCTTCCGACTCTGGGAGGCACGGAGGAATTGCGATGGAAGGAGGAGACCGAGAACGCGTCAAGCTATCCAGGCTTAATGTTCTGCTCTTCAGCGTCGCTTTTTGCCGTCTTCCAACAGCAGCCCTCGCAACATCATTCTGGTCCCGTAGCACCAGATCGAGACCTTCCGAGTAGCCCGAGCAAACTCGTTGTGATTTGGTGCATCTATTGCACTGCAAATATATGACTTAGTATGGCGCACTCTTCATTAGGATGATGCATCTGGCTGATTGGAATGCGAGTATTTACCGCGGGTCTGAGCTCATCGCACTGTAATATCGGTTACTTGACAAAAGAATCACAATTCATCTTTTAGAAGTACCTTGACGTGACGTTCCTTGCAATTCAGACAAGCCCCGCTGGGCTTTCCAGTATATGGCATAGCAAGAGCATTCAGAAGCTTTCTGCCATGATTGGAGGACTATTTAGTGCACATGTCGTAAGGTGGGACAGAAAAGGTAATGACAAGGTGAGTGAAAACCACGGGCAGGACAAAGCGAAGTCTGACCAGCTGTTGACCCGGGATGGAGTACAAGTCGACTTAGGCTCTGGTCTTTGTAATGTATATTTATAAATATGAGAGCGTTTCCCTGTGACCAGAAATTCAACCAAGAACTTCAATCCGAACTGGTCTAGTGGTTAGGATATCCGCCTCTCACCAAGTGGGAATATCATTCGCGGATGGCCGGGGTTCGATTCCCCGGTTCGGAAGATGACCATTTTTTAGCGTCTGAAGACTCTAATATGTTCATCTCTCCTTTGAAATGCTCTAAAGCTCGGCGCAGAGTCATCGCAATTCTTTTGGGTGAGTAACGAGATGCCCCTCGTGCCCGTAGTGAAGCTTATGGCGGTACCCCGAAGATTAGCCGCTCAAGCGTCGGCAATAGTGTTTACATCCGTATCGCGCAAGTTCCACCTATCAGACGGAGGCAAACGTCGTCCACCCAAACGAGATTCAGATGTGACAGAAGGCCAGACTGCGCTGGCCCACCAATATCATTCAGTATCTCCTTAGGCTGATGACGGTTTCAATTCCTCCACCATTTAAATCATAACTCTACGCGTTCCAGCTTCTTGTCAATCTGATAGAAGCATAAGTAGCACCATTGCAACCGTGCCCCCCGCAGATACTCCTACAGAGCATGACCTAAGGCTTCGTTGGCCGTTGACACTGCCGAAGGGCATATCAAAACTCCCAACGTTATTCTTCGCAACAGGCTCCATCGATTTCGCAGTCGCCGGGCTCTGACCCCTGCCTACTTGCCTGAGAGAAACCTGAGCGGCAGATGCCATTGTTGACTCCGCACTCGGACCTAGGAGCCTCATACTCCAAGACCGAAGTGCAATAATCCGATCATGGCTGCATCAGCTTGTTCCTCTAAGACAGCCAAGGCCTTCACTGATTTGCCACTGGAAACGCAGCAGCATATCATTGGATATGTGAATAATTCTCCTCCTCCTCATACTCACTCCGCGACTGACTTTGCTTCGCATTAGGTTGGCCGAAAAGATCTTTTCGCTTTACAAACCCTCTCTCGTCACTTTCACTCCTTATCCAGTGCAGAGCTGTATCGGACACTGGATTTCAGTCTTACGAGCTCTGAAACCGATGATCATGGAAGCATTACCTCACGTGTAGCCGATGCTCTACAAACAATCCTGGCAAGCGAGCACGACTATGGCCAATACATAAAGAGCTTCCGCCTCGGCGTGACAGAGGACAAGAACATGTCTCATATTGGAAACATTCTTCATGATCCTCTGATCATGACTCGGCTGCTATGGGACTCGAAAACAGATCCGTCCAAATTCCTGAATACTGCCTTGCTTCTGATGGCTCGTCGGGCTTCGATCCTCGAGTCTTTCAAGTAAGCTTCTCCTTACGCTGCTCTCTGTTCGTGGCTTTTGCGCCAGGCATGGAAACTGACATGAGTACTAGGTGGGACGCGCCTATAGAATTGGGTGGAGCTGTCTACCAAGCATTGCAAAAAACCACAAGCCTGCGTCATTTGAGGGTCAGGCTGGATGTCCAACCCTCGCCGAAGATCGGGATTCGTCAATACCAACCAGGAACACATCCTCCGAGCATGACCCAGGCACCGCCTCACCCCCCTTTCGTTCCTACCACCGGAACAGCTGCTACCCCGGGTTTCTCGGCAACAGCTGAAGCGTCCGCTTTGACAAAGCGCAAGAAGGTTGGGGGATCTAACTTCTGGACCAATCGAAGATCTTTCTCGGGTTTCAAAACCCTCAACACGTTGGAGACTGTTGGTCTGACATCGCTTGACTGCCTCCCAGAAGTGGCACAGTGCATAAAGGCTTCTTCGACAAGCCTCAAGAGCCTCACCATGACGCTATCCGCCGAGTTGGCGCGAAAGGCTCGAAAGCCAGTCACAACAACGGTGGCAGCGGCTATGGACGATGCTTCCGATACAGAGCTCGATGAGGACGCGGACATGGCTCTAGATGTCCCGCCACCTCCAGCAACTTCAACCGCCCAGCCGGCAAACGAAGCAGACATTCGTGAAGAGAAGATGGCTCAAGAAGGCATCTTGGCAACAGTCTTCGATCTACAGAATGTTGCTTCCGTCGGCAGAAAATTAGAGAAGAACCTAGCGCTTTCGGGAGGAAAGTGTTTGGAGGAAGATACTAGGAAGGAGGTCACGACCAAATTCAAAACGCTTATGAAAAATCTGCAGGAGGATCCGCTATTCTCTAATATGGAGACTTCTACACACTCAGCTCGCTTGGAGAAATTCAAGATGTTAAGGGAGATTGCGGATCTGTACATCACAGGCCATTCGTCTCACTTCAAGAAGCCGAGCAAGCCACATGATAGAAACCAAACAAATGGAAAGAAACCAGGCTCTTCCAAATCTGCAAACGCCAAAATGGCAGCATTGAAGTCGACTTTCCCTGGCCAAACGGATGAATTCCCCGATGAAACGCTATCAGTTGCACTGTCGAGCCCATTAAGCACATCTTTTAGCACATTAGGCCCCGGCGGCAAAGCTCCACCCTACGGTCTCCCAAAGAACTATGTTTCTGGTAATAGCTCTTCATTGGATTTGCCTCCATTACCTTCTTTTCCGAGCAGTAACGGCAAGCTCAGCAGCGCAGAAGCGCAGGCATACATGTCATCTGACGCGCCTTCTTACATGTCACCTTACGCTTCCGGCTCATATCCCACTCCGCCAACCAATTTGAACTCGTATGGACCCTTTGCTCACAGTCCTAGCAGCAGTGGTACTCATACTCCTTCGATCTCAAGCTCTGGGTTTACATGGGGGCAGTCGCCATATGTGTCGTATACTAATGGGGTTGAACCTCCAATGTTTGCTCCTTCGCACATGACCTGGCCCAAGAAGGTTCCCCCAGGCGCTGGTAAACACAAGAAACCCAAGGTGAAGCTACCTAAGAAACCTGAATCGCCCGCTCCTGTGGCAATCTCGAGCTCCGACGAAGAATCTGAGAATGCAATGAAGACTGAGCCTACCAACAAACCAGCTTTCTTCGAGGCCGACTCGAGTGCTGCAGCCGAAGACAATATGGATATTGATATCGAGCATCCGGATGAGGACCCTCTGGAGCTCGGGGAAGACCAGGAAGAGGCTATTGCTGGCGTGGAAGATCCAGATATCCCTATACCACGTAAGAGGTTCAAGTTGCAGGAAGTCGGACAGAGCTCAAACGTTGGTCCTTCGTCTTCTTTACCGGATCGCAAGACCACCACTACGACAGTGACGCCCGCCGAAGAAATGCAGGATTATATTCGCGCCACACACGGCCTTCAACTGGAAGAGCTGCGCCTTCACTGGATCCCACTGAAAGCGTCTATTGTAGGGCGAGCCTTGGATCTGACAGTCCTTCAACGCATTACTTTGCTGGAAGTTGGTCCACAAGAAGCATTCTGGACATTGCTGATCAGACTGACCACTCCCGATATGCATATCGCGTTCAAGACCATCCATACCGACCAAGTATCAACTGCATTCATCAAATACCTTGCCACATTTGATGGCCTCGAAGAGCTTTTCATGCACGAGCGGAACACGAAAAATGAGGTTGATACCGACTTAGTCACAAACATCAGCGGGATACGCAAGCTAGCTCTCCACCGTCATATTCACACTTTAAAGCGACTGATGATTCGAAACGAGCGCGACGACTCGTGGGATGTCGACAGCCGAACGCTACAATTCCTAGCATTGAAAGGCCATCATCTTCGGGAATTAGCCATGAGCCTCAAGATGCAAACATACGTAAGCAACGCCTTCACCATACTCCTCCTAGACTAAACCAATCCAGCATATTCTCATTCAAATGTTCCCCGGCTTCCGTACCCTTCACGCCCTCCACCTCATCACCCTTCGCCAAGCGGACCGCAATCCGATCTGGCAAATCGAAAGCCTTAATTTCGCTGTAGATAGCCTCTCGCACTGCCCTGGCGTCAAGCTAAAGTATATCGCCATTGGAGACCAAGTCAGCTCGCTCGAGACTCGACCGGAATTGTTCAAGAAGCATCTCAAAACCATCATCGAGCGCCGTAGAGGTGACAAGAAGGGCAAGGGCAAGGCTGTTGATACCGATGGCACCCCGGAAATCGTGGAAGAGGTGTCTGATCGTGAACTCGATGATGTTCTGGCTGAAGTCGCGGCCGGGGAGAAGAAGCTGAGGTTCACGACTACGTTTGATAACGCCAAGGACGTCCGGATGTTTTGGAGGGAGATTCGTACGGGGAAGTTGTGAGTGGCTGTGGTGAGCGGGCCGAATGAAGAATCGCAAATGATTGACATAGTCAGAAGCATCGCGAGGGCGCTGTGGTTGAGGAGAAAAAAGCATACGTTCGATTAATCTTGTTGCTTCAAAGCGAGCAGGCTGATGATGTTGTGGCATAGCGTGCTTATACCCACGAAGCATGACTAGATGAAAGAAAGCATCCACCTCAACCGAAGTAATCTTTGAATTCGGCCAATATCTCTGCAAGTCTGTCTTTTCCTCTCACACCTCTGCTTAGATATTCCATCCTAACCCCCGGTCCATCTTTCCCCCCCCCACTGGCACAACAACACACCTCCACCCTCCCCGTAACCCTCAAACACCACCAACTCCACTACCTCATCATACAAATTTAAGTCAACCCACCATCTCCCCACCTACAATCCAACCATCCAACCCCACGCCCCTCAACCCCTCCCCAGCCCCCTGCCACCTCAACCCACCTTATCCAAAACGCCCCATCCCCCCAAAAAACCCAATAATAGCCATCCAGAACCATCTCAATCCTCTCAACCCCCCCAAAAAGTCCTACTCACAAAATCCCCCCTTCCTCACACCTAT
>JAABUQ010002855.1_pt1 | contig 33088 bp, 36 predicted proteins | sample 5560001 | NCBI WGS metagenome assembly JAABUQ01 (sample SAMN10711888, study PRJNA513371) | rock metagenome | isolation source: Antarctica rocks | place: Antarctica: Victoria Land, Finger Mt nord | collected 2015-12-18 | reverse complement strand
CCGGCCCTCGCGCACATGTTCCTCCATACCCGGGCGCTCCCTCCGTGGTGGTCCGCCTCACCCACCGGGCCGCCGCGGTCCCGCGTGACCAGCGGGGCGCTCGACTCGGATCCGGGAGAACCGCCGGCACCGTGTCAAACGTCGTGGTAGCCTGACACCCGCGAGCCGCAGGGGCCTCGCGTCACCCGAGGAGAGGACCGCCTTCCATGAGCGTCGATCGACCGCGCGCAGGCCGCTCGGGCCGCAGGATGAGGAAAGGCGCCCTGACGATCTTCGCGGTTCCGGCGGCGATCGCCGTGCCGCTCGTGGCCACCGACCTGAGCGCTCAGGGCAGCGGCGCGGCGCGCGCTGCCACGACGCCCGGCGTGGCGCAGATCGGCGTGTTCGAGCAGCCGTTCGTCGAGCCGACCATCGGACCGGGCGCCGGATACCCGCGGGTCGCGACCGACCAGCGCTGCATCGAGCGCAAGAACTCCCCGACGAGCGGTCCATTCCAGGGCGGTACCACCGGCCGCGGCTTCATCGACTGCAAGCCAACGGCAGGGACGCAGAGCATCCTTCCGGGCGGCAGGGTCCTGTACTGGGACAACCTGGCGGGCACCGAGAACGTCGACTTCTCCATCGCCTCCGAGTACGGGGTCGTGGGCCTCAACGACCAGACCCGACTCATGGATCCGTTCCGCCACCGGTGGCTCAAGGACCCCTTCCCTATCGACGGTGGCGGCCCGAACCAGAACCAGCAGCAGCCGCTGTTCCCGGGGCCCAACGGCTTCTCCACGACGGAGAGGGGCAACGACGCCTCGCTCTTCTGCGCCGACCAGAACTTCCTCCCCGACGGCCGGATCATCGCCTCGGGCGGCACGCGCTACCTAAACGAGCCGGGCGTCGACCAGACCAAGTACGGCTCCACCGAGCTCGAGGGCGTGGTCAACACCCGCATCTATGACCCGAAGACCGACCGGTGGACGCAGAAGGCGCCGATGCACCATGGCCGGTGGTACGAGACCATGATCACGCTCCCGAACGGCAACGAGTTCGTGGCCAGCGGCCTGAGCCGGCTCATCAAGCCGTTCAACCGCGACTCGCCAACGACCCCGGCGGAGGTGCAGCAGGAGATCAACCAGGCGGGCAACGGGTACTCCCCCGGCTTCGGCGTGGAGGACGGCCAGAACGAGCGGACGACCGAGATCTACGACTACAAGGCCAACCGGTGGAGGCAAAACCCCGACAGCGCCCGCCAGACGCTCCCGCTCTTCCCGCGCCTGCACATGCTGCCCGACGGCAAGGTCTTCTACGACCCGGTCGGGCAGTCGTTCAACCCGGCCGGCCAGGCCTACGACGAGGCACTGTGGAACATCGCCTCGGTCTACGACCCGCACTCGCAGAAGTGGACGCAGCTCGGAATCCCGGGCTCCCCGTCCACCGCCGCGGCGGCCGACATCCCGAAGCTCCAGCCTGGCTTCCGCGGCTCGACGTTCTCGGCGATGCTGCCGCTGAAGCCCGGCGCGGACGGCCGCTACTCCAAGGCCAACTTCTTGGTCGGCGGCGGTGTCCTGAACCCCCCGAGCCCGGGCGGCTACTTCGCCGTGCGCAACTCAGACATCCGGACGGTCGACACCGCCAACCACGACAAGCTGACCGTCAAGCCGACGGGCCAGATGATCGCCTCGAGCACGCCGGTCTCCGGACGCTGGTACGGCACGGGCACCGTGCTGCCCACAGGCCAGGTGCTCGCCACCTCGGGCTCGGATCGCGACGAGGTCGTGCTGCCGGGGCTCGAGATCCCCCAGCGGCGCGCGGAGCTCTTCGACCCGAGCAGCAACACGTGGCACCCCGTGGCCCTGCAGAGCCGGTCGCGCACCTACCACAACACCGCCAACCTGCTGCCCGACGGCACGGTGCTGGTCGGCGGCCATGCGGTCATCTCGAACTCCTACACGAAGAACTTCAACGTCCCGGGCGGCATAACGGGCCCGAACGGGGATCCCGGCCCCGCCGGGCAGGGCATCGGACGCGACCCGACCTTCGAGATCTACAAGCCGCCGTACATGTTCTGTCCCGGCAAGCAGGCGCACGTGACCAACGCGACCCTGCCGCGCTCCGGCAGCGGGCAGATCAACGTGACGGTCGACGTGCCGGCGAGCTCGATTCAGAGCGTGGTGCTCGTGCGCAACGGGAGCCTCACCCACGAGGTCGACGGCGATCAGCGCACGGTCGAGCTCAAGGTCCTCAGGCGCAGCGGCAACGTGGTCACCGTCCAGAGGGCGCCGAACGGCAACGTGCTGCCTCCCGGTCCCTACATGCTGTTCGCCAATCGCTCGGTCGGGGGTTGCGTGAAGCCCTCGGTGTCCCGGTCGGTCTTCGCGGGCTCGGGCGGGCGGCTGCGGGTCGCCGTGCCGGCGCGGCCGCACCGGCGGCGGGTCGTGCACCCGCGCTTCACCGGCTGACCGACGGATTCCGACGTGACGGAGGCGCGGAGGAGCAGGACCGCGGATCGCGGCCGGGGCCCGCGGGCGGTCGTCGGCCTGCTCGCCCTCCTCGTGCTCCTCGTGCTCCCGCCCGGCCGGGCCCAGGCTCACGGGGAGAACAGCCCGATCGTGCAGACGGTCGTGGACAGCGTGCCGGGCTCACCGGGCCTCAAGGCCCACACGCTGCCGTCGCAGCCTCTGCGCATCGACGTGCTGAACACGACCGGCACCGAGCTCGAGGTCACGGGATTCGTGGGCGAGCCGTTCGTGCGCATCGGCCCCACCGGCGTCCACGTCAACCTCAACTCACCCACCTACTACCGCTCGGGCAATCCGGACGCGGGAGGAGTCAAGCCAGCCGGTGCCCACCGCGGCGCCCGTCCGCGCTGGGTCCTCGTCTCCCGGACGCCCGAGTGGGGCTGGTTCGACTTCCGGATGGAGCCGGGCAAGACGCCGATCCCCGCGCAGGCGCGAACCGCCGACCGGCCCATCCGCCTCGACTCGTGGTCGATCCCCACTCGCTACGGAGGACAGGCGGGCGCCATCCGGGGCCACGTCGAGTACGCGCCGATCGTCGGCGCGGTGGTGCCGCGAATGACCTCGCCCCCCGAGGTCGCGGCCGGCGTTCAGGTTGGGCTCCTGACCGGGAACGCCCCCGGGCTCTTCGTGACGAGCACCGGGCGCGAGCCCGTCACCGTCCTCGGCAAGGACGGCAAGCCCTTCGCCCGGATCGGCCCCCGCGGCGTGCTCGTGAATGAGAGCAGCGCCACCTACGCCGACACGGTCGCGGCGAGCGGAGGCGTGCCGCCCCGCATCGATCCCCAGGCGCCGCCCCGCTGGAGGCAGGTCGCCACGGTTCCCCAGTTCGGATGGATCGACTACCGGCTGAGCTACGCGAGCACCGTGCCCGCCGAGGTCCAGCGCGACGGCAAGCCGAAGGTGCTGCTGCGCTGGAGCGTGCCGCTCCAGGTGGGCGACCGGCGCGCCGTGATCGCCGGCACCGACAGCTGGCAGCCGTTCGCCGTTCCCGGCCAGCCGGGCAAGCCGAAGGATCCCCTGTCGAGCTGGCTCCTCGGCGGCCTCCCCGCGATCGGCCTCATCGCGCTCCTCGCGCTCGCGGTGCGCCGGCGGAAGGCGCCGCACGCGCCGGTCGCCGGTCGTCCCGCCCGTGTGGCCTAGGCGCTCGCGGCGCTCCGCGCTCGCCACGGCCGCCTGGGTGGCCGCAGCGGCGCTGCTCCCGTCCCCCGCGCTCGCGCACGGGATCGTCGTCCGCGAGGACCTGCCCATCCCGCGCTGGCTGTTCGTCGCCGCCGCGGGCACCGTGCTCATCGTCTCCTTCCTGGGGCTGGCGGTGCTCTGGCCCGAGCCGTGGCTCGAGGGGTCCTCCTGGCGCCCCCTGCCCGGCGGCGCGGGCCGGCTCCTCGTCGCGCGGGCGCCGCGGGCCCTCGCCGGAGCGCTCGGTGCGTTCGTGCTCGGGGTGGTGCTCTGGAGCGGCTTCGACGGACGGCAGCTCGTGACCGACAACTTCGCCCCCACCTTCGTCTACGTCATCTTCTGGGTCGGCCTCGTGCCCGCGAGCGTGCTGTTCGGGGACGTGTTCAGAGCGCTGAACCCGTGGCGCGCCATCGCTCGCGCCATCGCCTGGATCGCCGCGCGGCTCGCGCGCGGCCGCCTGCCCGACCCCCTCCCCTACCCCGCGTGGCTCGGGCGCTGGCCGGCCGTCGCGGGCATCGTCGTCTTCGCGTGGCTCGAGCTCGTCTACCAGCAGGGGGCGCAACCCGACCGGCTCGCCGTCGCCACCTTCCTCTACTCGGGGTTCACGTTCGCGGGCATGAGCTTCTTCGGGATCGAGACCTGGCTCGACCGTGGCGAGGCCTTCTCCGTCTACTTCAATCTCTTCTCGCGCATCTCCCCGTTCGCGCGGCGCGAAGGCCGGATCGGGCTGCGCCGGCCGCTCTCCGGCCTGAGCTCCCTCGATGCCTCGACTCCCGGGACCGTCCCCCTGCTCGCCGTGATGATCGGGGGGGTCACGTTCGACGGCGTCGCCGAGGGGCCGCTCTGGGTGGGGCTGAAGCCGGGCCTCGTGCACTTCTTCGCGAGCCTCGGGGCATCCACCGCGGGGGCGGCCCAGCTCTCCTCGACGCTCGGGCTCGCCGCGGCGATCCTGGTCGTCTACGCGCTGTATGCGGTCGGGATCGCCGGCGTGCGCCGCACCGTGGGCGGCGCCTCGGCCTCCCGCCTGGCCGCGGCGTTCGTTCACTCCCTGGTGCCGATCGCGGTCGCCTACGTGGGAGCCCACTACCTCACCTTCCTGCTCACCCAGGGGCAGGCGATCGTCCCCCTCGCCTCCGATCCTCTGGCCCGCGGCTGGAACCTGTTCGGCACCGCCGACGCGACCGTGAACTACGGGGTGATCGGCACGCGGACGACCTGGTACCTGCAGGTGGCGCTCGTGGTCTGCGGACACGTGGCGGCGCTTATGAGCGCCCACGACCGGGCGCTCACCCTCTATCCCGACGGGCGCGGAGCCGTCCGCTCCCAGTACTGGATGCTCGGCGTGATGGTCGCCTTCACCACCCTGGCGCTCGTGCTGCTGGCCCAGTCGGCGTAGCGCCTTCGGCTGAGTTTGTCGCGCGCCCGGCGAGGGGAAACGGCGGGATGGCCTTCCCACCTCGCTCCTGGCGGGCGCTCGCCACCACGCTCACGTGTGGGATGCTCCTCCCCGCCGCCCTCGCCTGCGGCGAGGGGTAGAGCCGCCCTCGAGGCGTGAAGCAGCGCGAGGTCCATGTCGGCTGCTCGGGCTGGCAGTACCGCGACTGGCGCGGGCCGATGTACCCGCCCGGGCTGCCGACGACGCGCTGGCTCGCGCGCTACGCCGAGGTCTTCGACACCGTGGAGGTCAACTCCACCTTCTACCGGCTGGCCTCACGCGACGCGGTGGCGCGCTGGGTGGAGCAAACCCCGCCGCACTTCGTCTTCGCGGCCAAGGCCAGCCGCTACCTCATACACATGAAGAAGCTCCGCGACATCGAGGACGGGATCGCTCGCTTCTACGAGCGGATCGAGCCCCTCGTCGAGGCCGGGCGGCTGGGACCGGTGCTCTGGCAGCTCCCCGCCTGGTTCACGCGCGACGACGACCGACTCGCCGGCGCCCTCGCGGGCCTGCCACCGGGGCGCCACGCGTGGGAGTTCCGCGACCCGTCCTGGTTCTGCGCGGAGGTCTACGCGCTGCTGCGCGCCCACGGCTGCGCGCTGGCCTACGGCGACGCGCCAAAGCGCGAGTTCCAGCGGCACGTGCGCACCACGGACTGGGGCTTCGTGCGCTTCCACCACGGCCGACGCGGGCGGCGCGGCAACTACTCGAAGCGCGAGCTCGATGCGTGGGCCGACCGCCTGACGCAGTGGCGCCGCGACGAGGAGCTGTGGATCTACTTCAACAACGACTGGAGCGCGTACGCGGTCCGCAACGCGCTGTACCTGCGGATGGCGCTCCAGCGTCGAGCCGCCGGCGCATGACCGCTACGGCCTCGGGACTCTCGTCGACGAGGACGAAGTGGCGCCCGAGCTGCCGGCACGCGGCTCCGAGCGTGCCCGAGCCCGCGAAGAAGTCCAGGCACCAGCCGCCCGGCTTGGAGGAGGCGGCGACGAACCGCCGGATGAGCCCCTCGGGCTTCTGGGTGGGATAGCCCGTCCGCTCGCGGCCGCTGGTCGGCACGATCGTGTGCCACATCACGTCGGTGGGCATCTTCCCTCGCGCCGCCTTCTCCGCGGTGACCAGACCGGGCGCCATGTAGGGCTCGCGCTCGACCGCCTTCGCATCGAACCAGTGCCCTCCCGGCTCGCGCACGTAGACGAGGATCGTGTCGTGCTTGGCCGGCCACCGGGTGCGCGGCTTGGCGCCGTAGTCGTAGGCCCAGACGATCTCGTTGAGGAAGGCCCCGCGGCCGAAGATCTCGTCGAGCAGGAGCTTGCAGTAGTGGGCCTCGCGGTAGTCGATGTGGAAGTAGAGCGTCCCGTGTGGCGCGAGCAGCCGGCGAGCGTGCTCGAGGCGGGGAGCGAGGAAGCCGAGGTAGTCGGCGTAGGCGTCCTCGTAGGCGAGCGCGGAGAGCAGGCGGGAGCGGTAGCGGCGGCCGCCGAAGCCGGTGCGCTCACCCTCGGGGTCCGCCACGACCGCGAGCGTGTGCCGCTGCTGGGCGCGACCGGTGTTGAAGGGCGGGTCGATGTAGACCAGGTCGAAGGCGCCGTCGGGGAGGCGGGGGAGGACCGCCGCGTTGTCGGCCTCCACGACGAGGTCGTCGTCGAGCTCGAGCCCGGCCAGCTCCTCGCCGTACAGCACGCGCATGGCCGGATGCTCTCACCCACCGCGGGCGGATCGGGGGTAAGGTTCCCGCCCGTGGCCGAGCCCGCCTCCCCGAGTCCCTCCGCCGGCGGGCGCAGGGGCTCCTCGATGCTCCCCACTCGCGGTCCACGGCGCGGCCTCGAGTCGGTGTTCGTGCGCCTGGTGGCCACCGCGGGCATCGTGGGGATAGACGTCGCGGTCGCCGCGATCCTCGCCAGCTCGAAGGTCGACGGCTGGATCATCGGGCTCGTGCTCGGGCTCGTCTCCGTCGTGCTCTCCGGCGTCCTCTGGTCCTCGCGCCAGCTCTGAGGATGAACGCGCTCCGCACGCCCGAGGAGCGCTTCGAAGGGCTGCCCGACTTCCCCTTCGCCCCGCACTTCCGCGAGCGCGAAGGCCTGCGCCTCGCGCACCTCGACGAGGGCGACGGCGCGCCCGTCGTCTTCGTCCACGGCGAGCCGACGTGGTCGTTCCTGTGGCGCAAGGTCATCCCCCCCGTGCGGGACGCGGGCTTTCGCTGCGTCGCGCCGGACCTGCCGGGCTTCGGGCGCTCGGACAAGCCGACCGAGCTCGGCTGGTACTCCTACGACCGCCACGCGACGGCGCTGGCCGCCCTGCTCGAGGACCTCGACCTGCGGGGCGCGACCGTGGTGGTGCACGACTGGGGCGGCCCCATCGGGCTGCGCGCCGCCGTCGAGCACCCCGAGCGCATCGAGCGGATGGTCATCCTCGACACCGGACTCTTCACCGGACACCAGAAGATGACCGAGGCGTGGATCCGCTTCCACGACTTCGTGGAGCGCACGGAGGACCTCCCGGTGGGGATGCTCGTCCGCGGCGCGTGCCACACCGACCCGGGCGAGGAGGTGATCGCCGCCTACGACGCGCCCTTCCCCGGGGTGGAGTCCAAGGCGGGCGCCCGCGCGTTCCCGCTCATCCTCCCCACGCGACCCGACGCCCCGGGCGCCGAGGCCGGCCAGCGCGTGCAGGCCGCGCTCGTGGAGGACGAGCGGCCCAAGCTCGTGCTCTGGGCCGATTCGGATCCGATCCTCACGCTCCAGACCGGTCGGCGCTTCGCCGCCGCGCTCCGCACCGAGGTCCACCACGTAATACCCGAGGCGAGCCACTTCCTCCAGGAGGACCAGGGCCCGCGGATCGGCGAGCTGATCGCCGACTGGCTCTAGGCGCTCCGGGTCTCGGCCTTCTCGGGCAGCGCCGGCTGGGCGTCGGGGGCGCCGAGGCTCGGGTCGCTGCGCTGGGCGCGCAGCTCGTAGCCCTCGCGGCGGGAGCGGTCGAAGTCGAGCATGACCCGGTCGGACTTGAGCGCACGCCCGATCCCCTCGTTCACGCGGCGCGGCAGCAGCGCCATCCCCTTCCACAGCGAGCCGAGCGACTTGGGCACGTAGACGTCGAAGCGGCCCGTCCCGAGCGCCTCGACGATCGCTGCGGCCACCTCCTCGGGCTGGACTCGCTTGAGGCCGCGGGTGTCGCTCACGCCGTCCACGAGCTCGGTGTCGACGATCCCGGGCATAACCACCGAGAGCTCGACGCCCGTGCCGCGAAGCTCGGTGCGCAGCGCCTCGGTGAGCCCGACCACGCCATGCTTGGTCGCGGAGTAGGTGACGATGCCGGCGATGCCGAACTTGCCGGCCGAGGAGGCCACGTTGACCAGGTGGCCGCGGCCGCGAGGCACGAACCGCCGCACGGCGAGCTTCGAGCCGGTGATCACGCCGTGCAGGTTGACGTCGACCTGCCGGATCGCCGCCGCGTCGTCCTCCTCGGCGAAGCGCTCCATGTGCATGATCCCCGCGTTGTTGACGAGCACGTCGAGCGGCCCGAGAGTGCCCTCCACCTCGTCGAGGAAGTGCTCGAAGGAGCCGCGGTCGGTCACGTCGAGCGGCAGGCCGACCGCTCCGCCGCCGAGCGCCGCCGCCTCCCTCTCGGCCAGCGGACCGTCGAGGTCGCCGATCGCCACGCGGGCGCCCTGGCGCGCGAGCGCGGCAGCGGTGGCACGTCCGATCCCGCGCGCGCCGCCGGTGATCGCGACGACGGTGCCGTGCAGGGAGCGAGGGGGCGGGGCCATGGATCCTCCTGTTCGGAGCCGATCAGCGGACGAACGCGGAACCGTAGCGTGCGGTTGGCTCCGGGGCGGCGGGGTAGGCCCCCACGCGCGTGAGCGGGCTGTCCCTTCCACTGCTGGTCGCGATCTTCGCTGCCGCCGCCGGGGCCGTGTGGGTCGCCGGGATCCATCTCTCGAACACGACCGACGTGCTGTCCACGCGGCTCGGGCTCGGCGAGGCGCTCGGCGGGCTGATCCTGCTGGCGATCGCCACCAACCTCCCGGAGATCGCGATCACCGCGAGCGCCGCCCTCTCGCACCAACTGGGGATCGCGATCGGGAACATCCTCGGCGGCATCGCGATCCAGACCGTCGTGCTCGTGGCGCTCGACGCCTTCGGGGTGCGCGGCAAGCGCCCGCTCACCTACATGGGCGCGTCGCTTCAGCTCGTGCTCGAGGCGGTGCTCGTCGTCGCGGTGCTCGTGGTGGCGATCATGGGCACCCGGCTGCCCTCCTCGTTCATCGTCGGACGCGTAGCGCCCGGGGGGCTCCTGATCGTGGTGCTGTGGGTGGTGGGCCTCCGGCTCCTCGGCCGGGCGGGCAGCGGCCTTCCGTGGCAGGAGCGCGGCCATGCGCCGGACTCGCAGCCCGAGCCGCACGGACACTCCCGGGCCAAGAAGGAGCAGGGCGCGACGCAGAAGGGCCACTCGACGGCGCGGGTCGCCCTGATCTTCGGCGCGGCGGCGCTCGTCACGCTCGCCGGCGGCGTCGCGCTCGAGGAGAGCGGCAACGCGATCTCGGGCCACATCGGCCTCAGCGGGGTGATCTTCGGCTCGACGATCTTGGCCGCGGCGACCTCGCTGCCCGAGCTCTCCACGGGACTCGCATCGGTCAAGCTCGGCGACTACAAGCTCGCGTTCTCGGACATCTTCGGCGGCAACGCGTTCCTCCCCGTGCTCTTCCTCATGGCCAGCCTGCTCTCGGGCTCGGCGGTCCTGCCCCAGGCGCAGGACTCAGACATCTACCTCGCGGCCCTTGCGATCCTTCTCACCGCGGTCTACGCGGGGGGGCTCATCTTCCGCCCCTCGCGGCGGGTGCTCGGCATGGGCATCGACTCGCTCGTCGTGCTCACGCTCTACGTCGTGGGCATCGTGGGACTCGTGGCCGTGGCCTCGAAGTAGACGGCGGGCTTCAGCCGTCCGGGACCGGAAGCGGAGGGGGCGCGGGGAGCCCGAGGCCCGCGCGGCCGCCCGGTGCGGGCCGAGGGGCACGGGCATGGCTCTGCGCGTGCGAGCGCGACCCGGTGCTGCCCTGCCCCGCGCGGGGCTGACCGGCGTGGCCCTGCTGAGGACCGGGCGCCGCGTGGGCGCGGCCGTGGCTGCCCCGAGCCGCGTGGGCGCGACCCGAGTTGCCGTGGTGGCGACCCGGGGCGACGCCCGAGCGTCCGGAGTGGGAGGGCGAGGAAGCGGAGCCCGAGGCGCCGGCCGAGCGGCGTCCGGCGCCGGCGTGCTCGCCGGCTGCGGCGGCGGAGGCGGCGCGGGGCCCGGCCTTGCCCCCCGGGCGGTGCGCTCCCGTCGCCGGCGAGCCGGGAGGCGTCAGCGCGGCCGGACCCGGGGCGGGGGGCGCGGCGGCCGCCGAAGCGGCCCCCTCACGGGCGAGGTGGCTCTGGCCGCCCCCGTGCCCGCCGTATGCGTCGATGGCCGCGACCGTGCCGGTGGTGCCGGCGCCGGCCAGGGCGAGCGCCGCGAGGATCTTCACGCCGGCGCCCTTGGCCCCGGCCAGGGTCAGCCCGCCGCCCGCCGTCCCCGCGCCGCCGCCGAGCTTGGCGGCGACGGCCGCCGGCATGGAGGCGTGCTTGAGCGCCGGGCTCGGGAGCACGGGGATGACGAGCGCGAAGGCGGCGCGCTGCTTCTCGACGTGCGCGCGGTACTCACGGCAGCCTGCGCACTCGCGCAGGTGCCGGCGCAGGTTGGCCCGCCTCAGCGCGCTGCCGCGCATCGTGGCGAGCTGCTCGCGGATCTCGTGGCAGGGCGTCTCGCGTGCGGTCCTCGTGGCGATGAGCGACTCCCGCGCCTGGAAGACGAGCGCCTTGACCTTGGCCTGGGGCACCCCGATCACCTCGCCGATCTCGTCGTGGCCGAGCGCGCCGATCTCGGCCAGGACGAGAGCCTCGCGCTGCTCGTCGGGAAGCTGGCGCAGGTCGGCGAGCAGCTCCTTGAGGTCGCTGCGGCGCTGGACCTCCTCGGCCAGGCCCTCCGTGGCCACCTCGATCTCCTCCCCGGTGGCCTGCTCGCGGCGCGCGCGCAGCATCGAGAGGCAGCGGTTGCGCGCGATCGCGTAGAGCCAGGGCTTGAGCTGGATCGGCTTGGAGGAGGCGAGGAGGTTACGGTGCGCGGAGAGGAAGGTCTGCTGGACGGCGTCCTCGCCCTCCTCGGCGCTCGAGAGCATGTGACGGCAGAAGGAGAGCAGCGCGCGGTGGTGGCGATCGTAGAGCGCCTCGAAGCCGGCGGCGTCGCCCGCGCGCACGAGCGTGACGAGCCGCTCGTCGGAGGCGGTGCGCAGGAGCCGCGGAGAGCGGAGCACCGCAGCGCGTGGCGCAGCCACGGTGGAGGCTTCCATCTACCCAGTATCGCGCGCTGCCCGCCCGAGCGCGAGTGTGTACCGCTCATGCCTGGACAAACGCGCGCCTGGGCGCCAGGTTGGCCGGTTATCCTCGCGGGCGCATGCCGCGCTTCACCCACGACGGGCACCGGCTCTCCTACACGGTCTTCGGCGCGGGGACGCGGACCACGATCCTCCTCCCGGGGCTCCTCTTCTCCCAGCGGATGCAGTTCCCCCTCGCGCGAGCGCTCGGCGCTCGCGGCCACCAGGTGGTGACGCTCGACCTGCTCGGCCACGGCGACTCGGATCGCCCGTGCGACATGACGCGCTACTCCATGCAGGGCTTCGCCGCCCAGACCGTCGCGCTCATGGACCACCTCGAGCTCGAGGAGGCGGTGGTGGGCGGCACCTCGCTGGGGGCCAACACGACTCTGGAGGTCGCCGCGCTCGCTCCCGCGCGGGTGCGCGGAATGGTGGTGGAGATGCCCGTGCTCGACAACGCGCTGCTCGGGTGCGCGGTGGCCTTCACGCCGCTCATGCTCGCGCTCACCTTTGGCGAGCCCCTGATGCGGGCGGTTCAGCGTGCCGCCCGCCTCGCGCCCCGGCGCGGGGTGCCCGCGCTGATCGACCTGGGGATGGACTGGGTGCGCCAGGACCCCGCCCCGAGCGCCGCGGTGGTGCAGGGCCTCTTCTTCGGCCGCGTGGCGCCGCCGCACCGCGAGCGCACCACCTTCACGGCTCCGACGCTCATCATCGGGCACCCGCGCGACCCCGTCCACCCGTTCTCCGACGCCGACGCCCTTGCCCACGAGCTCCCGAACTCCCGCCTGCTCGACGCGAGCTCCATCCTCGAGCTCCGGATCAAGCCCGAGCGCCTGACCCGCGAGATCGCGGACTTCGTCGCGGAGTGCTGGGCGCCCCGGGAGAAGCCGGGCGCGGCCAGTCCGCGAGCGCGGCGGCGCGCCGCTCGCGCCTAGGTACTCTTCGGCCGCGAATGGCCAGCCGCCAGGAGGAGAAGGAGCGCCGCCGCGAGGAGCGGCTCGCCGCCGAGCGCGCGGCGGCCGCCAGCGCCGCGCGGGGGCGGCGGCTTCGGCTGGCGATCGGGGGCGTCCTCGCCGCGGCGCTCGTGGCCGCGATCGTCATCGCCGTGGTCGCGGGCGGGTCGAGCTCGAAGGGCCCGAAGCCCGGCGGTGACGGAGGTTCGGGCGCAAGTCTCCCCGCGGTCAAGACCGCCGATTTGGGTGCGGCGGCGAAGACGGCAGGATGCACGGTCCAGGACTTCCCGGGCTCGACGGAGGACCGCGGTCACACGCAGGCCAAGGTGAGGTACAAGACGAACCCGCCGGCCTTCGGGCCGCACAACCCGGTCGCGTCCGCCGACGGCGACTACGTCGGCCAGGGTCCGCCTCAGCTCGAGATGTCCGTCCACGCCCTCGAGCACGGGCGCATCGAGATCCAGTACCGCCCCGACCTTCCCTCCGCGCAGGTCAAGCAGCTCGAGGCGCTCTTCAACGAGTCGGCGGGCCCGTACTCCGCCGGCCAGTACCTGCTCCTCTTCCCGAACGCCACGAACATGCCCTACGCGGTGGCGGCCACCGCCTGGACGCACATCCTCGGGTGCAAGACGTTCAACCCGGGCGTCTTCGACGCAATCCGCGCCTTCCGGGTGAAGTACACGCTCAAGGCGCCGGAGTTCATCAACCAGGCGGAGTAGCACTCCGCCGCGAGACGCAACCTCTGCGCCCGGGACGTGTTCAAGGCTGTCGATGCGTCGCGCGCTCCTCCTCGCCGTCCTCGGGCTGTGCGCGGGCCTCACCTGGGTCGCCGCCCCCGCCCTGTCCCGGGCGCCCTACCTGCCGCGGGCCGTCGACTTCGAGCTGGGGGTCCCGGGCCGCCTCGAGCGCACGGGCGGCGTGCGCGCGGTGAGCGCCACGGCGGCGGGCGCGCGCCCCTCCCCGGTGCTGCGCGCCCCGCGCCGCTTCGACCTGCTCGGGCTGCGCTGGCGGGGAGGCGCTCACGTGCGGATCCTCGTGCGCGTGCGCCGCGACGGCCGACGCTGGAGCCGCTGGGTGCCCGCCGCGGGCGCCGATGACCACGGGCCCGACGGCGCCCCGCCGCTTTCGGCCTCGGACCCGATGTGGGCGGGCGGCGCCGACGAGGTCCAGCTTCGCCTCTCCCGCCCGCTCACGGGCCTCAAGGTCCACTTCGTCAACGTCTCGGGCACCGCGACGCCGACCGATCGCGTGGAGACGAGCATCCGCCGTGCCGCCCACGGCGCCTACGCGCTGCTCGCCCCCGCCGACGCCCGCGCGGCGAGCTCGTCGCTGCCGGGCCAGCCTCCGATCGTGCCCCGCTCGCAGTGGGACCCGGGCAACCAATGCCGGCCCCGGGTCGCCCCGCAGTACGGCCGCGTGGACCTGGCCTTCGTGCACCACACGGTCAACGCGAACTCCTACGGTCCGGCCGACTCGGCGGCCATCGTCCTCGCCGTCTGTCGCTACCACCGCGACTCCAACGGGTGGAACGACATCGGCTACAACTTCCTCGTCGACCGCTACGGCAAGATCTTCGAGGGTCGCGCCGGCGGGATCGACAAGGCCGTGGTCGGGGCCCAGGCCCAGGGCTATAACTCCTACTCCACCGGGGTCTCGAACATCGGCGACTTCACCTCCGTCGGGGAGACCGATGCGGGCATCCGCTCGACCGCCCGCATCATCGCCTGGAAGCTCCACCTCCACGGTGCGCCCGTGGAGGGAAAGATCACCGAGACCTCGGGCGGGGGCAGCCTGAACGCCCATCCGCAGGGCGAGCGGATCGCGTTCAACCGCATCTCGGGACATCGCGACGGGGACGCCACCGACTGCCCGGGCAACGCCCTCTACGCCCAGCTCCCGGAGATCCGCTCGCTCGCGGCCCGCTACTACGCGAGCCTGCCGCCGGTCGGCCCGTCGCTCTCGCTCGGGGCGCTGCCCCCGGTGGTGAGCTATCCCGCTCCCGTGCGCTTGAGTGGCCGGCTGTCGCTACCGGACGGGAGCGATCCGGCGAACCGGCCCATCGTGGTCGAGCGCCGTGATTCGGCCGGCACGTTCGCGCCGGTCGCCCAGACCACCACGGCGGCCGACGGCACCTGGCGCGCCTCGCTGGCCACGAACTCGAGCGCCACCTACCGCGCGACCTGGAGCGGCGATGCGAGCCACTCCCCACTCAGCTCGTCCCCGGCGGCGGTGCCGGTGCGTGCCGCGCTCACCCTGCGCGCGGCCGCCCGGCACGTCAAGGTGGGCGGCGCCGCCCGCCTGGCGGGTACGGTGGCGCCGGCCAAGGGCCTCGTGCGCGTCGTCCTCTCGCGCCGGCAGCCGAGCGGGCGCTATCTCGTCGTTCTCTCTCGCCGCGTGCGGGTGAGCGCGGGGCGCTTCACGTACAGGGCGACGCTCCGCGCCCGCGGGCTCTACCGCGTGAGCGCCCGCACCGGAACGGACTCCCGGAACGCGTCGGGGTCCTCGCCGTCGATCTCCCTGCGGGCGGTCCCCTAGTGTCGTGAGTCCCGCCTCCGGCTGCGGTTGCGCGCCTTGTCGTAGAGCAGCACTCCGACCAGGATGATCACGGGCGCCGCGAAGACGATCTGGCCCCACCAGTGGCCGAGGTGGGCGAGCGGCAGGCTCACTGGCTCACCGCCGAGAGCAGCCACAGCCCGAGGCTCGTGAAGCCCACCATGACCACGAGCATCCACGCCTGGGAGCGCACCGCGTCACCTCCGTCACGGTAGAGGACGAGGGCGCGGTCGTGGGCGAGCACCAGCCCGCACACGTGGCCGAGGACGAGTGCGCCCACCTGGACGTACCAGATGCCGGTCGCGGTGATGATCCCGTAGTCGATCGTCGCGTCGCGCGTCCCGAACAGGTTCGTTCCGTGGCCGAGCGGGTCCGAGACCAGGTACCCCGCCGCCTGGCCCTGGTAGGCCAGCAGCGAGAAGTAGTGCGCGATCGCGTAGGCCAGCGCGATGGGGATGAGCGAGTGGGCGAAGCGAGCGGCGAGGTCGCGCTCGCCCGGGCGGCGCTCCACCGTGCGCATCCCCCGCACGCCGAGCGCGTACAGCGCGGTTACGAGGCCCACGCAGACGAGGAGCCCCAGCGTCGCCGCGAGCTCCGAGGCCGTGGTGAAACCCAGGCCGAGGTGGCGGAGGGAGCTCGTGAGACCGGGGAGCAGGCGGTTCCAGATCGGTCCCGCCGAGAAGCCGTCGAAGGTGGTGGTGCCGATCGCCACGCAGAGCAGAGCGACGGTGCCGGGCACCACGTCCAGCGTGGGCGCCCCACCGAGCAGCGGTCGGACGCAGAGCTCGCGCCCGCGGCGAGAGAAGGCCGAGAGCCGCGCGTAGAGGCCGAACAGAGCGGCGAACCCGTCCGCTCGGCCGCTCCACGGCTCGATCCCGTACACGGTCATCCCGATGAGCTGGACGAGCGCGTAGCCGACGGCGAGCGTGCCGAGGACGACGGGGTCGGCCTTGGTCACGTAGACGAGCTCGAGCCACGCGAAGGCGAGGATGCTCGCCGCCGCCGGCCAGCGGCCGAGCCGCTCGGGGTAGCGGAGCGGCTCGGGCAGCTCGGCGCCCCGGGCGACGCGCCCAGCCGCCCACGCCACGCCGCGGGCGAGCGCACGCCACGGCGAGAACGCGCGGAAGACGTCGCCGAAGAGCACGCTCGCGACCGGAAAGCCGACCCAGAAGATCACGTACACGAAGGTGGGCGCGAGGTTCTGGGTCGGCAGCGAGGTGCCCGCGAACGCCGAGTAGACGAGGACGGCGAACACCGCCACGCCGACGAGGCCGCACAGGGGATCCAGCCAGCGCGGCACGGTGAGCAGCCGCCGGCCGCGCGGCTCCTCGAGCTTCGGCTGCGGCCACAGCGCCGCGAGGGCGACGAACGAGACGATCAGGACGATCGCCGCCGCCCAGCCGAACAGCCACGAGGGGATGGGCAGGTCGGCGCGGCCCACCAGTCCGTGCGCCGAGGCGGCGGCGGGGAAGGCCGCGCCGGCGGCGCCCAGGGCGCCCGCCAGCGCCGCCAGGCGCCTCATGGCTCCACCTTCAGCGCGGCGATCTGCTGGCCCTCGTGCTCGAGCTCGACGACGAAGAGGCCGTCGATGGTGGCCGGGAAGTCGAAGCGGATCGTTCCCCCGACGGGCACGGCGCGCTTGAGGTCGTAGCCGTGCACGTGGATCTCGTCGGCCCGGTCGGAGGTCACCGAGAAGCGCACGCGTCCTCCCTTCTTGGCGGTGATGCTCTGCACGCCGCCCGCGGCCTTGCCGGCCTGGGCGCAGATGTGAACGTCGGTGCCTTTGGCGGACTTGGTGCTCGTGCTCGACGAGCTCGCGAGCACGAAGGCGACGATGGCGACGATCAGGGCGAGGGCGACGAGCCAAAGCCGATTGCGACTGGTCATGGGCGAACCTCTCTTCGCGACACGGAGGAAGCCCGCCGGCCGGCGCTGAGCGACAGCGCGTCGGCGGCGGGCCGAACCTGGTCAGGCGAGAGTCGGCGGCGGGCCGCGACCCGCCAGGTGGCGGGCGAGCAGCCCGAGCCGCGGCCGCCAGGCGCGCGGCGGGCGGGGAAGGGAGCGCGCGGTGCGCCGCGGGGCTCGGCCCCGGGCTCGCGCGGTGACGCGCGCCACCGCGGCGGCCGCGCCGCGCAGGAGCAGGGCGACGAGCAGGCCGAGGGCGAGGGCGAGCGGGACGGCGATCCAGCCTCCATGCCCGACGAGGCCCGAGAGGCCGGCAGGATGGCCGCTGGCCGCCAGGCCCTCGATGCCCTCCTGCGCGGTGTAGAGCACGAGGAGAGTCGCGCTGGCGCCCGCCCAGAGCGTGCGGGTCCGCGGCGGCGAGCACTCCGCCGCCGTCCCGCGCCGGGCGGCGCTGAGCGCGCTCGCGAGGCTCAGCGCGCCGAGCACGAGCGCCGCGGGCACGAGAGGGAGCAGGAGCGCCAGGTAGTCGTGCCCCTGGCGGCCGAGCTCGTGCGAAGCGCCACCGTGGTAGGCGAGGAGGAAGCGGAGCTGGTGGAGGGCGAAGGCGGCGCCGAGCAGAAGGGCTCCGGCGCGCAGGCGCCAGGCGCGCGTGCGCATCGCCTAGGACTCTACGCCCTCGGCCGCGGGCTCTCTCCGGCGCCGGGTGAGCACCGCGACGCCGCCGGCCACGAGGAGGAGCGGCGCGACGAACGCCCACCACGGTGCTCCTCCGGCGCGCGAGCGCCCGAGCTCGGCGCCGCCCGGCAACGCGGGGGCGGCGACGGGGTGTCCGGCGGCCCGCGCCAGCCGCGTCACGGCGCCGATCGCCGCCGTGGCGAGCGCGTCGCCGGTCGGAGCGGTCGGCCGCGGCGCCGGGGCGAGCGCGGCCGCCGCTCCCGCCCCGGCCTGGTAGGAGCCGAAGCCGCCGGGCATGACCACGAGCAGGGGCTGGCGCGTGTTGAAGGTGATCTCCCCCCCGAGGAAGCGGGCGTAGCGCTCGGGCTGGGCGAAGAGCTGGGGCACCGCCCCGAGGTCGTCGGGCGAGGCGATGAGCGCGACCTTGATCGCGTACCCGGTCCGCTTGGCTTCCGCGGTGAGCCGGTCGAGCACGCGCGCCAGCGCGGGCGAAGTGGGCGGAGTGACGGGGTAGTAGACGTTCTGGGTGACGAGGACGTCACTGGCGGGATCGCCGTCGGCGCGTGCCGGCGGCGGGACGGCGAGCGCGCTCGCCGCGGCGAGCGCGGCAATCACGGCCACGAGGGTGAGGAGGAAGCGGCGCACGACGACGCAGCCTAGAGAGCGCTCTCAGAGCCCGGGGGGAAAGCGGTAGTCGGCGTGGGGAGGTGCGGCGCGGCCGACCGCGAGGTAGATCTCGGCGTGGCGGCGCAGGGGGATCGCGCCCGGCTCACCGCTCCATCGCCGGGCGTCGACGAAGGCCTCGACCCGACCGTGGGGCGCGGCGAGGAAGCCTCCGAGGCGGCGGCGGGTGAGCGGCTGGCCCCACAGCGCGAAGAGATCCCCGAGCGTCCACCGCGCTGAGCGCTGCACCTCGAGCACGCCGGTGGGGGCGAGGGTCCGGATCGGGTAGGAGCAGCGGCCGCCGGCGACGTAGGCGCCGCAACGGCGCAGAGGGGGCGCAAGCCCGACGCCGGCGGGGAGGAGGATGATCCGTCCGTGCGTGAGGAGCTCCACGTGCACCCCGAAGCGGCGCACACGAGCGCGCGAGCACCGCAGCCCTCCCACCGGCGCGGCGGCCCGCACCGCGGCGCCGGAGGGCGGCGGTCGGTAGCGCGGGCTCATCCCCACCCCCGCCGGCACGGGCGAGGGCCCCGTCTGCGTCGCGCCGCATCCCGCCAGCGCCACCGCGGCGCCCAGCATCGCGATCGCCCTCACGCCCGCGGCGCCGGCGGCCCGTTCGCCACGATCTCGCGCCCCGTGGGCGCCAGCGCATCGTCCAGCTCGAGCTGCCAGAAGTAGCGCGTGAACGTGCGCCCGGCCCGGAACTCGCCGACGTGGGGCTCGACGGGCTCGCCCGCGGCCATCCGCGCGATGAGCTCCGGGTAGGTGCGGCCGGGCAGCGCGGCGTACATCGGCGCGGGGAACGCGCCGCCGAAGCGCGTGTTCACGTCGGTGATCCCCAGCCCGATCTCGCGGTCGCGGAAGACCTGCACCGTGCACGGCCCGCGGACCGCGAGCGCCTCGACGACCCGCTGACCGAGCTCGACGAGCTCGGCGTCGGCGATCACCGTTCCCTTGATCGACTCGCCGCCGCGCGACTCGAGCATGGTGCGCGGGATGGCGTTCAGGCAGCGGCCGTCGCGGTCGGAGAGGCAGTCGATGGAGAGCTCGGGGCCGTCCATCCAGCGCTGCACCATCACCGGCTCGGGGACGTAGGAGACGAAGAACGCCGCCTCCTCCTCGTCTCGGGCGAGATGGATGGAGCGCGCCCCCGAGCCTCGGCGGGGCTTGACCATCACTGGGAAGGAGCCGGGCTCCTCCTCCCCGGGCAGGACGGTGGGCGGCGAGGGCAGTCCGAGGCGCTCGAGGAGGAGGTGGGCCTCGTACTTGTCGTAGGTCGCCCGCGCGATCTCGGGGTCGGGGACGAGCGCGGGGAGGGCGCCCTCGGCGCGGGCCCGGGCGAGCACCTCGATGTCTAGGTCGGTGAGCGGGATGACCGCCCCCACACCGTACTCGGCGCACAGGGCGCTCAACGCGGGCACGTACGCGGGATCGTCGATGCGCGGAACGGCGCGGCGCACGTGGGCCGCGTACTGCGCGGGCGCGAGCGGGTTGGGATCGGCGGCGATCGTCGTCGCGTGCTGGGCGAAGCTCGAGACGATGTCGTAACGCTTGCCCACCCCGGTGAGCAGGACGGCGGGAGCGCCGCCTCCCCTCACCGTCCCCACCCGCCGGTCTCCCCCTTGTAGAGCCCGTCGCCGCGCGCGAGCACCCGGACGGTGCGGGCGAGGATCCTCAGGTCGAGCGCGAGCGAGGCGTGCTCCACGTAGAAGACGTCGAGCTCGATCCGCTCCGACCAGGGGAGCGCCGCGCGCCCGTTGACCTGCGCCCACCCCGTGATCCCCGGCTTGACCGCGAGGCGGCCGCGCTGGCGCTCGGTGTAGCGGTCGACCTGCACCTGCAGGGTCGGGCGCGGGCCGACGAGCGACATCTCGCCGCGCACGACGTTCCACAGGTTGGGCAGCTCGTCGAGGGAGGCACGGCGCAGCAGCGCACCCATGCGCGTGATGCGCTCGTCACCCTCCTGGATCGACAGTCCCGCCCCGGTGAACTCGGCGCCGCGCACCATCGTGCGCAGCTTGAGGATGTCGAAGGGCACGCCGTCGCGGCCCACGCGCCGCTGCCTGTAGATCGGATGCCCGGGCGACTCGAGGCGGATCGCCAGCGCGAGGAGGGCGAGGAGCGGCGCCCCGAGCACGCAGGCGGGGACGCCGATCAGGAGGTCGAGGGCGCGCTTGGCCGCGCGGGCGCCTGGTCCGAGGGCGGGGCGCACCGGTCGCTCGGCGGCGGCGGGCGCGGCGGTGAGGCTCATCGCGTGCCCTCTGCCGGCTCCCAGCCGGCCTGGGTCCCCTCCCGCAGCCAGTCGATCAGCCCGGCGGCGAGCGACGCGGTGGTGAGGACGTAGTAGCGGGCGATGAGCAGCGGCCGGCGGTGGGCGCCTCGGCTCGCGGGGGCGGCCGCGGCCGCCGCGAGCACGGCGAGCTGGAGGGCGAGCGCGGCGGCGTACACGCGTCCGCGCCGGGCGAGCGTGAGGGCCAGCGAGGCGGCGAGCAGCGCGACGTGCAGGCCGGGGGTGGCGTAGCGGAGCGCGCGGTGGGAGAGGAGCATGAGCGCGTAGCGCGGAGGATAGGCACGGAGGTCGAGCATCCCGCCCCGCAGGAGGATGGGCCAGCCGTGGCTCATCATCCGCCGCTTGCGGGCGAACTCGCCCTCGATGGAGGGCACCATCGTCTCCGTGGCCAGCGCGTCGGGAGCGTAGAGCGCGCGCCAGCCGCGCCGGACCATGTCGAACGGGAAGGACAGGTCGTGGCCCATGATCGGGTCGACCTCCACGTAGGCCGCGCGGCGGGTCGCGTAGATCGCGCCGTTGCCGCCCGTGACCGAGTGCAGTCGCGACTCGAGGGCGCGCAGCCACATCTCGTAGCGCCAGTAGGCGCCCTCCTGGTTGGTGGCCGCCCCGTCGGCTGAGGCGAAGCGCACCTGTCCGCACACGTAGCCCACGTCGGGAGCCTCGAATGGCGCGAGGAGCCGCCGAAGCGCGTCGGGCGCCCAGCGCGCGTTGGCGTCGGAGAAGGCGACGATCTCGCCGCGCGCCCGGCGCACGGCGGCGTCCTGGGCGCGGACCTTGCCGCCGCGGGGCAGCTCGAGGACGAGATCGGCACCCGCCGCGCGCGCCCGCGCGGGGGTTGCGTCCGGAGAGCCGTCGCAGGCGACGATCACCTCGAGGCGCTCCGGGGGGTACTCGAGCGCGCGCAGGTTCGCCACCCGCTCGGCGATGCCGCCCTCCTCGCGGTAGGCGGCGACGATGGCGGAGACGACGGGGGGCGGCCCGGCCTCGGAGCGCGGGGGGGCGGGCGCCGGGGGCAGGCGGCGGGCGAGCAGCGCGAGCAGCACGCCGTAGCCCGCCTGCGCGTAGGCGAGCAGGGCGCCCGAGAGCCAGAAGACGAGCTTCGAGAGCGACGTCATCGCCTGCGAAGTGTGTCGAACCACGCGTGCTCGCCCCGATTCGGTGGCACGGGCGCGATCCTCGGCGCGTGCGCCTCGACCGACTCCCGGAACGCCGGCTCCCCGGCGGCCTGCGCCTGGCCGAGGCCAGCGGCCCCCGCGCGCGGCTGCTCGGCCTGGCCGGGCTTCGCGCCCTGCCGCACGGGCGGGCGCTGCGGATCCCGCGCTGTCGCTCGGTGCACACCTTCGGCATGCGCTTCCCCCTCGACCTGGTGTGGCTCGACGGCCGCGGCGCTGTGCTCGGACTGAGCCCCGGCGTGGCGGCGCGCCGGGTGGCCGGATGCCGAGAGGCGCGCTCGGTGATCGAGGCACGGGCCGGAGAGGGGCCGGCGTTCGCCGCCGCGGTGGCCGCGGCGGACCGGGAGGCTCAGGCGGTGAGCTCGGTGTAGAGCGAGAGCGTGCGCTGCGCGATGGCGTCCCACGCGTAGGGGCCGGCCGCGGCGGCCCGGGCGGCGGCCGCGAGCCGCGCCCGCGCGGAGGAGTCGGCGAGCAGGCGGGCGAGTGCCCCGTGCCAGGCGGCGACGTCGCCGGGGGGCACGAGCTCGGCCGCGCCGGTGGCGGCCACCTCGGGGAAGCCGCCGACCGCGCTGAGGAGCAGCGGCTTGCCGAAGGCCAGCGCCGTGAAGAGCACTCCGGACTGGTCGATCTGACGGTAGGGCAGGACGACGAGCTCGGCGCGGCGGAAGTAGGCCGCGATCTCGGCGTCGGGCACGAAGCGCGGCACCCAGCGCACGCCCGGCGGCGCCGCGGCCCGGAGGACCCCAATGTCCATGCGCGGGCGGCCCACGATCCAGAGCTCCGCCTCCTCGATCCCCCGCCACGCCGCGAGCGCTACGTCGATCCCCTTGTAGGGGCGCATGAGCCCGAAGAGGAGGACGACCGGCTTCTCGACGGCGGCGAGCTCGGGTGGCAACGGCAGGTGGGGAGCGCGGGTGAGGTGCTCGAAGGCGCCGTGGGGGATGACGTGGAGCTTCGCCTCCTCGACGCCGAGCTCGTCGCGCAGCCGTGCCCGCCCGTGCTCGGAGTGGACGACCACCGCGTCGACGTGCTCGTAGAGGCGTCTCTGGGCGCCGAGCTGCCCGCGGCGCGGCTCACGCGGGAGCACGTCGTGGGCGGTGAGCACCACGGGACGCGCGCGCGGCAGGAGGTGAACGTCGGCGGCCTGCACGGAGAGCCACTGGAAGTGGACGACGTCCGCCGCCACGGCGCGCCGTCGCAGGGCGAGCATGTCGGGCACGTGCTGGGTGAGCTTGGCGGCCAGGCGCACGCGCGACCCCGGCGCCCCGGGCGCCCAGCGGTAGAAACTCTCCCGCACGTCGTAGCCGGCGGCGGGGGCGACCGGCCCGTAGGCAAACCGGCTCGTGACGAGCTCGACCTCGGCTCCGGCGCGCGCGAGCGCCGCGCACAGCGCGCGGTCGTAGGGCGGCGTGAAGGCCGAGGGGTCGACGATCTGGACGTGCACGCGGGGCGGCAGTATCGCGGGCGCCGGCGCGAGCGCCGTGCTTGCCGTGCGCGCTGCCTCGGGTAGATGAGCCGCCGCGCCGGTTCCACTCGGCCATCATGTCCCCGGTGGCCGTCGAGCTCTCCTTCTGCATCGTCAACACCGAGCAGCGCGCGCTCCTCGAGCGCTGCCTCGACGCCGTGGCGCGCGAGCGGGGCGCCCTGCCGTTCCCCACCGAGGCGCTCGTGCTCGACAACGCCTCGGCCGACGGCTCGGTCGAGCTCGCGCGCGAGCATCCCGCGGTCAGCGAGCTCATCGTCCGCCGCGAGCGCCGCGGCAAGGCGGAGAGCGACTCGACGCTCCTCGAGCGCGCCCGCGGGCGCTTCTGCCTGCTGCTCAACGAGGACTCGGAGCTGCGACCCGGGGCGAGCGCCGCGCTGCACGCCGCGCTGAGCGCCCGGCCCGACGCCGCCGTGGCCGGAGCGGCCATCCTCGATCCACGGGGGCGCCACGTGCCCTCGGCCTGGCGCTTCCCCGGCCCGCTTACCGCGCTGGCGGGCGCGGTGTTCCTGCACCGCCGGCTCACCGTCCAGAGCCGGGGCGAGGCGGTGCGGGAGGTCGACTGGGCCCAGTCGGCGGCGCTCCTCGTGCGTCGCGCGGCAGCGGCCGAGATCGGCTGGCTCGACCCCGCGTTCTTCGTCTACTCCGACGAGGTCGACTTCTGCCGACGTCTGCGCGACGCCGGCTGGCGCGCGCTGTACGTGCCGCACGCGGAGGCGATCCACCACGAGCAGCTCTCCACCGGAGCGGTACCCGAGCGGCGGATCGTCGAGCTCGCCCGTAACCGCGAGCGCTACATGCGCAAGCACCACTCGCGCGGCGCGGCGCTCGCCGTCCGGCTGCTCACCGCCTGGGCCTACGCGCTGCGCACCCTCGCGGCGCTCGTGCTGCCCGGGCACGATGCGCGGCGCTACTGGCGCCACGTGGGCGCGACCCTGCGGCCGGACCGCGGTGCGGGCCTCCGCGAGGCGGCGGCCGAGCTCAACCGGGTCCGGCGCTCGCCGCCGCGGGACGCGGGCGCCGGCGGCTGAGTGCGCGCAGCCGGGCCGTCTCCTCCGGGCGGAAGAAGCGGGTGAGCGCGAGGAGGACCGGGATCAGCGCGAGGGCGAGGGCACGCAGGAGGAGGCCCGCCGCGCCGCTCGTCGGCAGCGCGAGCTCTCCGGCCACCGTCACGCCGCCGAGCACGAGCACGAGCTGCCCGAGCCGCGCCCACTCGAAGGCGACCGCGAAGAGCCGCCGGGTGAGGACGTGCATGGCCGCGAGCATGACGACGTAGGCCCCGCACAGGGCGATCCCCGCGCCGGCGATCCCGAGCGGCGGCACGAGCACGAGGAGCAGCGCGACGTTGGCCGCGAGGCCGGCCAGCGCGGCGGGGAAGTTCCGCGTGCTCACGCGAGCGCGGCCGGCGATCACCACGAAGATCACGAAGAGCCCGTACAGCGCCCAGCCGAGCGCCACCCACGGTAGCGCCTCGTGGGCGGGGTAGAAGCTCGGTGCCGCGAGCAGGCGCACCACCCAGCGCCCGAGGAGCGCGAGGCCGGCGACCACCCAGCCCGTGAGGAGGACGTAGTAGGTGGTCACGAAGGCATAGAGTCGCGCCGCCTCGGCGTCGGAGGAGACGGAGTAGGCCAGCGGCGGCCATGCGTACTGGAAGGCGCGCACCGTGAAGACCACCACGCCGGCGAGCTTCACCCCGAGGGAGTAGAGCCCGGCGGCCGCCGCTCCCCGCTGGTGGAAGAGGTAGTAGCGATCGACGAGGTTGAGCGCGAAGACCGAGGCGTCGGCGGGCACGGTCGGCAGCCCGAAGCGCAGCAGCGGCCCGAAGGCGGGGCCGCCGGCCCGCCCGCGGGGCAGACGCAGGCGCGAGCGCAACGACCACCACAGCCCGAGGAGGACGAGGAGAGAGGCGGCGTAATTGCCGAGCAGCAGGCCGCGCGCGCCCTCGCCCGCGAAGACCACGAGCGCCACGGTCGCCGCGATGGTGAGCGCGACGTTGGTGAGCGAGGCGAGGAGGTAGGTGCGGGAGCGCTCCTCCACGCGCAGCAGGGCGTAGGCGAGCTCCAGGTTGGTGAACGCCCACAGGCCGAGGACCCCGACGAGGAACGTCGTCGCGTCGCGGTGGACCAGGACCTCCTGCGAGAGCGGGCCGGCCAGCGCGGCCAGGAGCGCCGCCGCGGCCGAGGTGGCGGCGAGGAGGAAGAGGACCGCCCGGCGGGCCAGGGCATCGCGGCGGCCGGCGTCCTCGTCGGTGTACCAGAAGCGCACGAAGGCCTCCCCGATCCCCGCCCGCACGAGGATGGAGACGATGATGACGAGGGTGCCGATGAGCTCGGCGACGCCGTAGTCGGCCCGCGAGAGGTGGCGGGTGTAGACCGGCAGCAGCGCGAGCGCTATGAACTTCGCGACGACGTCGGCGAGCTGGTAGGCCGCCGCGGTGGTGGCCAGGCGCCTCAGGTAGCCGTACACCGGGCTCACGCTACCGTCCGCGCCGGTGGCCGCCGACCCGCTCGCGCTCCTCCTGCTGCCCCGTCCGCTCGAGGCCTTCATCCTCCGCGACCTGGCCCGCGACCTCCTCCGCGCCCCCCGCGTGCTCGCGCTCGAGCCCGCCCGCCTGCCCTACGGCGCGTTCGGCCGGATGCCGCCGGCCGTCGCCCACGCGCTCGCGCGCGCCCAGGCCGCCCGGCTGCGCAAGAAGCTCCGGGGCGCGGGCGCGCCGCGCGTGGTGGTGATCTTCCACCCGCTGCAGCTCTTCCTCGCCGAGGCGCTTCTCGCCGAGCATCCGGGCGCCGAGCTCTGGTACTCCCGCTGGGACCGCTACGAGTTCGCCTACGACGCCCCGCCCAAGCTGCGGGCGCGGCTGGCCGAGCTGCACGAGCGCGCGGCGGAGCGCGCGACGCTGCTCTTCGCCGTGAGCGGCGCGCTCGTCGAGGTGGAGGAGCGGGCGGGTCGCGAGGCCGTGCTCGCCCCGCCGCCCCACGACTCGTTCCCCGCGCCCGACCCGGCGGACACGGTGATCGCCGTCTCCCTCGGCCACCTCGGGTGGCGCACCGACTGGGCCCTGCTGCGGGCGGTGGCCGAGCGGATGCCCGAGCTCGTGCTGCTGCTCATCGGCGCCTGGCACGAGGACGAGTGCGGCGCCGATGCGGACTTCCGCGCGTGCCGCGCGGCGCCGAACCTCGTGTGGCTGGGCCAGCGCCCCGACGAGGAGGCGGCGCGGATCGTGCTCTGCGCCGACGTCGGCATCGTCCCGTTCAAGGCCGAGGAGTTCAACGACGCCGCCCTTCCCCAGCGGATCATGAAGTACGCCCGCCTGGGCCGCCACACCGTCGCACCCGAGCTGCGGGGGGTGCTCACCTGGGAGCGCGCGGTGACCCGGGCGGGCGCGGCGGAGGAGTGGGTGGCCGCGCTGCGCGCCCGCGCCGGTGACCGGTTGCGACCCGACCTCGAGCTCCGCGAGTGGGCGCTCGCCCAGACCGCGTCACGGCAGAACGAGCCGCTGTGGGAGCGGCTCGAGGCGCTGGGGATCGCGCAGCTCGATTCATGACATCATACGATGTCAGCAATCATGCTGAGAGGAGCAAGGATGAGGACTACCCTGGCGCTCGACGATGAGCTGCTCGCCGAGGCGCAGCGCCTCACCGGGGTGAAGGAGAGGACTCCGCTGGTCCGCGAAGCGCTCCGTGCGCTGATCGAGCGCGAGAGCGCGCGCCGGCTGGCTCGGCTCGGTGGGACCGATCCGGGCCTGGTCGCGATCCGGCGACGTCCCGCGGTCCGGTGATCCTGGTCGATACCGGGGTGTGGATCGACCACTTCCGCGGCGGCGATGCGCTTCTGACCGGGCTCCTCGAGCGCGGTGAGACCCTCGCGCATACGTGGGTCACCGGAGAGCTCGCCCTCGGGCACCTGCGTGGCCGGGCAGAGATCCTACGGCTGCTCGGCCATCTCCCTCAGGCGACGGTCGCAACGGGAGCCGAATTGCTGGACTTCATCGAGCGACACGAGCTGCTCGGCCTCGGCATCGGCTATGTCGACGCGCAGCTTCTCGCCGCCACGATGTTGACCGACGACGCGGAGTTGTTGACCCGCGATCGGCCGCTGCGCCGGGTGGCCGAGCGGCTGGGCGCCGCCTACTCGACCGAGACGGGTGCCTGAGCCACAGGCGGAGCGGTCCGGGGTGCCATTGGGCTACCATTGGCGTAATGGCTCGCACGCAGACGATCGTCCAGCTCAGCGACGAGCTGCTCCGCGAGCTCGATGCCCTGAGGGCACGCGTCGGCAAGCGCTCGCGCTCCGAGCTCATCCGTGAGGCGATCGAGGGCTACCTGGCCGAGCAGCGCGGCGCCGAGCTCGACCGGCGCATCGTCGAAGGATACCTTCGCCAGCCGCCGGATGAGCTTGCCGACGAGTGGGGCGCGCGGGCTTCGATTGCCGCGGAGCCGTGGGAGCAGCCCCCCTCCGGCGAAGGCGTTTAGCTCAAGTCGTGAACCGCGGCGAGGTCTGGTGGTACGAGCTTCCTGACGTCGGTCGTCGGCCTGGATGCATCCTCACCCGCTCGGCCGCTATTCCCGTGCTGGGTGCCGTGCTCGTCGTGCCAGCGACGCGCACGGTTCGTGGCATACCGACAGAGCTGCGCCTGGGGCCTGAGGACGGGATGCCCGCCGATTGTGCGTTGAGCTTCGACAATCTCGTCACAGTCCCGAAGTCGCTTCTCGTCGAGCGCATCACCACGCTGGCGCCCCACCGGCAGACCGGTCTCTGCTCGGCTCTCGCGGTCGCCACGGCGTGCGAGGTGGCTCACCATTGACGGCTCCACGCTCAGAGGCGGATCGTCTGGGGCTCGCCGAGGCGCCACCCACCGTCCGCGTCGAGCGTGCGCTCGGTGATGAGCTCGGCGTAGGGCTCGTCGATGCCCAGGGCGCCGAAGCCGAAGACGAGCTCGGGGCCGCGGACGCGCGCGACCTCGGCCCGGGCGCGCAGCAGAGTGGCGAAGTCGTTGCGCTCGAGCTGGCTCGCGTGGGCGGCGAGGACGTGCTCGAGCTCGGCCAGCCGGTCGCCGCCGAAGGGCACGAGCATCGTCGGATGCCGGAGCTCGGCCCACAGCGCCCAGGTCCACCAGCGCGGGCGGGCTCGGCTCCGCGGTGCGCGCTCGATCGCCCCCCGAGCGGCGCACCCCGCGGCGGCGTGGGCGGGATGGGCGTCGTCCGGATCGGGGGAGATCACCAGATCGGGGCGCTCGTCCTCCAGCGCCGCCGCCACCTCGGCGGCGACGTCGTCGCTCGCCGCGATGCGCAGCGCGAAGCCGGCCCGGCGGCACGCCTCCACGACCTCGGTCCGGCGGCGCTCTCGCGGGCCGGGCGCGGAGCCGAGCCCACACGCGAGGTCGACCACGCGCCAGCTCGCGTCGCGCAGCGCCAGCAGCGCGGCGGGCGCCCCGAGCGCCTCGTCGTCGGGATGCGGCGCGAGGTGCAGCGCCGTCCGCGCCTCAGCGCGCGGGCCCACAGCCGCGGACATAGGCGGTGAGCGGTCCGGCGCGGGCGACGGCACGCGAGCCGCGGGGATGGATGTTGGTCGAGGGAGCGACGCCCGCGGCGAGGCCGAAGCGCTCGACCGCCTTGCGTCCCGAGACGATGACCACCGGGGCGCCCGGGCGGCGTGCGGGGTCGCTGCGGGCCACGGCCGCCGCGTCGGGCACGTCGAGCAGCCACCGCGTGTCGGGCACGAGCCGGTAGGTCGGAAAGGCGATCGGACCGCAGCGCCGGGCCGCGCCCACCGCCGGGTGGCTCACGAGGGCGAGGAGCTCATCGTGCGAGTCGCGCACGAAGCGCACCTCGCCGAGGAAGCGCCCGAGCTTGGGGATCGCCAGGACGAGGAAGGCCACGCCGATCGCCACCCCGATCCCGGCGAGGCGCGACCACCGCCGGCGCGCGCGGTCCTCGTGCGGCAGATCGACCCACCCGAAGAGGGCGTCGCCGGCGAAGAGGCAGAGCGCCGCGGCCGGCACGGTGAGGTAGCGCGGCTGCACCGGCTGGCCGATCAGCCCGAGCCCGAAGAACGCGAGCACACCGGTGGCAAGGAGCACGAGGGGCACGGCGATCCGGCGCGGGCCAAGGCGGCGCCACGCGAGGACGACACCGACCACGCTGGCCGCGGCGACCGGCGGCCTCACGGCGCTGGAGAGGAAGCGGACGAGCTTGCCGGGCAGCTCCCCGGGACCGGAGATGCGCCCGAGTGCCCCCGCGAGCGCGCTCGTGGAGTGGACCGAGTAGAGCGGATCGCCGGTGACCGCCAGGTCGACGAGGGCCCACACCACCGGGGCGGCGAGCGCCAGCGCGACCAGGCCGAGCCGCTCCCCCGCCGGAGCGCCGCGCGTGCTCCACGCCCACCAGAGGAGCGCCAGCAGCCAGGCCTCGGGGCGCAGGAGGCCGGCGAGGCCGACGAGCACGAGGACGGCCACGCGCCGCTGCTGCCCCGGCGCGGCGGCGAGCACGCCGGCCCACACGACCAGCGTGACGAACGGCATGTCCACGAAGGCCTTGACCGCGTCGAGCAAGAAGGCGAAGCTCGAGGCGAGGATCAGCGCCGCGGCGAGGCCGGGAGCCCAGCCGAACGCGAAGCGCCCGAGCCGGAACGTCCCCCACACGAGCGCCACCCAGGAGAGCATCGTGAGGAGGACGAGCACGCGCTCCCCGAAGCGGCCGAAGAGCGAGCAGAGCGCGGCCACCGCGACGTAGAGCGGATGCTCCGTGGGCGCGGCGTAGGCGGTGAAGCTGGGCGCGTGTCCCCGCAGCAGCTGCCGTCCCCAGTCGAGGTGAAAGTAGGCGTCGTAGTTCGGGTAGGAGCGCGAGAGCGCCCAGGCGAGAACGACCGCCAGGGCCAGCGCGCCCACCGCGGCAACCTCGACACGCCCCGCTGCGCGTGCTCGACCCCTCGCGCCCGCCTCTGGGGCCACCGTTGCGGTCATGCCGGCGCCCTCTGGCCGCGCCGGGGCCGGGCGTAACGGATCGTGATCTCGTGATCGACGAGGAAGCCGCTGGGCTGAGGCGGCAGACGCGGCGGATCGGTGCCCGCGTTGCCGGCTAGATCGCTCACCCGCACGGCGAGGAGGTAGGTCCCCGCCGGCGCCGGCCGGCCGCCGAGCCGGCCGTCCCAGAGCAGGAGGTTGAGCTGGGGGCGACCCAGGCGCCTGAGCACCAGCCGGGCCCGGCCCTCCTCCACGCGGTAGACGAGCAGGGCAGGCGCCCGCGACGTGATCCCTCGGAGGCGGACGCTCACCGCGCGCGCCCCGCGCGCCGGGAAGACCCCGGGCACGCCGGCGGAGCCCCGGGGGCGGACGCGGACGATACGCGGGGCGGGCACGACGGTGTCGAGCACGATCGCTCCCGGCACCTCGATCGAGCGCCCCTGGCGGCGGAGGTCGATCCGCGTGCGGTAGGAGCCGTCGGGGGCACGGACGCCCATGTCGGTGCGGCCGTCCCAGACGAAGACGAGGCGCCGCAGCGCGCGGGCGCGACGCTGGCCGAGCACGCGCACGACGTCGCCGGCGGCGTCGACGATGGAGACCGTCACCTCGTCGGTGCGCTTGGAGGCGAAGGAGATCCGCGTGAGGTCGCGCACCCCGTCGCCGTTGGGCGAGAAGTAGGTGGGGTAGGCGCCCGCGCCGAGGAGGAGGGGCGGCGCGCGCTTGAGGTGCTGGGTGACCACGAAGGCGGCGAGCGTCGCCACGACGAGGAGCCCGAAGACGGCGCGCGCGGCGAGGGTCACGGGCGGATGAGCGCGACGTTGGGGACCTCCCAGGCGTGGAAGGCGTCCAGGCCGCGGGGGTCGGCGTGGCAGAGGGCGGCGCGGATGCTTCCCCCGTGGCAGACCACGAGGGCGGGCAGGCGCCGGCGCACGTCGCCCAGGCCGGCCATCACCCGGTCCATCTGCTCGCGCAGCGACTCGCCGCCCGGAAAGCGGAAGCCCTCCCCCGCCCTCTGCCAGGCCGCCCAGCGCTCGGGCTCCTCGCGCTCGAGGTCCGCGAACAGCCGCCCCTCCCACCGGCCGCGGTCGGCCTCGACGAAGCGCGCGTCCGAGACCGGCTCGAGCCCGACCGCCGCGCCGACGACCTCGGCGGTCGCGCGCGCCCGGGAGAGGGGACTGCAATAGAGCGTACCGATTCTCTCGCGGCGCACCCGCTCCGCGAGCTCGGCGGCCTGGGCGCGGCCGGTCTCGTTCAGCGGGGTGTCGCGGCTGCCCTGGACCCGGAGTGGTGGCCGGTTGTCGTCGGTCTCGCCGTGGCGGGCGAGGAGTATCACGGGCGGCCGCCGCTCACACGTGGCCGACGGTGTCAGAGCGCAGGCCGAGGCGCAGGGTCTCGAGGGAGAGCACGTCGCCCGGGGCGATGTTGCCGAGGTTGGCCTCGGCTCCGAAGCGACGCAGGAACCACACCTGCTGCTCCTTGCGCGGGGCCTCGAACAGCATGCGCTCGGGATCGACGGCGTGGGCGATCTCGTCGATCAGCCCCATCCGGACCTCGCCGTCGGCGCGGTAGATCCCCGCCGTGCCGCTCTCCCGCGCCTCGGCGATGACCTTCCAGGCGCCGGCGGCGAGCTCGGCCTCGATCAGCTCGACCCAGCGGTAGGGCGCCATGATCTGGCTGGCGTCCTTCGAGCCCACCTCGGAGAGGACGGTGAACTCGCCCGCCAGCCGCTCGATCAGCGCGAGCTTCCGGGCGTGCTCGAGGGTGATCGTGCCGTCGGAGACCTCCACGTGCTCGAGTCCGAGCTCGCGCAGCCAGCTCACGAGGCCGTCCACCCGATCCTGCGCGATCGCGAGCTCGGTCAAGGTGCCGCCGAGCACCACGGGCACGCCATGCTCGCGGTAGCGGCTCAGCTTGAGGCGCAGGTTGGCGGTGGCCAGCGCCGTGCCCCAGCCGAGCTTGACGAGGTCGACCGAGGCGCCCGCCACCTCCATGAGGCCGTCGACCTCGGCCACCGACATCCCGCGGTCGAGCACGTGCGTGAGGCCGCGCCGGCGCGGCTTGGCGCTGCGCTCGGGAAGGTCGAGGAAGGCGTCCATCGGCCCGGGCGGCACGCCGGTGGGACTCAGCGGATGCGGTCGGAGCCGACGGTGACGACGACCGTGGTGGAGCAGGCGGGCTGCGGGCAGGCGATCGAGCGCGTGGCGGGATCGATCGACTGCACGTCGGAGATGCCGAGCGCCCGGCTCACCGAGAGTGCGTCGCGCCGGTGCCCGGCCACGTAGGAGATGATCGTCGCCGAGCGCTGCTGGTCGGACGCGTTCGTGACCGTGCCCCGCGCAAAGCCGTCGGCGCGCAGGCGGGAGGCAACCTGGTTGGCGAGATGGGGCACGGGCGTCCCGTTGAGGACGGTGACCACGATCGAGCCGCGGGAGAAGCCGCGCCCGGCGGAGGGTCGGCGGCCGGCGGCCGGCGCGGCGCTGCGAGACGCCGGCGAGCTCTGGCCGCCGCCCCCGAGCTGGGTGGCGGCGAGCACGACGCCGGCCACGACCGCGAGGCCGAGCAGCGCGAGCGCGGTGAGCAGGGCGACGCGGCGGCGTGGGGAGCGCGCGGCCCGCTCGGCGGCCGCCGGCGCCGCGACCGGGCGGCGCGCCCCGGCGGGCCTGTCCGTCCGGACCGGGATCGGCGGCCGCGCCGCCGATCCGCCACCGTTCGTGCCGGGGGCGGGACCACCCGAGCTCACCCGGGCGGCCGCGGCGGCGGTGGCGGCCGCGGGCAGCGCGGAGGGAGCGCTCGGCCGGGGGGTCGCGACGGCCCCCGGGAAGCGGGTGGCGGAGGCGAGCGCGGGCGCCCCCACGCCCGCCGGAGCGGGGCGCGGCGCCGCGGGCCCGGCCGCGCGAGCCGCCGGCGCGACGGGCGCGGACGCCGCG
>JAABUQ010002854.1_pt1 | contig 33089 bp, 27 predicted proteins | sample 5560001 | NCBI WGS metagenome assembly JAABUQ01 (sample SAMN10711888, study PRJNA513371) | rock metagenome | isolation source: Antarctica rocks | place: Antarctica: Victoria Land, Finger Mt nord | collected 2015-12-18 | reverse complement strand
GCAGAGAGAACCGTCACAGCAACGTGGAAACGCATCGGGTTTCTGCTCGATAGCTTCTCTTCAACAGAGTGCAGAAACTATCTCACCAACTCAGGTTATGTCGCAACGTGATACAAACACGCTCTAGCGCCATCTCCTTGGAGCATGATCGAACGATTATGCTCTAGATAATTTTGACGAGCACGTTCACGCCTTTAGCTTGAACAAGTGGTTCAAGTTAAAGGCATCTTGCTCTAGCGCCGGAACGTCACCACCAGCACGTCGCGGTAGGCGGGCCGGCCGGGATCGAGCGGGCGCACGCCGGTGACGCCGTGATAGACGCGGCTGTCATCGACCAGGGCGGCGTCGAGCGGTTCGGACAGGGTGAAGCTGCCGAGCAGGTGCTTGCGCAGGTCGTGGATGCTGGTCTCGCCGCTCTCGACATTCTCGCGCGCCACCAGCAGCACCAGCACCCAGTCGACGCCGTCGCGATGCGGGCCTTCCGGCGTCGGTTGGCCGACCTGGTCGAGCCGCGCCTCGACGCGGAACTGGTGCAGCTCCACGTGCCAGGCGGCCGGCCGTGCGTCCGGCGGCGTCAGCGACGTGAAGGTGTGCTCGCAGGCGGCAAGGATGGCGTGCAGCACCGGATGCGCGCCGATCTCGTCGCGTACCGGCTTGAACCAGCGTTCGATGCCGCCGTTAAGCACGTTGTAGTCGCGACTCTGGTAGTGCGGCTGATGCGGCTTGCGCTCGATATGGCCGCCCCCCACCGAGAAGGTCGCGTGCCGGCGGCGGCGGTAGCGTCCGCCATCTGCCATGTAGCGATCCAGGCCGAGATCGTTCCAGCTGCGCGCGAAGTCGTTCCAGGCTTCGGCCGCGTCGGGGAAACCGTACGGTCGCAGCATCGCGCGCATCGCGGGCGCACGCAGCAGCGCGAAGCCCACATCGGCGAGCGCCGCGCGCGCCTGTTCGGCGCTGGTCCCCGGGTCGGCATCCTCAGCCATGCGCCTGCTCCGTTTCCTGTTCCATGCGCGGCGACGCCAGCAGGCGCGCGGGCAGGGCGACGTGCTGCTCGTGCATCGCCATGCGCAGCCGGCGATAAAACTCACGCTGCACCGGCCAGCGTCCGGCGACCGTGCACTTGATCGTGCCGCTGATCGCTACCGCATACTCGCCGATGCTGTCGACGCCATTGAGCGCGAAATCCTCGAGGATGAGGTCGGCGAAGCCCGCGTCCTGGCGCAGCCCGTCGCCGATGGCGTTGAGGATGTCGCAGACCCGGTCGGTGTCCTCCGACATGGCGACGCTGATCGCGACGGTCGCGACGGCGAAGTCGCGCGACAGGTTGACCACCGTCGAGACCGACGAGAACGGGATGATCTGCACCGATCCATCGCCGCCGCGCAGGCGCAGGGTGCGGATCGAGAGGTGCTCGACGGTGCCGGTGACGCCGGCGGCGGTGACGGTGTCGCCGACCTGCATCGCGTTCTCCACCAGCAGGAAGATGCCGGTGATGAAGTCCTGCACCAGCTTCTGCGAGCCGAAGCCGATCGCGACGCCGAGGATGCCGGCGCCGGCCAGCAGCGGGGCGACGTTGACGCCGATCTCGCTGAGCACGGTGAGGCTGACGATGGTGGCGAGCACGACGAACAGGATGGTGCGCAGGATCGGCAGCAGCGTCTGCAGACGTACCGCGCGCGCCGCCTGGCTCGCGAGACCGAAGCGGGAGACCTGGCGATCGAGGGCGGCGTTGACGGCCTCCCAGACCATCACGCCGATGACCAGCGCCAGCAGGATCGAGATCAGCGCCGAGACCAGTCGGGTGCCGAGTGCTCCGCCGGTGAACCAGGTCAGCGCGTGCAGCCCCCAGGCCTGCAGCAGCACGACGGCACCCACCCCGAGCACGGCCGCGTTCACCGCGCGCCGGAGCAGCGGGTAGTAGCGGTTGGCGCGCCGTTCCAGACCGGGATAGCGCAGCTCCAGCTCCGGGTGGATCCGGAACAGCCGGTCCAGCAGCCCGAGCAGCGCCGCACCGCCCAGCCGGCAGCCGAACGCCACCAGGCTGCTGGCCAGGAACAGCCGCCCGATGCGGCCGTAGCCGTCGCGCACCTGCGCCGCCCAGACTAGCCAGAGCGCGAAGTCGAGGAACAGCGCCGGGATCCACCAGTTCTCGGCCATGCGCGAGAACACGGCACCCAGGGTGGTGGTCCGGAAGCGCCTGGGCGGGCTCAATGCGGTCGCGACGCGATGGCGCAGCCGCCAGATCAGCAGCCCCAGCAGCACGTGCTCGATCAGCACGATGGCACGGATGATGGACTGCGCCGCCCGTTCCGGCAGGTTCAGGATGCCGCCGACACTGGTGACCATCACCGCGGCCACCGGCACCGCCACCAGCCACGCCCACCAGCGGATCAGCAGCAGGGCGGCGACATCCGAAACACCGATCAGGCGCACGCCGGATGCGTAGGGCGCCAGCAGCATGTCCAGCGCGAGGTAGAGCACGCGGCCGATGCCGTACAGGTTGGTGATGGTCACGATGATGAGCTGGGTGACCGGGTGATCGGTGAAGCTGCCGCCGACCACGTTGCCGATGACCAGGAACAGCCCGACCGGCAGCAGCTTGAGCAGCAGGCGCAGCAGGGCGAACGGCACCCGCCGCAGCAGTCGCAGCGTCCTCCAGCGGTGTGTGGCGTCGCGCACCCGCTTCTCCGCCTCGTGCGGAAGCTCCGGCTCCGGCAGGACGACCGGCATCTCCGGTGGCGGGGCGGCGCCATCAGCCGTTTCGACCAGCGACGGCGCCATCTCCTGCACGACGCGGGCATCGCGGGCGAGCGCTCGCAGGGGACGGCGCAGCAGGTAGAACAGGCCGCGTTCGGCCAGCAGCGTCGCCAGGATCACCGCACTGCCGCGCCAGCCTGCGTCCAGCAGCTCCCCCCGGCTCTCCGGGCTGCGCAGCTCGTGGTCCAGCCAATGGGTGGCCAGCACCATGTCGCCGAATATGCGCCCGAAGGCCTCGATTTGGGTGAGCACCAGGGCACGCACCGCACCGGTCTCGCCGAGCAGCTCGCGGCCAAGGCTGTTCGGGGCGAGCACGATCTTGGCCGGCGGCGGTGCCGTGGCCGGCAGGCTCCTGGCCATCGCGGTAAGCGTGCTGGTGAAGGCGGCGCGCTTCTTCGGGTCGTTCAGCACGTCCAGCAGCTGCGCGGCCTGCCCGGGGCTGATCGGCGCCGCGGCCACAGGCTTCGACGCGATCACCTGGGTCGACTGCGCGTGCAGGGGTGCCGAGAGCAGCGTCGCGACCAGGACCAGGATCGGAAACGCGCGCCTGCCCGGGGATCGACTGCCTCCGGGACGCATGTATCCTCTCCCGGTCGCCGGTGTGGGCGCCGCGTGGAACACACGGTCCTGTGCGCTGTCAAATTGCCGCATGACACACCATCTCCTGCCGCATGCGACCTTTCCTGACCTTGCTGATGGTTTTTTCCATGATCGGCGTGCTGGGCGTGCTCGGCGCCGGCATCGTCGGTTTCGTGCGTGGCGGCGGCGATCCGGAACGTTCCAACCGGCTGATGCGCTGGCGCGTGATCCTGCAGGCGACGGCCATCCTGCTGTTCGTGCTGCTGCTGACGCTGTTCAGGCGATAGGCCTGGCGGGAGTTCAGGCGATAGGCTTCAGCCGGGCGAGGGCGATGATCGTCCTCGTGTCCAGCGTGTAGAGGGCGTCGAGCAGGGCGACCTGCAGCGAGCCGGGTCCGCTTACCCGCGCGCCGGCAAGCTCGCCAGCCAGTCCGATCATTACCATACCGTGCACACTAGCCGCTAGCGCATCCGGCTCCACCGCGAGGCAGGCGCCGATGATCGCGGTCGCGGTGCAGCCTAGCCCGGTGACGTACGGCATCATCGGGTGACCATTGGCGATGGCGACCATGCGGGTGCCGTCGGTGGCGTAGTCGATGGCGCCGCTGACCACCACGGCGGCACCGCTGGTGCGGGCAAGCAGGCGCGCCGCCTCCAGGGCCGCGTCCGCCGAGGCCAGGCTGTCGACGCCGCGGCCGCCACGGGCGTCGCCTTCGTCGGCGGGAAGGGCGCCGGACAGCCGGGCGAGCGCGATGACCTCGGAGGCGTTGCCGCGTATCGCCTGCGGTCGCGCGTCGAGCAGCCCGACCGCCACCGTCGAGCGGTAGCCGATGGCGCCGACCGCGACCGGGTCCAGCACCCACGGTCTGCCGGCCGCACGGGCCGCGTCGGCGGCCAGGCGCATCGCCTGGGCGCGGGCGGCGCTCATGGTGCCGAGGTTGATCACCAGCGCGTCGGCGATGGCGGCGAACTCCGCGACCTCCTCGGCGGCCTCGACCATGGCGGGCGAGGCGCCGACGGCGAGCAGGGCGTTCGCGGTGCTGTTGGTGACCACCAGGTTGGTGATGTTGTGCACCAGCGGCCGGCGCGCCCGGATCGCCTGCAGGGTGGTCGCGACCGCCTCAGCCGTCATGGCCTGCGGGACGGGGTCATGCGAGGTGCTCCGCGATCATGCCGTCGAGCGCATCGCGGAGGCGCTGGGGATCGACGCGGAAATTGCTGTAGACCGGGATCGGGTTGACCGGCGCGAACAGCACCGGCGCCTCGGGTATGTCGGTGATGGCGGCCTCGTCGATGAAGCGGATCGGCGCGCCGGCCTCCTGGTAGCGGGGCGCGTGGTAGATATCGAGGTCGCCGCGATGGCGCAGGTTCCACAGGTTGGACAGCACCAGGCCCGGGCGGTTGCACACCCAGCGGTATTTCGCGAGGCCGGCACCCCAGAAGGCGACGAAGAAGGCGGCCCGGCTGCTCCAGAACAGGCTGCGCGACATCGCACTGCCGCACAGGTTGACGATCTCGACGCCGGTATCGTCGAAGCGCTGGTGCAGCTGCATCGCCAGGTGCAGCTCGGCGAAGATCGGCGGCTCGTGCAGGCCCTGGCCGTAGCTCTCGTAGGAGCTGACAGGATCGTGGTGCAGGCGTGCGTTGTGGCCGTCCAATACGACCACGACCCGGCCCAGGCGCTGACGCAGGTGCTCGACGGCATCGGCGAGCACGGCCGCAGGATCGACCGCGGTGCGGTTCTCCACGCGCAAGCCGAGCAGCACGCAGGGGATGCCCTCCGCTTCCATCCGTGCCGCGAGCCGCTCGTCGTCGCGCAGCGGGCAGTCCTCGGCGGAAGCGTCGCGCACACGTCGGGCGAGGTCCTGCGTCACGTGCTCGTCCAGCGCCCGGAACAGGCAGTAGCCCTGCCGGTAGACGAACTGCCCCAGTGTCTCGGGGCTGCGCAGGCCGCGATCGACACGTCCGGCGAACTCGGGGAAGATGCGCTCGATCGGGGCGAACGCCTCGGAGCCCTGCGCCGCGTTGGGGATGATCACGCTGGGCAGCTTCAGCCCGCTGCGCACCAGCCGGTCCAGCGCGGTCAGCTCGTTCCAGAGCTGGTGGCCCATGTGCAGATGCGGGTGGCCGCGACAGGCGAGGGCGAAGCGGCGGTCGGACGGGACGGTGCCGCGCCCGAGATAGGCCAGTAACGCGGTCGCGTCGCAGGCGAGATGGACCAGGAACTCCTGCGCCAGCGCTTCGGGATGCTTCTCCCCGCGGTGCGGCAGGAAGGCAGTGTTGATGCAGGGGATGAACAGGTCGGCCTTGGCGAAGAAGTGGTGCGTAGTGCCGATGAAGAAGACCAGGCCGTAGCGCTCGTCGACGAAGCGGTAGGCGATGCGGTGCTCGTGCAGCACGAGGCTGTCGCGGCTGCGCAGCGTGTGCCCGTCGACCGGCGAGGGGCAGGCGAGGTAGCCGTCGACGAGTGCGCCCTGCAGCGCCTCCTGGAAGTTGCCGCCCAGGCACTCCGTCACCGCGCGCAGGCGCACTGCCCGGCCGTCGCTCGACGGCACTTCGAAGCCGGCCGGATCGGGAGCGTCCCGGTGCAGATCGACCACCCGCGTCGGGCCGATGGCGTGGCTCGCCACGAGGTCCACGAGGTCGGCAATGAAGCCGCGGTTCAGCCCCTGGAACAGTGCCAGCTCGGGTGGCTGGACCGGCTGCGCCGCGCACAGCAGGGCCTGGTGGAGCGCCCGGATAGCCGGTGACGCCTGTTCCGCCAGCAGCGCCCGTTCCGGACCGGCGAGCTGCCTGAGCGGGGTAGACCAGTGCTCCAGCGCGCCGGTGAGCAGCCAGCTCGCTTCGCGGCCGGATGCGTGCACCAGGTCGAGCACGATCCAGGGCGTGAAGCTGTCGCAGGCGCCGCGTGGCTGCCAGCCCGACAGGAACTCCCGCACCGGCTGTCCGCCCAGCCGGATCGGCTCGAGCCGGCCGTCCCTGGCGGCGACGCAGAACACGCCGTCCTGGCGCGAGATGTCTAGCTTTGTCACAGAAGCGGTCCCATGCGGACGTCGGGCAACCGGACTGTCCCGTATTCCTGCATGATGCGGAAGGCCCCCGCTGGTCCGTCCGGACAAAGCCTGTATCGTCGGCGTGGGTTGGATGGAGGGGATCCGATGCCGGACTACAAGGTTTCGCGGCGTTCGGTGCTGGCGGCGGGCCTGCTCGCGCCGGTCTCGGCGGCAGGCACCGCGCCGGAGGCGAAGCGGCTGACGGTGTTCGCCGCCGCCAGCCTGACCGACGCGCTCGACCGGATCAGCGCGGTCTGGCAGTCGCGTGGGCAGGCGGGGCCGCGCTTCTCGTTCGCGTCCAGCGCCGCGCTGGCCAGGCAGATCGACGCCGGCGCACCCGCCGACCTGTTCCTCTCCGCCGACGAGCAATGGATGGACTGGCTCGCCAAGCGCGACCGGCTGAGTGCCGGCACCCGCCGCGATCTAGTCGGCAACCGCCTGGTGCTGGTGCAGCGCAAGGCAGTGCTGAGGCCGGTGACGCTGGCGCCCGGCGTCGATCTGGCCGGCATGCTGGGCGCCGGGAGCAGGCTCGCCATGGGCGATCCGGCGTCGGTGCCGGCGGGGATCTACGCCAGGCAGGCACTGACCGCGCTCGGCCTGTGGAGCGGGCTGCGCGACAGGCTGGCGCCGGCCGAGAATGTCCGCTCCGCCCTGCTGCTGGTGCAGCGCGGCGAGGCCCCGGCCGGGATCGTGTATGCCAGCGACGTGCGCGCCGCCCCCGGCCTGGCGGTGGCCGGGGTGTTCCCGGAGTCCAGCCACGCGCCGATCGTCTATCCCGGCGCGGTGCTGAAGGGTTCCGCGATGCCGCGGCAGGCGGAGCGGCTGCTCGCCTTCCTTGCCGGCGGCGAGGCTCAGGCGATCTTCCGCAACCTGGGGTTCGGCCCGCCTGCTTCCTGAGATAAGAGTCGCTCGATGACGTGGCTGAGCCCGGAGCAGTGGGAGGCGGTGCGGCTGACCCTGGACGTGGCGTTGCGCGCGGTGCTGCTCGCCCTGCCGGTGGCGGTGGCGGCAGCCTGGCTGCTGGCGCGGCGGCGGCTTCCCGGCCGCTGGGCGCTGGACGTGCTGGTGCATCTGCCGCTGGTGCTGCCGCCGGTGGTGACCGGATGGCTGCTGCTGCTGGTGTTCGGCGTCGAGGGTCCGGTGGGCGCGCTGCTGTGGCGGCTGTTCGGCCTGCGCCTCGCCTTCACCACCAACGGCGCCGGCCTGGCCTGCGCGGTGATGATCCTGCCGCTGATGGTGCGCGCCATGCGGCTCTCGATGGAGGCGGTCGATCCCGGGCTGCTCGCCGCCGCCGCCGGGCTCGGCGCCGGACCGGTCGATCGCTTCGTGACCATCCTGCTGCCGCTGGCCGCACCGGGCCTGCTGGCGGCGCTGACCACCGGCTACGCGACCAGCCTGGGCGAGTTCGGCGCGGTGATCACCTTCGCGGCCAGCATTCCGGGCCAGACACGCACCCTGCCGCTCGCGATCTATGCCGCCCTGCAGGTGCCAGGCGGCGAGGCGCAGGCGGCGCGGCTGGCAGCGGTCTCGGTGACGCTCGCCCTGGCCGGGCTGTTGGCATCGGGGATGCTTTCGCGACGCCTGGGTAGGCGCGACTGATGCACGAGGCCCGGGAGGCGGAGCTGCGGGTCTCGATGCAGCACCGCTTCCGCAGCGGCACCGCGCTCGACCTGTCGTTCTCGGCGCCGCTGCCGGGCGTGGTGGCGCTGTTCGGCCCGTCCGGCTCGGGCAAGAGCTCGGTGGTGCAGTGCGTGGCGGGGCTGCTGCGGGCGGACCGCAGCACCGTCCGGGTCGGTGAGGCGGTGCTGTCGGAAGGGGACACCTGGCTGCGTCCGGAGCGGCGCCGGATCGGCATGGTGTTCCAGGATGCACGGCTGTTCCCGCACCTGAGTGTCGCGGCCAACCTGCGCTACGGCGCCAGGCGTGCGACGGCCGTCGCGGCACAGGGGACGCCCGGCTTCGACGAGCTGGTGGCCCTGCTCGGGCTGGAGCGGCTGCTCGGGCGGCGGCCGGGCGGTCTTTCGGGCGGCGAGCGGCAGCGTGTGGCGATCGGGCGGGCGCTGCTGTCGCGGCCGCTCATGCTGGCCATGGACGAGCCGCTGGCCGGGCTGGACGACGCGCGCCGGGCAGAGATCCTGCCCTACCTGGCCTGCCTGCGGGAACGGCTCTCGCTGCCGATCCTGTACGTGACGCACGCGATCGACGAGGTGATCCGGCTGGCCGACACGGTGGTGCTGCTGCGCGAGGGGCGGGTGGTCGGCTGCGGGCCGGCCGCGGCCAGCTTCGGCGACGTGCAGGGGCCGCTCGCCACGCGTGAGGATGCCGCCGGGCTGCTGGACGGTCATATAGCGCGGGCGGAGGGGGCGTCCGGCCTGGTGCAGGTGGCGGCCGGCGGCTTCCTGCTCCGCGTGCCGGCCTCCGGCTGGCAGGCCGGCGCGCGGGTGCGCTTGAAGATCCCGGCGCGCGAGGTGATGCTGGCGGGCGTCGCATCGGTGGACCGGCTGCCGCCGCTCAGCGTGCAGAACGTGCTGGCGGTGCGCGTGGTGGCGCTGGCGGCGGATACCGCCCGGGGTGTGGTGACGGTGTCGCTTCGTGCCGGGGACAAAGCGGCGGGCGGCATCCTGCTGGCCCAGGTGACGGCGGACTCCGCGCGCCGGCTGGCGCTGGCACCGGGCGGTGCCGTGCTGGCGCTGGTGAAGTCGGTGTCGATCGTGGTGATGACGCGGTGAGGAGCATGTGAATGGCGACCGACGAGCCGGACTGGCTGCTGCGCGCGCGGGAGATCCAGGCGATCGCGCAGACCGGCCTCGCCTTCACCCGCGACCCGTACGACCGCGAGCGCTACGAGGCGCTGCGCGTGCTGGCGGTGCGTATGATGGCCGAGGGCAGCCGGAGCGACGAGACCCGGCTGCTCGATCTGTTCGCCGGCGAGCAGGGCTACGCGACGCCGAAGGTGGACGTGCGCGGCGCGGTGTTCGATGCCGAGGGGCGGCTGCTGATGGTGCGCGAAACCGCCGACGGCGGACGCTGGACGCTTCCGGGAGGCTGGGCGGACGTGAACCAGACCGCCTCCGAATGCGTGCTGCGCGAGATACGCGAGGAGTCCGGCTACGAGGCGCGCGTGATCAAGCTCGCGCTGCTGCACGACCGTGCCAGGCAGGGCCACCGGCCGGCCGGACCGTTCTCGATCTACAAGCTGTTCTTCCTGTGCGCCCTCGTCGGCGGCGAGGCCCGTTGCAGCCTGGAGACCGGCGAGGTGCGCTTCTTCGCCGAGCACGAGATCCCGCCGGATCTGTCCGCCGGGCGCACGCTGCCGCACCAGATCGAGCGGCTGTTCGCCCATCGTCGCGCGCCGGAGCTGCCGACCGGGTTCGACTGATACCAGCCGCCCTATGGGGCGACCGGTATCAGAGTCATATTTCGCACGTGGCCGCCCCGCCAACCCCACGTGCATACCGGTCAGCCGACGATGTCGTCGAACGCGCCCGAGCGCATGAGCCGCAGCACGGCGCCGATGTCGTGATCGAGGCGCCGGTCATGGTCGAGGAACGGCGAGACCGTCCGCACCAGCCGGTAGGCCGCAGCCGTCCCGTGCCCCAACCGCTCCGGTCCGCGTAGGTCGGCCGCCTGGCATAGCGCCAGCAGGTGGATCGCGCAGATGTTCTGCACCAGCTCGACGATCGACCGCGCATCCCGCGCCGCGATCGTGCCCATGCTCACCTTGTCCTGGTTGTGCGACTCCGTCGAGCGCGAGAACACGGTGGCGGGGGCGCTCAGCTTGAGCGCTTCGGCGGCGAGCGCGGAGCAGGCCAGCTGCATGCCCTTGAAGCCGTGATGCAGCCCGGCCTCGTCGTCGTCGTCGCTGCGTCGCGGGATCAGGTTGGGGGTCAGGCCGGCGTTGAACTTCTCGTCGACGACCAGGGCCAGCTGCCGGTCGAGCAGGTCGCCGACGCTGGCGAGGGCCACCTTCAGGGAGTCCATGGCCTGGCCGATATGGCCGCCATAGAAGTTGCCGCCGCTGAGGACCGATCCGGAGGCGGGATCGAACAGCGGGTTGTCGTTGGTGGAGTTGACCTCGATCCCGACCCAGCTCTCGGCCCAGTCCAGCGTGTCGTGCAGCACGCCCATGATATGAGGGGCGCAGCGGACCGAGTAGCGATCCTGGACCCGGCGGTCGAGTGCGACGAAGCCGCGTTCGCCGAGCGCCGGGCCGGCTTCGATGATCTGGGAATGATCCAGCGCCAGGCGCGAGCCCCGCAGCAGCCTCCGGATGCGTTCGGCGCTCGCGACCTGTCCCGGATGCGGCTTCTGCCGGTGGATCACCGGGTCGAAATGGCCGACATTGCCGGTCAGGGCCTCGACGCAGAGGGCGGTGCAGAGGTCGCCGAGCCGGGCCAGCGAACGCGCCTCCGCCGTCGCCAGCACTGCGTACGCGCTCATGAACGACGTGCCGTTGATGAGTGCCAGCGCCTCCTTGGCCTCGAGGATGGCGGGCGCCAGGCCGCAGGCTTCGAGCGCGCGCCGTGCCTCCATGCGCTCGCCGCGCCAGCACACCTCGCCGGTGCCGGTCAGCGTGCTCGCCATGTAGCAGAGTGGCACTAGGTCGCCGCTGGCGCCGACCGAGCCGCGCTCCGGGATGACGGGAAGGATGTCTGCCTGCAGGCAGTCGACGAGCAGCTGGATCACCTCCAGCCGGATGCCCGAGTAGCCGCGCGCGAGGCAGTTCGCCCTGATCAGCATCGTCGCCCGCACGGTCGCGGGGTCCGCTTCGGCGCCGCTGCCGTTGAGGTGGTAGCGCACCAGGTTCGCCTGCAGGGAGATGGCCTTCTCCGGGCTGATCTGACGGTTGGCGCTGTCGCCGAAGCCGGTCGTCACGCCGTAGATGGGCTGCCTCGTCCTGATGAGCTCGTGTTTCAGGGCATTGGACTGGTTGACGCGCGCGCAGGCCTCCGCCGGGAACTCGATGGTCGCGACACCGGGCCGCCGGGCGTGCCGCTCGATCTGTCCTATCGTGAGTTCGTCCACGCCCAGCCTGACCGTGTCGGCGCCTTTCACGGCGCCATCTCCTCCATGATTTGCCGATCTGCGACCTGCCAATCCGCCGCCTTGCCCATCGGGTCGGTCGGCAGGACGAGGCCGAAATCATAGGCGCGCGGCCGTTCGGGGCCGGAGAGCCTCCTGGCGGCCAGGGCATCGAGCTTGTCGCGCAGGACCGCGACGTCGATGCCCGGATCGCGCGGCACGATGAAGCTCTTGAGCCTCGAACCCTCCGCAGGGCGCATCAGCCGCACCACGGCCGCGGCGACGTCGGGATGCTCCCGCAGCACGTCCCCCACCCGAGCCGGGAACACGTTGAAGCCGCCGACCTGCACGGCCCCGTCGAGCCGGCTGCCGACGCGGTAGCGGCGCCGGTCCAGCCACTCCAGCCTGTCCGGAGCCATGATTTCGGCCGCCGTGGCGACGCCAGGCAGCGGCGCCTGCAGCAGCCGATCCCCAGGCGCGCGCCGCCAGTGCGGCAGCAGGGTGTAGGGACTGTAGGGGTCATCGCGCCATCCGAGCCCCGCGGTCTCCGACGAGCCGTGCACCTGCAGCAGCCGAGACAGGCCGGCCGCGGCCAGCGCGACGGCCACCTCCGCCGGGCAGGGCGCGGTCGAGGTGACGCCGGTCACCCCGGCTGGCCAGCCCGAGGGTGCGGCGCGCGCGACGGCCGCCCAGAAGGCCGGATGCCCGATGACGAGGTCGCCGCGCCGTGCCATCGCCGGCAATGCGCTTGGGGAGTGGCCGCGTATGTCCAGCACCGGCACGCCGAGGCGCCGGGGCAGCAGGATGGTGAAGAGGAAGCCGTAGATGTGGTGGCAGGGCACCGCCGCCAGCACGCGGGCGGCATCCGGCAGCAGCGCCGCCAGCGCGTCCACCTCGCGCTCCAGCTTCGCGAGCGGGTGCGGGCAGGGTTTCGGCATCCCCGTGCTTCCCGAGGTGCGTACCGTGAGGGTGGCGGAGAAGCGCCCGAGTGCCTCCTCCGCGACCTCGCACCATTCGCCGAAGCCGAATCTCGCCAGCAGGTAATCCTCTATGCCGCTCTCATGGAGATGCAGCGATTCCGAGAGCGCTGCGGCCAGCTGCAGCCGTTCCAGGCTGTCGAACCCGAGACCGGCCTCGTCGAGCCTCATGTCCGGGCTCCATCGTGGCTCCGGCGGCTTCCAGGCCGGGCGCAGGCGCCTGGCCTCGGCGTTGATCAGGTCGGCGAGAAAACGGGGCAGGGCGTCTTCGCCCTGCCACCAGTCCTGGCATGGCGGCCCGGCGGCATCAGCGGTCGCTTCCGGCACCGCGGCGGTCAAAGACGCTTCACGAACACCCAGTAGCTGTCGCCGATCAGTGCCTTCTTCATGTGGACCTTCACCTTGGTCGGCTTCATCTCGTAGTCGAAAGTGTATTCGAACATCGTATTCATGTTGCCGGCCTTCACGCCCTTGTCGAACTCGCCCTTGAAGATCGGCTTGTTCGTGCACGGTGCCACGTCCTTGAAGAAGTTCTGTCCGACCACCGATTTCGGATCCCGTCCGGTGATCTGGCCTTCCATTTGATTGTACTGCATGATCTTTCCGGTGCCATCGAGCTGGATCGCGCCGAATGCGAGGTTGTTGATATCCTTCGCGGACATCTTGGACATTGCGTTCTCGATGTCGCTCTTGCCGAATTCGACAAAGCCCATGGTGGTGCTCATGTTCGTCTCCGATGTTCAGTGCGCTTCCGCAGTCCGTATCGTAACAGCAACGAGAAATTGGTGTCAATCCGGGTAGGAAATCAACCTTGCGCGCCATGACGCGAGCGGCGCGCAGCCACGTGCCGCAGCGGCCCGCGAGGATCGGTCTCACGACGTCGATCGGCCGATGATCGCGGGTCAGGCGCACGCCCTGGCCGCGGCGCGGCCGGAGTCGAAGGCGGCTTCCACGCGGGCGCCGAGGCACCAGTCGCCGCAGACCGCTAGGCCGTCCGGGTCCCACAGGCAGGCCTGGCCCAGCGAGGACTCCGTGTGGGCATAACGCCAGCGATGCACGGCGGCGTACATCGGCGCCGCGGTGATGCCGGTCTCGGCGCGAAACGCCGCGTGCAGTTCGGCCAGCACGGCGTCCGGTCCCTGTTCCAGGTGATCGCGCGACCAGGCCGGCCTGGCATTCGCCACCCAGCCATCAGGCAGGCGAGGCCGGCCCGGGCGCGAGCTGTCGCGCGCGATCCAGTCCAGCGTACCCTCCAGCGTACGCGTGTCCGGGCCTTCCTGGCGATCGGCGAAGGCGAGCATCAGGGTCCAGCAGGGCGCCATGACGACGGCGGCGACCGGTGCCGCGAAGCCATGGCCCAGCGCCGCCAGCAATCCTGCCGCCTGGGGGGCGGGCAGCGCCAGCACCACCCGGTCGAACGGCCCGGTGCGCTCGCCCTCATCGACCACCGTGCCCGGCCTGATGGTCGCCGCATCGAGATGGCGGAGATGCCATCCGTCCGTCGCCCGTTCCAGGAACGCCACGTGGCGCCGCAACAGCATCGTGCCGACGCCACGACGCTCGGCCGCGTGCGCGAAGGCCGACATGCCGGGCACGCCGACCCACCTTGGATGGACGGCCGCCGGGTCCCAGGCGGCCACCAGCTCTCCCGCTTTGGCCACGAAGGCTTGGAAAGCCGCTCCCTTGGCGGTGGCATACTGCGCACCATGGTCGAAGCTGAGTTCGTCCGTGCGACGGGTCGCCAGCCGGCCGCCGGGCCTCGATGCCTTGTCGAACAGCGTGACCTCGGTGCCGTCCGCATGCAGGGCCTGTGCGCAGGCGAGGCCGGCCATTCCTGCGCCGACGACGGCGATGCGTCTGGATGTGTTTGGCATCCCTCGACGCTGGCCTACTCTGTCGCGGGTAGCAAGGCGTGCCGCCGCTTCCGTCATCCGGACAGAGGGACCCGATCATGAGCTCGTCGCAACATGCCTTCGTGGCCGCACAGTACGGACCGCGCGCGAACGACTACGTCACCAGCCTCACGCACAGCTCGGGGGACGATCTCGACCAGCTCGACGGGTTGCTGCGTGGTCATGCCGGCGCGCGGGTGCTCGATCTCGGCTGCGGCGGCGGCCATGTCAGCTATCGCGCATCGCCGCACGTCGCGTCGGTGGTGGCCTGCGACCTGACGCCGGACATGCTGGAGGCAGTCGGGCGCACCGCCGCTTCGCACGGCCTGTCGAACATCGTGCTTCAGCAGGCGCCGGCCGAGGCACTGCCGTTCGAGCAGCGGAGTTTCGACTTCGTGCTGTGCCGGTTCTCGGCGCATCACTGGCACGACATGGAAGCCGGGCTGCGAGAGGCGAGACGCGTGCTCAGGCCGGATGGCCAGGCCGTGTTCATCGATACGATAGCGCCCGTCGACCCGCTGCTGGATACGCATCTGCAGGCGGTGGAACTGCTGCGGGACGGATCGCACGTGCCGAACTACTCGGTCCCGGAATGGATAGCCGCCCTGTCACGTGCGCGCTTCGCCGTCACTGGCCTGACCTGTCGCAGGTTGAGGCTGGAGTTTCCCACGTGGATCGCACGCACGCGTACGTCGCCGACGTATGCCGATGTCATACGTTCGCTGCAGGACAATGCACCGCAAGCCGTGCGCGAGCATTTCGCGGTGGCCGAGGATGGCAGCTTCACGCTCGACACCATGACGGTCACGGCCGTTCCGGCTTGAGTTCAGGACCTCAGGATATCGCGATGCAAGCTTTTGGATTGGTTCCCCGGGACGGCATTGGCCGACGCTGCGGCCGAACGACGCGAGGCCGCCCTGGACGGTCCTGGAGCTTGACGGGAGGCTCGGCGGTCCCGGCCGAGAGCAGTTGCCAGGCCAGTGCGGAAATGAGCGGCCGGGCACTATGTCCGAAGCGTGACTATGCCAAATCGATCGTGCTTCAGGCGCAGGCGACCTGCCCTGGAGCCAGGTCAAGCAGTCGTTGCTCGAGTAACGCATTCCAGTTCTCGGCGGTGAGCCCAGTCTCCAGCCTCGCGCGGCCTGCCTGACCCATACGTGCCGCGGCCGGCCTGTTCGCGACCATCCAGGCCATCGCCGCTGCCAAGTCGACCTCGTCGCCCTCCTCCACCAGCTGTCCTGTGACGCCGTCGACGACCAACTCCGGAATGCCGCTATGGCGTGTGCCGATGACAGGCTTGCGGAGCGCCATGGCTTCGGAGATGACCACCGGCGAGGCCTCCATGTCACCATCCGGTGCGGTCACGGATGCCTGCACCAGCGCATCCGCTGCCAGCACCGCCGTCAGTACCTGTCGGCCTGGCAGGGAACCGAGAAAATCTACATGGTTCGCGACGCCAGCATCGCGTGCCACGTCCTCCAACTCTTGGCGTAGCGGTCCATCGCCGATGATGCGCAGCCGCACCTCATCGGCTGGCAAATGACCGAAGGCGCGGGCAAAAGCCCGGATCGCGTGGGCGAAACCTTTCTTTGGGATCAACCGTCCCACCGCTACGAAGATGAATGTCCCGGACCGGCGCTTCGACGTCTTGAATGACGACACCATGGCATCAAGCTTGACCAGGTCGACGCACATCCGCTGCACCATGATCTGCTCGGCCGGACAACCCATCGCGCGCAACCGATCGGCAAAGAAGTCGCAGGCCGGCAGGAACAGGCTCCCCTTGCGGAACAGATTCTCGTATATCTTCGGGCCACGTTGCTTGACCAGCCTGGTCAGGTCGAAGCCATGGAAGATGGTGATCACCGGCACGTTCCACTCGAGCGCGTCCAGCGCGCGCACCGCCCGGGCACCGTTCGGCCCGAAATGGCACAGGATCACATCCGGCCGGGGACTCTCCATCAACGCGTTGACGATCGCCGCCAGTTGCGCCATTTCCCCCGTCTCGCCCTTGCGCTTGCGCGCCAACCGGAAGGCGTCGAGTGTCCTGGCCGTTCTCGTGCGTCCACCCCGCACCGCGCGGATCAAGGTGGCCAACCGCTTCCTTCTGGTTCGTGGCGGCTGCGACAGGTAATGCGTTTTCTGCAACAGGCCGTACTGCGCGACCTCTTCATGCATCGCACGCTCGTCGCGCGGAGCATCCGCTATGATCCGGACCTCATGACCCATGTCGATCAGGCTGGTCACCTGATGAAGCACGAAGGTCTCCGACAAAGCCGGAAACATGCCCACGACGACCGTCACCCGCAGGCGATCCGTGCGTATCCTACGTGGGTACCCATCGGAGACATCAAATGACGCCGGAGTTGCCGCATTCTGTGATGCCGCCTCACGTAAAACTGCGCCTATGTCGTGCAAATATACCCCCTGGTTGCCTCAACACGTTCTGTGATCGTAGATTAGCACCTGCGAAGGCATGCAGCCATAAAGGCTATAAATCTAGCTTATCAACCGATGTTACAAAACTATTGGAAGACCGATTACCACCACGACGGCCTGGTGCTCGCCAGTGTCCTGCTTCGACGCCCACGTCAAGCCTGCACCAGCTCCGCAGGCCGTATCAGGCAGGATCGTGCCGCCCTCGCCGGGCGTCAGCTTGTAGGTCCGTGGAGACCGCGCTTGTTGGCTGGGAAGTCGCGTGGCTGCACCGACCAGCCATCAGGGACGGCGCGCTTTAACGTCATGCCGTACTGCAGCGCGCAATACGGACTGCGCATATCTGTTCGCACGGTCGCACCGGCCGTGGCGAACGCGTCCATGACCGCCCTGAGTCCGGATGGCGCCGAACGGCAACCTAGGCGGTGCCCAGTCAATCCTCAGTATGCGTCGGCTGGTGGGATGCTGCTCCATCCACCTTGTATTAGCATGGCAGATATGCACGATAAACATCCAAATACTGGATGTTCGTCGAGAGATTGCCCAAACGCGATCTTTATTTATGCAACATGGCGTAAAATTAGGCAAAGCTTGTGGAGGAATAGGCGCTGCTAGGCGTGAGCTTCCCGATGGTTATATGGCTACTGATAATGATGTCCGGCGTCCGGATGAGTCATGAACAGGGAAGCTGACTGCTCGGTCAGGAAGGTCGCGGCACCGGCCTGATGGACCGGATCGGGCGGGTTGGCCGCGCCGGAGGATACGGGACGGACCACCTTCGAGAACAGGTCGCTCGCGAGCATTGCCTTCATGTCCTGCGCATGCATCGTGACAGGCGCCGAGGGTGCACTGGTCGATGACGGGCTGTTCTGGGTCGCGGCAGTGATGAAGGCGGGTTTTGCCGCGGTGGCGCTTCCGATGACCGGCGTGGCGTTCCACTCATCGGTCACGACGCCGTCGACCGCGACGTAAAAATAGCCGAGCTCCCCAAGGTGATCGACGTTCAGGCTGGCGGTATAGGTGCCGTCGGACTGCCGCGTTGCCGTTACCATGTCGTGCGTCGAGGCGGTCTCGCCGGTACTGGAGGCGTGCCAGGCGAACTTCACCACCCCTGGGCTGCCATGCATGACGTTGCCGGTGAAGCTGTCCTGCCCGGCGATCAGGCTGGACGGCCTGGCAACCGAGACGGTTCCTGTCGGCAGCGGCGTCACGACCGGATCGGTGATGGTCACGGGCGCGCTGTTCGCGATGACGGTCGGGGCCGAGACGTTGTCGACCACGCGGATGCTGTCGCCGCTGCTGGCGAGATGGACCGAGAAGCTGCCTGCTCCGTTGGTGAGGGCGACCGCTTGATAGGCTGTCTCGACAGCTCCGGCGGCGGTCACGACCTCCTCGTAGACGTTCCCGGTCAGGCTGGTCGCGGCGACCGTCTCATTGATGGTCACGCCGGCGCCGGGAAAGGCCTCCTGCACGGACCCCGGCGCCGAGATGGCGATGGTCGGCGGCAGTGCGCCCGCGGTGGGAACCGCGTTCCACTCGTCGGTCATGACGCCGTCGACGGCGACATAGAAATAGCCGAGCTGCCCGACGTGATCGATGTTCAGGCTGGCGGTGTAGGTGCCGTTGGCCAGCAGCGTCGCCGTCACCATGTCATGCGCCGAGGCGGTCTCGCCGTTGGCGGAGGCGTGCCAGGCGAACTTCACTACCCCCGGGCTGCCGTGCACGACGTTGCCAATGAAGCTGACCTGCCCGGCGATCAGGCTGGACGGCCTGGCGACCGAAACCGTTCCCGGATTGGTCGGCTGCGTCGTCACGGCCGGGGCCGTGATGGTGACGGGCAGGCTGTTCGCAGTGACGGCCGGGACAGAAATATTGTTGACCACGTGGATCATGTCTCCGCTTTTGGCGAGGTGGACCGAGAACCGGCCTACGCCGCTGGTGAGTGAAACGGCTTGATAGGTGGTCTCGACCGCCTTGGTCGCGGTCAGGACCTGTTCGTAGACGGTGCTGAGACTGCCTGTCGCGGTGACGGTCTCGATCAGGTCCACACCGGCCCCGAGGACGGTCTCCTGGACGGTGCCGGGGGCGGAGAGGCTGACGCTGTCGTGGTTGAGCAGCGTGTCGATCGCGACGGGTGCCGATGTGCCGAACTGCAGCAGATCTATGGCATGCAGCTGGTCGGTCCCATCCGGCTTGACGATGGCGTAGTTTCCGGGAGAATTCAGCGTCAGCGTGTATTGGTTCGCGGTGCCGCCGAACCGGGCGGTGTCGATGCCTCCCCCGCCGTACAGGATGTCGTTTCCCGCACCTCCGTAAAGGAGGTTGTCGGCGCTGTTGCCGGTCAGCGTGTCGTTCCCGCTTCCTCCGTAGGCATTGTCGATCAGGGAACGCGGGTCGTTGTTGTACAGGTTCGCATTGATGATGTTGCCGGGAGCCACGTCTACGCCTGGAACCCTTGCATCCAGGTTGGCCAGCTGGTTCGTCGAGAACGTGGACCAGTCGCCCGGCCGCAGGTCGATCGCGAGGTTGGTGGAGTAGTTGGAAAGATCGTAGGTGGCGTTGCCGTTCCCGTCCCAGATCGACCCGTAGACGGTGTTCGTCGAGGAGGCCCCCTGTCCCACGCCATCGATGAACTCCTGGCCGGTGATCGGGCTCCATGAATAGATGGCATGGCCTGCGCCGGTGTTGAAGTTGGCGCTGTACAGATACTGCAGGGCCGAAATGTCGTCGGTCATGTAGGTCTGGTTGCCGCTGCCCGCGCTGTTGTCGTAGCTGCTGTCACCGCCGATGTAGGAGTGGTAGTCCATGACGGACCACTCGGTCGAATCATGGCTGGCAGGGAGCACACCGTGCGTGCCGTCATTGTCCTGTCCATGTTTCAGGCCGAGCGAATGGCCGATCTCATGCAGGATGCTGTCGAACGCGTATCCCGCCTTGGTCGCGGCATCATTGCGTATGTTGCCGTAGAAGACGTCGCCGTCGTTCGTCGTCGCAGGGTAGTAAGAGTAGGACGTCAACGGGAAGGACGAGCCCGCGAGACGGATCGTGGCGTGCGTGGTGGACGTGCTCGGGACGTCCGTAAACGTCAGCGACGTATACTGCGAGATCAGCGAGAAGGCATATCGGGCGACGCTCTGCTGCGCGGCGCTGAGCACCTGGAAGCCGTTGAGTGCCGACTGATCCGGGTAGCCCGTCCCATAGGATGCGGCGGAAGCCGGAAAACTGTAGGTCAGATTGGTCGTGTCCCACGCCGAACCGTAGACGAGGCCGTTGATGTCCTGGTTTACGAAATTTCCGGTATTCCCGACCATGTTCGTATCCGGGATGCCCGTTCGCACCAGCGTCGAGGAACCGGAGCCAATCCGTTCCCGGACGTTCGGGGAAACCGCCGGATTCTGGAGGTCGTCGGAGGAACCCCGGCCACCGGAGCCCTTTGCCCGCAGTAGGCTGCTCATCCAAGCTGCCCGGGAAAACCCGCCGGGCCAGATCCTGCCGCCATCGTCTAATCTCCGTTCCATGACCACGATAAGCAGAACCAGGACCATAGATACGAGATTGATATAGTTTTTTATACGAAATAATGCTGCGCGCGGAAAGCGTTTTGTTAGCGCAATTAAGCTGCGGATCTGGCGATGCAAACCTGAATAGGCACTCTATTTAGCTTTTATGATTGCTGAATGACGGTTCTGGCAGCAGCTGCCTGTCGCCGGACAGCCTGCGCTAACAGCCGTGCGGAGAATGTCGCGGCTTTGTGAAGCCTCGAAGGGGAAAACCGGCCGCTACATCCGCTCGGGTACGTCGATCCCGAGCAGCCAGAGGCCCTTGGCCAGCACCGCCTGGGCCAGCCCGCACAGCGCCAGCCGCGAGGCGCGCCCGGCATCCGTGGCGGCGGCGAGCACCGGGCAGTCGGTGTAGAAGCGGCTGAATGCCTGGGCCAGGGAGAACACGTAGTCGGCGATCTCGTTCGGGGCGAGGTTGCGGCTCGCCGAAGCGACCACGTCCGGCAGGCGGGCGCATTCCAGCACCAGCGCGCGTTCGGCGGCGGCGGCGGCGTAGATCGGGCCGGGCCGCGCGCCCTGTGCCTCGGCGCGGGCCAGGATCGAGCCGATGCGCACGCAGGCGTACTGCACGTAGGGTCCGGTGCGCCCCTCGAACGAGACCAGGCGCTCGGCGTCGAAGACGTAGCCCGAGGTGCGGAACGAGCTGAGGTCGGCGAACTTGACCGCGGCGAGGCCGACTAGGCGGGCGAGCTGCTCGCGGTCGAGTGCGGGATCGGTATCGGCGAGGCGTTCGCGCGCCTTCTCGACGGCCTCCCCGAGCAGGTCGGAGAGCTGCGCCACGCCGCCATCGCGTGTCCGGTAGGGCTTGCCGTCCGGGCCGTTGACGGTGCCGAAGCCGACATGGACCAGCTCGATGCCGCCGGAGAGGCCGCCCTTGCGCGCGGCGCGGAACACCTGCTCGAAATGCAGCGCCTGGCGCTGGTCCACCACGTAGAGGATGCGCGACGGATCCTGGTCGCGCCGGCGCGCGACGATGGTGGCGAGGTCGGTGGTGGCGTACAGCGCGGCGCCGTCGGACTTGGCCAGCAGCAGCGGCGGCATCGGCCTGGCCTCGTCCGGCTCGGCCACCTCGACGACCAGGGCACCCTCGCTCTCCACCGCGACGCCGCGCGCGCGCAGGTCGGCGATCATCGGCGGGATCAGCGCCTGCACGTCGCTCTCGCCGAGCAGCAGGTCGAAATGCGCGCCCAGCAGCTCGATGTCGCGTCGCTGCGCGGTCAGCGATACCTCGCGCAGCGACCGCCACAGCGCATGCGCGCCCGGCTCTCCGGACTGCAGCGCCGCGGTGGCGGCGCGAGCCTCCTCCATGCGCGCGGGATCGGCGCGACAGGCGGCGGCGGCCTCCGGATACAGGCGCTGCAGGTCGTCCATGCCGAGCGGCGGCAGGGCGTCCGGCGACAGGCCGGGCCAGCGCCCGCGTATCTCGGAGATCAGCATGCCCATCTGCAGGCCCCAGTCGCCGAGATGGATGTCGGAAATGGTGCGCACGCCCTGCGCATCGAGGATGCGCCGCAGGCTCTCGCCGATCAGCAGGGCGCGCAGGTGGCCGACATGCAGCGGCTTGGCGACGTTGGGGCCGCCGAAATCCAGCATTACCGTGTCCGGCGGGAGCTGGACGATGCCGAGCGCGTGCGAGCCGGCCTGGCTGGTGGCGCAGCCGGACAGGAAGCCGTCGGACAGGCGCAGGTTGAGGAAGCCGGATCCGGCGACGCTCACCTCGGCCAGTTCGGGGCGGTCGCGCAACCGGGCGGCAAGCTCGGCGGCGATGTCGCGGGGGTTGCGGCCGAGTGCCTTGGCCAGCGCCATCGCGCCGTTGCATTGTAGGTCGGCCAGCTCCGGACGCGTGGCACGCGCGGCGCGCGCGGTCCCGGTCGGCAGGCCGCAGGCCGTGAAGGCGTCCGCCAGCAGGTCGTCGACGAGACGGGTCAGCGAGGCCGTCATGCTGGCGGTCCTTCTCGGGCCGGCAGCCGTTCAGGCCGGCCGGCATGGGATTGAGGGTAGCCGCTCCGCCGGGTGACCGGCATCCAGCGGAGAACGGCCTCTATCAGCGCGTCTTGAGCTCGGCCTCGAGCTGGGCGATGCGCTTGCGTACGCTGTCGCGCAGGCTGGCCGCGGTCTGCGGCTTCATCGCGCTGAGGGTCTCGCGCAGCTCGCGCAGCTGCTTCTGCTTCTCGAGTGCGTTGCGCTTGATGGGCTGGTTGTCGGAATGCTGTCCGTCGAAGGCGCGCATGGCGTGGTCCTGCCTGGGTCTGGAGCATGATCGGCTTGATCATGATCTTCTTGTCGTTGAGATGAGAGAAGCCGACGCTGCTCCCTGCGCAAGGGTCGCGAGCGGCGGCGGATGTCGCCGGTAAGGGCGATACCTCCAGGATTACGACGGCGGGACCGCGCTGGAAAGCTGCCAGGCGCTCATTCTATCCGGTTGCCAGGATCTCCCTGAGAGCCGCCAGCAGCGCGTCGCCCTGAGCATCGGTGCCGACGGTGATACGCAGGAACTCCGAGATGCGCGGCTTGGCGAAGTGCCTTACCAGGATGGCGCGCTCGCGCAGGGCCGCGGCCAGAATAGTGCCGCTTTGCTCCGGATGCCGTACCAGGACGAAGTTGGCCGACGAGGGCAGGATATCGAAGCCGAGCCGGGCGAGGCCGTCGCACATGCGGGTGCGGCTCTCGATCACGCGCTCGCGGCTCTGCTGGAAATAGGCCTCGTCCTCAACGGCGGCGATTGCGCCGGCCTGGGCGGGACGGCCGAGCGGGTAGGAGTTGAAGCTGTTCTTGACACGCACCAGCGCCTCGATCAGGCCGGCGTCGCCGATCGCGTAGCCCACACGCAGCCCTGCCAGGGCGCGGGACTTCGACATGGTGTGCACCACCAGCAGGTTGGGGTGCGTCGCCACCAGCGGGATCGCGGTCTCGGCGCCGAAATCGATGTAGGCCTCGTCGATCACCACCACCTGGTCGGGATGATCGTCGAGCAGAACCGCGATATCGTGGCGGTCCAGCGCGATCCCGGTCGGCGCGTTCGGGTTGGTCAGGATGATCGCGCCGCACGGGCGCCGGTAGTCGGCGATGCGCACGCGCATGTCCGCGTCCAGCGGGACGGTCTCGTGGGCGATGCCGAACAGGCCGCAATAGACCGGATAGAAGCTGTAGCTGATGTCCGGGAACAGCAGCGGCCGGTCGTGCCTGAGCAGGGCGGCGAACACGTGCGCCAGCACCTCGTCCGAGCCGTTGCCGACGAACACCTGTGCCGTGTCCACGCCGTGATAGGCGGCGAGGGTGCGACGCAGGGCGTCCGCCTCCGGGTCCGGATAGAGCCGCAGCGTGTCGGCGGCCTCGGCGCGTATCGCCTCCAGCACGCGCGGCGAGGGGCCGAACGGGCTCTCGTTGGTGTTCAGCTTGACCAGGTCGGCGACCCGGGGCTGCTCGCCGGGTACGTATGGGGTCAGCGCGTGCACCAGGGGGCTCCAGAAGCGGCTCATGGATCGATTTCCGTCATCATGCGTGGCTCCTTCGGATAGAGCGCCCACAGGGTGTGCGCACGCTGTCGCGAGGATGCAAGCCCGGCAGGCAACCGTGCGTTCCGCCCTGCGTCGCTGTCCATCGCAAGGAGTGCCAACCGCATGCTCGAGAAGATGCCCGCCGGGATCGGCCGTGCCCTGAAGGGGGTAAGACCCGGCCTCGAAACCCTGGTCAGCCACGACGACGCCTTCGACGCGGTGCCGGACGTGATCGCCATCACTTCGACGGCGTTCCGGTCCGGGGAGGAGATCCCCTCGCGCTACACCGAGGATGGCGAGAGGCTCTCTCCGCCGCTGGAGTGGATCGGCGTACCGCCGGAAGCCCAGGCGCTGGTGCTGCTGGTCGAGGATGCCGACAGCCCAACCTTCAAGCCGCTGGTGCACGCGATCCTGGGCGAGCTGGAGCCGGTCGATGGCGGCCTGGCCGAGGGTGCGCTGCCCACCTCCGGCTCCGGCGAGGTCCGCTTCGGGATGGGACGCAACTCGTTCCTGCATCGCTGCTGGCTGCCGCCGGATCCGCCGCGCGGGCACGGGCCGCACCGCTACGCGTTCCAGATGTTCGCCCTCGACGAGGCGCCGTCGTTCGACAAGACGCCGGGCCGCTCCGCCCTGGTCGCGGCTTTGCACGGGCACGTCATCGCCAAGGGCATCCTGTTCGGCACCTATGGCCGGGCCGGGTAGGCGAGCCGGTCGAGATCCTGGTTCAGCTGCCGCGATACGTGCTGTAGCCGAACGGCGACAGGATCAGCGGCACGTGGTGGTGCGACAGCGTATCGGTGACGGTGAAGCGGATCGGGATCGCCTCGTAGAAGCCGGGTGTGCCGCCACGCCAGTCTGCGACCTGGAAGACGATCTCGTAGAGGCCCGCACGCATCGCCTCGCCCTCGAGCAGCGGCGTCCCGCAGCGTCCGTCGGCACCGGTGGAAAATCGGCCCAGCGTGCGCCACCCGTCATTCTCGTGGCGCCTCAGCTCAAGCGCCAGGCCAGCGGCGGGCATGCCCATCGCGGTATCCAGCACGTGCGTCGTGATGCGTCCCACCTCGCCGCGTTGCTGCGGACCCATGTTCGGGGTCATGCCCGTCTCGTCTGGCATAGGGGCTGAACTCCTCAGGCTGCTTGTCGCGAAAGGTTTGACCCGACTATGTTCGCACCTTCGGGCCATGTTCATCCCGAACTCAAGGATCAGTCGATGTCCGAGGCGCAGTCTGCCGCAACGCCACGTCAGGACGCAGCACCCGAGCGAATGAATTTCGAGCTCGACGAGGGCACCACCGACATGGTGTTCAGGCTCGCCCAGATGATGGGGATCGCCGCCGAGGACGTCATCGCCAAGGCGATTGCCAACGAAGCTTTCATTGCCACGGAACTCCGGAATGGCCGCCGGTTCGAGCTGCGCGACCGCGACAAGGTGGCGCCGGTCAGGTTCGCTTGAGCGGCTCGGATCCCGAGGGCAGCTTCTACAGCAGGCCCGTCGTCGTCGTCAGGGCCGGGCGTGGTTTTCCGCGCGATCCTGAGGCAGTGCTGCCGGCCTCCGGCTTGCGCCCACAGGAACGGGTGCCGGAACCTCAGCAGTTCAGCCTGGTCAAGGCGTGGGAGAACATGCGCGGCTGGCTGGCACTCGGCGTGCTTGGCGTGTTCGGGTTGCAGACCGCCTGCTTCTTCGTGCTCGCCTTCGGCCACGTCGTCTTGATGCAGGACATCAAGGAGCTCGGCCTGCTGCTGTTCACACCGACGGTGGGCATACTTGGCACGGTGCTCGGCTTCTATTTCGGAGCCGACAAGGCGGCCGGTTCGAGTCAGGGCTGAGGTGCTTGCGGCGCAGCGGTCGACCGTCCGTCAGCGATGCAGCCGTTCCATCAGGGCTCTGTTGCCCTGACGCTCGGCCAGGGTGACGGCGGTGTTGCCCTCGCCGTCGCGATGATGCGGGTCCGCGCCGCAGTCGAGCAGGTAGGCCGCCATCGGCTCGCGACCGAACATGACCGCGAACATCAGGGGCGTGCGACCGACATCGTTGGGCTGATCCACGACGGCACCCGCTTCGACCAGCAGGCGGGCGATCGGCAGGGTCCCCTTGAAGGCCACGCCGCACAGGGCAGTGCTGCCCTTGGCATCGCGGCTGTCTACCACCGCACCGCGCCTGAGCAGCAGGGCGGTAGCCTCCTCATGGCCGTTATAGGAGGCGAGGATCAGAGGTGTGTAGCCGCTCGGGTCAGCACAGTTGGGAGCGGCACCGGCATTGAGGAAGGCATCCAGCAGGTCGGCCTGGCCGTCGCGTGCCGCATTGAAGAACAGCGCGTCAACCTGCTCGTAAGTGAAGCCTACCGGTGGCGCCGGAACAGGCAGCGCTTCCACGGAAGGATGATGCTCGGTCATGCCTGCCTGCTCCTCGATCCTGACAGAGTCGACAAGCACCGAGCATAGCCTCCGGATTAGGTGCTGACCAGCACCGCCACCGGCAGCAGGTCGAACAGCGTGGCCAAGGGCACTTCCGGACCGCCATCGATCGTGCGGTCGCCGAACAGGTCTCGCCACTCGCCCGGCGGGAGCGCCGCCGTGCTGCCGTGCCACTCCGGATCGGCCTCCCGCAGGCCCGGATAGGGCGCCACCAGGACAGCCACCTGAATGTTGCCATGGACGCGCACGAAGCCGAGCGCCTGCCCGGCCTTCTCACCGGTGATGGCGAGCGGCTCGTAGCTGCCCTCGGCGAACAGCGCCGGATGGGCCGCCCGCAACTGCAGCAGCATGGTGACCACCGCCAGCTTGATGCGTCCGTCCGACCAACTCACCAGCAGGTCGCGCAGGACACCGGCCGGATCACGCCGCAGCGCCGGCTGCAGCGCCTCCAGCGCCTGCGCGCGGACCTCGTAATCGACCGCACGCCGGTTGTCCGGATCGACCAGGCTGAGGTCCCACATCTCGCAGCCCTGGTAGATGTCGGGCATGCCGGGCACGGTGAGCTTGAGCGCCGCCTGGATCAGGCTGTTCTGCACGCCCAGCCGCGCCACGCGCTGCGTGAACGGCAGGAAGCTGGCCAGGAACGCCGGACGGCCGGGGTCCAGCGCCGCGCGCGCGAAGGACTGCATCGCCTCCTCGTAGGCGGTGTCCGGCGAGGACCAGTTGGAATGCAGCTTGCTCTCGCGCATCGACTTCTCGAGCGCTGTCTGCAGGCGATCGCCGTAGGCTTCCAGGCCGGCCGGATCGGGGTTCTCAAGCAGCTCGACCGGCCAGGAGCCAACCAGCAGCTGGTAGAGCAGGTACTCGTCGTTGCGGTCCGGCGGCGCGTTGTTCTCGATCTCGCCGCGCCGCGCCCGGATCAGGCGGCTCCAGCCCTGCACCTGGCGCGACCATTCCTCCGGCATGTCGGCGAGCACGGCGAGGCGCGCGCGGACGTCCTCGCCACGCTTGGTATCGTGCGTCGAGGTAGCGAGCATCGCCCCGGGCCAGCGCTTGGCGCGCTGCGCGTTGGCCTTGTGGAACGCATTGGCGGTGATGCCGAAGCGCTCCGGCTCGCCGCCGACCTCGTTCAGGGCAATGAAACGGTTGTAGCGGTAGAACGCGGTGTCCTCGAGGCCCTTGGCCATCACCGGGCCGCTGTACTGCTGCAGCTTCATTGCCAGGCGCAGCACGCTGGTGCGGTTGAAGCCGCTCTTGGGCTTGGAGGTCAGGCGGCCGGACAGCAGGTCGTGCAGGAAGTCGAACACCGAGGGATCGATGTTCGGATCGTGCCGACGCGCCTGCGAGAACGCCCATTCGAGGTCACGCCGATCGGCGGTGTCCTGGTCGGAGTCGAACTCGATGTAGGTGCGGTAGACCGGGAAGCAGGCGACGATCTGCTTGATCGCGCGCTGCAGCACGGTCTTGGTGAAGTCCTGCGTCATTGGGTTCTGCCGCGCGACGCGGCCGGCATCGCGGCCGAGCACGTTCAGCTCGCTCGCCATCTCGTTCTCCATGATGCGCACCTTGCAGTCATAGACGATGGTGGAAAACTCGGAGTGCCGTCCGGTGAACTCGTGGTAGGTCGCGGTGAAGGCTTCCTCGCTGGCTGGGTTGACCAGCATGCCGAGCACCAGGTTGGTGAAGTCGTAGCCGGTGGTGCCCTCGACCTTCCAGTCCTCGTGCAGGCTCTCGTGCGCCGCCAGGATCTTCTCGACGACGAGGTAGAACGGCCGTGAGACGGACGCGCGCAGCGTGTCGATGTAGGCCTTCGGGTCCAGCAGCCCATCGATATGGTCGATGCGCAGCCCGTCCAGCACGCCGGTCTCGATCATCGGCAGGATGCGGGCATGGGCGTGGCGGAACACCGCCGGCAGCTCCATGCGCATGCCGGCCAGATCGTTGATGTTGAAGAAGCGGCGGTAGTTGATGTCGTCGCCGGCGACACGGAAATCGGCGATGCGCCAGGATTGCAGCTGGATCAGGCCGTCGAGCGCCCGCCAGTCCTGGTTGAGGGCGGCGACGCGGCACTCGATCGCCTCGCGCGCAGCCGGATCGGTGCTTACGCAGGCGGCCAGTTCGGCCTTCAGCACCGCGGCACGCTCGGCGATCTCCGGGCGCCATTGCGGCAGGTCCGAGAAGAAGTCGGACAGGCGGTCGAGCTCGGCCTCGTCATGGCCGAGGATGGCGCCGTAATGCAGCGGGCAGATCGGCAGCTTGTGGGTGTCGTAGGCCCAGACCGCGAGGCTGCCTTCGTCGGCGTCGAACTTGAGCTGCAGGTTGCCGCCCTGCAACTCGACCCCGTACTGGTCGCCCAGGAACGGCACCAGCAGCTTGTCCTTGAGGTAGCGGCGGTCCGGATCCCAGTCGATATCGAACCAGCCGGCATGGTCGGACTGCGGACCCCACTCCAACACGTCGAGCCAGAGCGGGTTGTCGCTGCCGCCGACGCCCATGTGGTTGGGAACGAAGTCCAGGATCTGGCCGAGGCCGTTGTAGCGGAACGCTGCCGCCATCTTCTGGAAGTCATCTTCGGTGCCGAGTTCCGGGTTGAGCGCCAGGTGGTCGGTGATATCGTAGCCGTGCGTGCTGCCCGGACGTGCCTTCAGGTAGGGCGAGGCGTAGACGTGGCTGACGCCGAGCTTCGCCAGGTACGGCGCCAGCCTGGCCGCGTCATTGAAGCCGAACCCGGCGTGGAACTGCAGGCGGTAGGTCGCGCGCGGTGTCGTCATGGTGTCTCCAGGGACCAGCGCACCGCCCACGGACCCAGGGCGGGCACGACCTCACCCTCGGACCAGATCGGCCGTCCGGAGGCGGCGGGGAAGTCGACGTGGCTGCCGGACAGGTTGGCGGCGAGCACCAGGCTGCTGCCATGGCCGACCGGCCATGTCGCCTGCACGGCGCCCGGTCCGATTTCACGGGCGCTGCCTGCCTGCGCGATGTGCTCCAGCAACGGCACGATGTGCTGCTGTCGCGCCGCCAGCAGGGCGGTGTAGTGGGCGAGGTGGTCCTGGTCGACCGCTGACCAATCGAGCTTGGCGGAGGTGAATGTACTCTCCGCCAGCGGATCGGGGATGCGGTCGCGCTGTTCGGGGTCCTGGAACTCCGGGAAGCGGGCGAACTCCGAGCGGCGGCCCTCTCGCACCGCGTCGGCAAGCTCGCCCTCGAAGTCGCAGAAGAACGGGAAGGGCTGCTTGGCTCCCCATTCCTCGCCCATGAAGATCATCGGCGTCTGCGGCAGCAGCAGGTAGACGGCCGCGAGCGCGCGCATCGCCTCCGGACTGGCGTTCTGGCCGAGCCGGTCGCCGAAGGCACGGTTGCCGACCTGGTCATGGTTCTGGATGAAGGCGACGAACGCACCGGGCGGCAGGTAGCCGGCCGGCTCGCCGCGCGCGGAGCCGCGATAGGGCATCATCTGGCCCTGGTAGGCGAACCCCTCCGCCAGCGCGGTCGCGAGCAGGGAGGTCTGTCCGGCCCCGCTGCCATCGCAATAGTCGGCGTAGTAGCCGCTATCCTCGCCGGTGGCGGCGACGTGCAGCACGTGATGCAGGTCGTCGTTCCACTGCGCGGTGTAGTGCACCGGCTCGCGTCCCTGACGGGTGAGGCGCCTAGGCTCGTTGTCCTCGTTCTCGAGCAGCAGATGCACCGGACGATCGGATGCCGCGCGGACCCGCTCGGACAGCTCGTCCAGCAGGTGTTTCGGACCCTCGTCGATGATGGCGTGCACCGCATCGAAGCGCAGTCCGTCGAGGTCGAACTCCTCCAGCCAGTAGAGCGCGTTCTCGATGACGAAATCGCGCACCGGCGCGCTGTGCTCGCCGTCGAAATTGACGGCGGCGCCCCATGGGGTGTGATGGCGTTCGGTGAAGAACTTCGGCGCGTAGACAGGGAGGTAGTTACCGTCCGGGCCGAAGTGGTTGTAGACGACGTCGAGCAGCACCGCGATGCCGCGCTGGTGCGCCGCCTCGACCAGCGCCTTGAAATCCTCCGGACGGCCATAGGACGAGTCCGGCGCGTAAGGCAGCACGCCGTCGTAGCCCCAGTTGCGTTTGCCGGGAAAATCCCAGACCGGCATGACCTCGATGCCGGTGACGCCGAGGGCAGCGAGATGGTCGAGCTTGCCGATCGCCGCCCTGAAGGTGCCCTCGGGCGTGAAGGCGCCGACATGCAGCTCGTACAGCACGATCTCGTCCCAGGGTCGGCCGGTCCACGGAACGGTCCACTCATAGGCCGCCGGGTCGATCACCTCGCTCGGCCCGTGCACGTCTTGCGGCTGGAAGCGCGAGGCCGGATCGGGCACCTTCAGCCCGTCCGGCAGCACGAAGCGATAGAGCGCACCCGCCGCGACCGATGGGACCGTCAGCTCGTGCCAGCCTTCCGGCCGCGCCGTCATGCCGAGGATGACGCTCTGCTCTTGGCCCGGGACCTCCAGCAACAGCCCGACCGTGTCGCAGCCGGGCGCCCAAAGACGGAACTGCGTGCCGCCGCCGGTCAGGCTGGCACCGGCCGGCAGGTGATGGATGCGTTGGCTCATTTGGCATCGTTCGGAAAGAGGGCGAAGAGCAGGAAGGAACGGCCGGTCACGGCGTAGACGTATCCGAAGGGGAACTTGGTGTCCTCCTTCTTTTCCTCCTCTTCGGAGATGTTGGTGTCGATCAGCTGGGTCCAGTGCTGGTCCTCGCTGCCCTGGCTGGGCAGGGTGAACTCCACCATGTCGTGCCAGCCATTATAGACCATCAGGATGGTCACGTCCTCGCCGCGCTTCTTGATGCCGGTGGGCTGCGCGCGGCCATCGAGCATCAGCCCCACGCACTGCGCGGACGCATCCCAGTCGCTCTGCTCCATCTCGCGGCCGGCCGCATTGACCCAGGTGAGCTCCTTGATGTCGAGCTCCTCGTTGTAGGCCTCGGTCAGGAAACGGCTGCGACGCAGGATCGGGAAGCGCCGGCGCAGGGAGGTGATGCGGGTGACGAAATCGATCAGGGACTGGCCCTTCTCCTCGATCTCCCAGTCCACCCAGGAGATGTCGCTATCCTGGCAGTAGGCGTTGTTGTTGCCATCCTGGGTGCGGCCGAACTCGTCGCCGGCAAGCAGCATCGGCGTGCCCTGGCTGAGCAGCAGCGTCGCCAACATGTTGCGTATCTGGCGGGCACGGACCCGGACGATCTCGGGATCGTCGGTCGGTCCTTCGACGCCGTAGTTGGATGAACGATTGTCCGACGAGCCGTCCTTGCCGTCTTCACCGTTGGCTTCGTTGTGCTTCTCGTCATAGGTCACGGTGTCGTTCAGCGTGAAGCCGTCGTGCGCGGTGATGAAGTTCACCGAGGCCCAGGTCTTGCGGCCCTCGCGGTTGAACTGCGAGGGCGAGGCGAGCAGGCGCGGCGCGATCTCGGCGAAGCTGGAGGCACCCTTCCAGAAGTCACGCGCCGTATCGCGGAACTTGTCGTTCCACTCGGCCCAGCCCGGCGGGAACTCGCCGACCTGGTAGCCGCCCGGGCCGCAATCCCACGGCTCGGCGATCAGCTTGACGGTGCCGAGCACGGGGTCCTGGCCGCAGGCCTTGAGGAAACCGGACCGGTTGTCGAAGCCGTTCGGCTCGCGCGCCAGGATGGTTCCGAGATCGAAGCGGAAGCCGTCCACGTGGGTCTCCTCGGCCCAGTAGCGCAGGCTGTCGGTGACCATCTGGATCACCCGCGGGTGGCTCAGGTTGACCGTGTTCCCGGTGCCGGTGTCGTTGATGTAGTAGCGCTTCTGGTCCGGCAGCAGGCGGTAGTACGAGGCGTTGTCGATACCCTTGAAGGAGAGCGTCGGACCACGCTCGTTGCCTTCCGCGGTATGGTTGTAGACCACGTCGAGGATCAGCTCGAGCCCGGCGGCGTGCACCTTGGCGACCATCTCCTTGAACTCGCGCAGCGACTGCTCGCGTTCTGCGGCGTAACGCGGATCCGGCGCGAAGAAGCCGATCGTGTTGTAGCCCCAGTAGTTGGTGAGGCCCTTCTCGAGCAGCTGGCTGTCGTTGATGAAGCTGTGTATCGGCAGCAGCTCGATCGAAGTCACGCCGATCGACTTGATGTAGTCCAGCACGGCAGGCGTGCCGAAGCCAGCATAGCTGCCGCGCAGCTTCTCCGCCACCTTCGGGTGCTTCTTGGTGTAGCCGCGCACGTGGGTCTCGTAGAGGACCGTGCTGTCCCAGGGGATAGGGTTGCGCGCGGCCTGGCCCTGCCAGTCGAAGTTGGCATCCACCACGACCGACTTCGGCACGAACGGCGCGCTGTCGCGCTCGTCGAACGACAGGTCCTCCTCGGCATGGCCGATGGTGTAGCCGAAGATCGCGTGGTCCCAGGTCAACTCGCCGAAATGCGCGCGCGTATAGGGGTCGAGCAGCAGCTTGTTGGGGTTGAAGCGGTGGCCCGCCTCCGGAGCGTAGGGACCATGCACCCGGTAGCCGTAGATCTGCGCGGGGCCGATGTCGGGCAGCCAGCCATGGAAGATCTGGTCGGTGTACTCAGGCAGGGTGATGCGCTCGATCTCGGTCTCGCCGGTGCTGTCGAACAGGCAGACCTCGACCTTGGTGGCATTGGCGGAGAACAGCGCGAAGTTGACGCCCTTGCCATCCCAGTGGGCGCCGATCGGGAACGGAAGGCCTTCGCGGACACGGTTCTTCAGCGCAGTCGCCACGGTTTCACGCTCCTGATGATTTGCGGTTCAACAACCCTGTGGAACCTCGGTAGTTCCAGTGCCCGCGCTACTAGGGTCTGTGACTGAACTACCCGGCGGAGCGGCCGGAGATTGATCCGGTGTCTGGCCGTGCCACCCTGGAAGTTCTCGAGGCTTCCAGAGGGACAGGGCCATGACCAGGACGA
>JAABUQ010002853.1_pt1 | contig 33097 bp, 34 predicted proteins | sample 5560001 | NCBI WGS metagenome assembly JAABUQ01 (sample SAMN10711888, study PRJNA513371) | rock metagenome | isolation source: Antarctica rocks | place: Antarctica: Victoria Land, Finger Mt nord | collected 2015-12-18 | reverse complement strand
CGGGAACGGTGGGCTGATTCGGTGTCTGGCACTCTCGTGCGGGTGATGCGCTCAGTCTGGGCTCGTCGGGCGGTGGTCGTCGTCGCCGTGCTCGCCCTGTCGGCGGTTTCGCTGCGGTGGGATGCGATTCCTCAGTTCGATCCGCAGGGGTGGCTGCTGTGGGGTAGGGAGGTGACGAGCGCCACGCTGTCCTTCAGCACGCTCAACTACCCGTCGTGGAAGCCGCTGCCTGCCCTAATTACCATGCCCCTGGGTCTTACGGGTGAGGCGGCGGTTCCGCTGTGGCTGGTGCTCGTCCGCGCCAGTTCGCTGCTCGCGGTTGGGTTGGCCTATCGACTCGGTCGGCGGCTTGGGGGTCGCGCGGCGGGCGCGCTCGCGGCCGGGGCGCTTCTGTGCGTTCCCGAGTGGCTTCGTTTCACGATCCAGGGGTTCTCCGAGCCGCTGCTCGTGGCTCTCCTCCTGCTGAGTCTGGAGCGGCTGCTGGCGGGGCACCCTCGTGAGGCGCTGGCGGCGGCCGTGCTGGCCGGTCTTGACCGGCCCGAGGCTTGGCCGCTGGCGGCCCTCCTGGCCTGGGTAGTGTGGCGCACCCCATCTCGCGCCCGGGGCTCGCTGCGCCTGGTGGCGCTCGGTGCTGTGCTTGCCTTGCTACCGCTGGCGTGGCTTGGCGGCGACTGGCTCGGGTCGGGCGATCCCTTTCACGCCGGGCGGCTCGCACGCCACGCCGCCAACGCGCTCGAGACTCGCCAGCCCGGCCCGATCGCTCACACCCTCGACCTAACGCGAGCGTTGATCGGGCTTCCCGTCGCCCTGGGCGCCCTCGCCGCCGTAGGTGTCGGGCTCCGCCGGCGCGAGAGTGAGGTGCTGATCGTCGCCGCCGCGGCGCTGGGCTGGCTCGCCGCAGAGCTCGCTCTGGTCGCCGCGGGCTTTCCGACCGACGCCCGTTTCCTGCTTCCCGTCGCGGCTCTCGGCTGTGTGCTCGCCGCGAGCGGCGCCGCGCGACTACCCGCGCTGACCTCGCACCGCGCCCTCGCCGCTACGCTCGCGGTGGGTATGGCGGCGGCGAGCACGCCCTGGGCCGTCGGGGCGGCGAGCGGTCTCGTCCGCCAAGCGCGGAGCACGCTTCCCTACGCGCGGGCCGTGAGCACGCTCGACCACCTCGTGCACTCTCTGCGGCCGGACGCCATCCTCGCGTGCGGCCAGCCGGGAATCACTCACACCTTTCAAACCCGACTCGCCTGGGACCTACACACCAACACCCGAGAGGTCCGCTTCCGGCATCCCCCGGGTCTCCTCTTCGTGAGAGCCCCTCCCAGCGCCCGCCAGCTCGTGCGCTACATCGGATGGCGCGCCGATCCCGAGCTCGAGCGCGTAGCCCAACAAGGCAAATGGAGCGTCTACATCTTCGCCTCGACCGTCCGGCGGTCGAGGCCCCGCCGGGCCAGCGCGCCGTCGGGCGCGCACTGCCACTTTCCGAGCTAGCGTCCGCTGGAGGACGAAGCAGCCGACGCTCATTGCGCCGAGCAGTCCACGTGGATCTGCTCGACCATCCAGCCGCTCGCGCCCCGCACGAGGTCGACCGGACCCTGGCAGTGGTCGGTGTGGTCGGTCTGCACCGAGGTCGTCCGCACGTCGACCGTCGCCCGATCGCCGGCCATGCTCGACGTCTGGGCGCGCTGGAAGGTGATCGAGCGCACCGGCGAGAACTGGCTCTGGAACGCGGCGAATCCGTTGAGCTGGCTTCGGAAGGCAGGAGAGGCGAGGCTCCACGCCGCGTCGAACCGGTGGGCCGCCGCACGCGTGTAGAACGCCTGCACGGCTGCCGCCGGCGTGGATGTCGGAGACGGCTTGGGCTTCGGGGCCGGCGCGGGCGCGGCGGGACGCACGGGCGTGGAGGCCTGGCCGCCTCCGCTCTGGCCGCCGGTGGAGAGCAGCACGGCGACCACCGCCCCGGCGACGAGCAGGAGGGCGAGGGGAAGCGCCCAGGTCCGCCGGTGGCGCCGACGCTCCCGGCGGGAGGGCGAGGGCGAGGGCCCGGGGCGCGGGGACGGCGGGGACGGTGCCGGAGCTGCGGCCACCGGCGCGGGCGCGGGTGCGGGCCGTCGGCGCGCGGGCCGCGGCGCCGGTTCCGGCTCCGCGAACGCCCCGCTCAGGGCGCCCACGAGCTCTCCGGCGGAGCGCGGACGCTCATTGGGGTCGGCGTTCATCCCGTCGCACAGGGCGCCGACCGCGGCGGCGGGGGCCTCGGGCCAGGTGTCGCGCAGGCTCGGAGCAGGCTCGGTGGCGATCCGGTGCATGATCTCGAGCGGCGTGCCGCCGCCCCGGGCTCGCCGCCCGGCCAGGACCTCGTAGGCCACGGCCGCGAACGCGTAGATGTCGGTGGCGGGGGTCACGCGCGAGCCCTCGAGCTGCTCGGGCGCCATGTAGGCCACGGTCCCCGGGGCGACCCCGGTGCGGGTGATCCGCGTCATCTCGGCCGCGGTGGCGATCCCGAGGTCGGCAAGCTTCACGGTTCCGTTTGACCCGAGCAGCACGTTGGCGGGCTTCACGTCGCGGTGCACCACGCCGTGCTCGTGCGCGTGGTCGAGGGCCGCGCCCACCGCACGCAGGATCTCGAGGCCCCGCGCGCGCTCGATCGGACCGCGGCGCAGCGTGGTGGCGAGGTCCTCGCCCTGCACGTACTCCATGACGAGCACGACGTCGTCCCCGTCCGCGATCGAGTCGAAGACGCGCACGACGTTCGGATGCGCCAGCGAGGCGCCGATCTTCCCCTCGCGCCGGAAGCGCTCCGCGAGCTCGTCCGCGCTGTGGGGGTGCAGCCGCTTGAGCGCGACCTCGCGGCCGAGGCGCTCGTCCTCGGCGAGCACCACGCTCGCCATGCCCCCCGCGCCGAGCGTGCGGATTACGCGGTAGCGCCGCGCGACGAGCGAGCCCGATGCCTCCACGGTTCGTCCGCTCCTAGCCCAGGCGGATCTGGTCGGCGGGCACCGGGCGGCTGAACAGGAACCCCTGGGCCATCGGGCAGCCCCGCTGCACGAGGAAGGCGAGCTGCTTTTCGGTCTCCACGCCCTCGGCGATCGCCCGCATCCCGAGGTTGCCCGCCAGCTCGATGATCGCGGTGACCATGGCCGCCGCGGTCGGGTCGTCGGGTAGCCGGGAGATGAAGGAGCGGTCGATCTTGAGGGTCTCGGCGGGCATCTGCCACAGGCGCGTGAGCGAGGAGTGCCCGACCCCGAAGTCGTCGATGGCCAGGCGGAAGCCGTGCTCGCGCAGCGAGCCCAGCACCGCCTGCGCGCGCACCGGGTCGGTCATCGCGGTGGACTCCGTGATCTCGGCCACGAGCGACTCGGGAGGCACCTCCGCGCACTCGGCCGTCTCGCGGATCCGGTCGACGAGGCCGGGCTGCCAGAGCTCGCGCAGCGAGAGGTTGAAGGAGACGTCGAGGGCGCGACCGTCATCGCGCCAGCGCTGCGACTGGCGGCAGACCTCCTCGAGGACCCAGGTCCCGATGCCCTCGATCAGCCCGATGTCCTCCGCCAGGGGGATGAAGCGCGATGGGGGCACGAGGCTGCCGTCGTCGCCCTGCATGCGCACGAGCGCCTCCGCGCCAACGATGCGCGGCTCGCCCGCCGGCTCCTCGCCCGCGGTCCTGTGCATCGCCGTCAGGTCGACGATGGGCTGATAGCGAAGCAGGAGCTGCTCGTGCTCCACCGCCGTGCGCAGCCGCGTGGCGAGCCAGAGCCGCGCCCACTTGTCGCTCGTGTCGCCGGCGAAGATCTTCGACGGGATCTCCCCGGGGCGCTTGGCCTGGCGCGCGGCGGCCTCGGCGTGGCGCAGCAGCACGTCCACGCTGTCGGCGTCGGCGGGGCAGCGGCTGATCCCCACCGCGGCGTCGACGTAGAGCTCCGTTCCCCCGACGACGAACGGAGTGGCGAGGGCGCGGTGGATCTTCTCCGCGCAGGCGCTCGCCTCGCTGACCGGCGCGTCCTCGTCGGTGCGGTCGGCGAGGAGCAGGAGGAAGCGATCCCCGCTGTAGCGCGCCACCAGGTCCATCGGGTCGACGACCTCCCGCAGCCGGGAGGCGGTCTGGCGCAGCACGTCGTCGCCCGCCTCACGGCCCAGTCCCTCGTTGATGAGCCCGAAGCGGTTGAGGTCCACGTGGAGCAGGGCGACGGCCAGCCCCTGCCGCTGTGCACGCTCGATCGCGAGCTCCATGTTGCGCGTCAGCGAGGTGTGGTTCAGCAGCCCGGTGAGCGAATCGTGGTCGCCCAGGTAGGCGATCCGCTCCTCGGTGCGACGGTGGTCGCTCAGGTCGCGCACGAGGGCCATGAGCGGCTCGCCGTCGGCGGCGTCGAGCAGCGCGACGCGCACTTGCACGGGGAAGGAGCTTCCGTCGCCGCGGCGGTGCACCCGTTCGAGCACGATCAGATCCTCGTCGCAGAGCTTCTGGCGCGCGCCGGTGAGCTCGTCGGCGCCGGCGCCCGTGTCGAGATCGTCCAGCGAGAGGGTGAGGAGGTGCTCGCGTCCGTAGCCGTAGGTCTCGCAGGCGGCGTGGTTGACGTCGAGCAGCGCACCCTGGTCGTCGTAGAGCAGGAACGCGTCGGAGACGTGCTCGACGAGGCAGCGAAAGCGGCGGTCGCCATCCGAGCGCTCGCCGGCTCCAGCGGCTCTCGCGCTCAGCTCACCCGGATCGACGTGGCTCATCGCACTGACCTTTCTGCGCCGGGGCGCGCGTCCCTTGCGCGCCGGGCTGCCGCGAGCGGCTCGATGAGCCTAGCGCCCGGCCGTGGGTCCGGTGTCGGTGGGCAGCCGTGAGTACATGATCGCGTCGTAGCGCCCCTGCGGTCCTATGAGGAAGGAGCGGAGGATGCCCTCGCGGGTGAAGCCGGCGAGCTCGGCGACGCGTTGGGAGGCGCGGTTGCCAACGTCGGCGAGCAGGTCGAGCCGCTGCAGCTGAAGCGCGGCGAAGCCCCACGCCGCCACCTCGTTCACCGCTCGCGTGGCGACGCCGCGCCCGCGGGCCGGCGCGGCGAGCCAGTAGCCGACCTCCCCTCGCCGGTGGGCCCACGCGAAGCGCTGAAGCGAGACCGAGCCTACGGCGATCTCGTCGGGGGGCACCGTGATCGCGAACGGGGCCAGCTCCCCACTAGAGATGCGGGCGGTCTGGGCCGCCAGCCACAGGCGCGCGTCGTCCTCGCTGAAGCTCACGCCGACCGAGGTGAAGCGGGCGATGAGCGGATCGCGGCACGCGACGGCGACCGCCGCGGCGTCCTCGGGCCGCCAGGCTCGCAGCGTGACGGTTCCGTCGCCGAGGGGACGCGCGGGCATGGGGATCGGGGGCACGGCGCGGCAGCTTAGGGCCCTTAGGGCCGTCTGCCTCGCGAGTGGCGCCAACTTCGCCGCGCGCTCATACTTCGCCCATGCTGCTCGCCCGAGGCCGCCCGCATCCGGCGCTGGCCGGGCTCGTCGGCGGGTACGCGGACTTCGCCGAGCGGACCGGCTCTCCAAAGGAGACGGGGGAGGCGCCCGGCCGCAGCGTGGTCGTCATCGTGGACCTCGACGCCGGATGGACGGTCGAGGGCGAGCGCTTCGGATCCTTTGCCGGAGGGCTCTATGCGCGGCCGGTGCGCGTGCGTCACGAGGGCTCGGCGCGCGGGGTGCAGTTCGACCTCGAGCCGCCGGCGGTTCGCACGCTGCTCGGCGTCCCCGCCGGTGAGCTCGGGCAGCGCACGGTGGCGCTCGACGACATCCTGGGATCCGACGCGGCGCGCCTCGCCGAGCGCCTCCACGCCGCGGCCGACGCGAACGCGCGCTTTGCCGCCCTCGACCAAGCGCTCCTGCGCCGCCTCGCCCGGGGGCCTGCCCCGGCGCGACCCGACGTCGATCGCGCCTGGGCGCTCCTGCGCTCCTCCGGGGGGAGCATCAGGGTCGACGCGCTCGCGCGCACGCTCGGCTGCTCGCGCCGTCATCTCGCCAACCGCTTCGCGCACGACGTCGGCGTCTCGCCGAAGCTCGCCGCGCGGCTCATCCGCTTCGAGGCCGCGCGCGCCCGGCTGGGCGCGGTCCCGCTCGCGCGGCTCGCCGCGGAGCACGGGTTCGCCGACCACGCGCACCTCACCCGCGAGTTCCGCGCCCTGGGTGGCGCGCCGCCGACGGCGTTCCCATCCGTTCAAGACGACGGCGAAGCGGGCGCGTAGCGTGGCCGGCATGCCACAGACCATCTTTCCCTCCCTCACCTTCAAGGACGCCAAGGCGTCGTTCGACTGGCTCGAGCGCGTCCTGGGCGCCGAGCGACTCGCCGTCTACGAGAACGACGATGGCCGTGTCGCCCATGCCGAGCTCCGGATCGGCGCCAGCTCGATCATGGCCGGGGACGAGCGCGCCGGCTCGAGGGCCACGCCGCCGGGGATGAGCGTGATCTACGTCGTCGTCGAGGATGCCGACGCCGCCTATGAGCGCGCCCGGGCCGCCGGCGCCGAGGTGACCGAGCCGGTCGACCAGGACTACGGCTCGCGAGACATCACCGTCACCGACCCTGACGGCAACCGGTGGTCGTTGGGCACCTACGCGGGCGCCGCCGCCGCGAGCTGAGCGGCCCGCGCGCACTACGACGGGCACGCGAGCGTGCTGGTACGGCTGAGCGCCGTGCAGGGCGACGAGCTCACATAGCTGCTCAGAGAAGCCTGGCGCGTGTGCGCGCCGAAGCGGCAGGCGACCTCTTGACCTCCGACTATCGTCGATATATCGTTACGCGTCGCTTTGTGTTACTGAACAGGAGAAGCGCATGCATTTCGCCTTTGCTTTCCCAACCAGCGAATCCTCTGGCGCCTCGACGTGTCGGAGCCGAAAAGGGCACCACGTGCGCGCCATGGCCCCCGGAGGCGGCCACGGCCCTTGGGGCCACCATCACGGAGGGCGCTGGGGCGGCCCGCCGTTCTCGGCGGGCGGCCCGTTCGGGCCGCGGCGCCGGATGCGGCGCGGCGACGTCCGCGCCGCCCTCCTCGTGTTGCTCGACGAGGAGGCCCGCAACGGCTACGGCCTGATGCAGGAGATCGAGCGCCGTAGCGAGGGCCTCTGGAGGCCGAGCCCCGGCTCGGTCTATCCGGCGCTCGCCCAGCTCGAGGACGAAGGGCTCGTACACGCTGAGCGGGACGAGGGGCGCAAGCGCTTCGCCCTGACCGACGCGGGTCGCACCTACGTCGAGGAGCATCGCGAGGCGCTGGGCGAGCCGTGGGCCAGACTCGGAGACGAGGCCGGCGCGGGACGCCGCGACCTTCGCGGCCTGCTCGGGCAGCTCGCCACGGCGACGGTGCAGGTCGCGCAGGCGGGCGACGAGAAGCAGGTCGAGCAGGCAAGCCGGATCCTCGGCGACGCTCGCCGTGCCCTGTACCGCCTCCTCGCCGAGGAGGAGGCGAGCGAGGGATAGGCGACCCGCCGAGACACCGAGTGGCGAGTTACCACCGTATGCGGTGGGTAGATCGCCACTCGGCTCGGCAGAGGGGAGCGCCTACCGCCTGAGCAGCACGAACGCGAGAGCGGCGGCGAAGCCCATCTGCCCGAAGGCGAGCGCCGTGCCCAGGTTGGCCGCTCCCAGGAGGCCGGCGAGGGCGCTCGCGACCACGAAGGCCCCGAGCATGATCGCGAGCTCGATCCGCACGGCGTCCAGTCTGACGAATCTCCGCTCCGCCGCTCCTCGCGAAGCGCTCAACCCACCCGGCCCTCGAGACCGCGGCGCAGGGCCACCACGTCCAGTCCGGCGTCCTGCCTGTCCAGCCACCGCTCGGCCGCGCGGCGGCCCCCGAGCGCGCGCAGGCCGCGCGCCCCGTGCTCCTGCGCGAAGTCGGCGAGCGCATGCCGGCGGCGGGCGGCTGCGCGGCGACCGGCGACATCGACACGCGCCCGGTGCTCGTCGAGCGCCTCGATGAGCTCGTCGATGCCGCTCACCGGCGAGAGGGAGGAGACGGCGAGCACCGGGGTCTCGCCGGCGCCGAGCGAGCGCAGCGCGCCCCGCGCGTCGCGCTGCGCCCGCAGCGCGATGCGGCCGAGGTCGCCCTTGGTGACGACGAGCACGTCGGGGACCTCCATGATCCCGCTCTTCAGGAACTGCAGAATGTCGCCCGATCCGGGCTGGACGATCACCGCGACGGTGTCGGCGACCTCGGCCACGTCGGTCTCGGACTGCCCGACGCCCACCGTCTCGATCACCACCACGTCGAACGCCGCCGCGAGCGCCGCCGAGGCGGCGCGCGTCGCGGGGGCGAGACCGCCGAGCTGCTCGCCCGCCGCCGTGGAGCGGATGAAGACGCCGTCGTCGGCCGGATCGGAGTGGATGCGCGCGCGGTCGCCCAGCAGCGCGCCGCCCGAGCGTCGCGAGGAGGGGTCCACGGCGAGCACCGCGACCGAGCGCTCCCGCCCGCGCCAGGCGCGCACGAGCTCGGAGAGCAGGGAGGACTTCCCGACGCCCGGCGGTCCGGTCACCCCGACGACGTGTCCGGGCGCCTCGCCCCCGAGCGCGGCGGGCGAGACCTCGGCGAGCAGCGCCTCCGCCTCCCGCCGGTGCTCCGGCGCCCGGCTCTCGAGCACGTTCAGCGCCGCGGGCGCGGCGCTCGTCTCGCCTTCGCGCAGCCGGCGGCCGAGCGCCGCGCCGCCGCCGGCGCCGCTCACGCGGGGGCGTTCAGTCCGTGGCGCTCCGACACGAGCGCGACGATCTGGCCCATGATCTGCGTGATGTCGAAGTCCTTCGGCGTGTAGACCGCGGCGACGCCGAGCTCGCGCAGCGGCGCCACGTCGGCCTCGGGGATGATTCCGCCGACCACGACCGGGATCTCCTCGCCCCCCGCGCGGCGCAGCTCCTCGACCACGGAGGGGATGAGCTCGCGGTGCGAGCCCGAGAGGATGGAGAGCCCGACCACGTGCACGCCCTCCTGCACCGCGCTCGCCGCGATCTGCGAGGGCGTGAGCCGGATGCCCTCGTAGACGACGTCCATGCCCGCGTCGCGGGCGCGGACGGCGATCTGCTCGGCGCCGTTCGAGTGGCCGTCGAGCCCGGGCTTGCCGACCAGGATCTTCAGGCGCCGCCCGAGCACCTCGCTCACCCGCTCGACCTCGTCGCGCACCTCGTCGAGCTCGCTCGTGCCGGCGTGGGTCGCCTCGCCGACCCCCGTCGGCGCGCGATAGGAGCCGAAGGACTCGCGCAGCGTGTGCGCCCACTCCCCGGTGGTCGCCCCGGCGCGGGCGGCGGCGATCGTCGCGGGCATGATGTTCTCCTCCTCGGTGCGTCCCACGCGGGCGAGCTCGGTCAGCGCCTCGTCCACCGCATCCTGGTCGCGCGCGGCGCGCCACGCGCGTACGGCGTCCTGCTGCTCGGCCTCCACCGCGGGATCGACGACCAGGATCCCGCCCTCCGCGTCGGCGGTGAGGGGGGAGGGCTCGGTCTCGGTGAAGCGATTCTGACCCACCACGGTCAGCTCGCGCGCCTCGATGCGGCGCAGGCGCTCGCGGTGGGACTCGACGAGGGCAGACTTCATGTAGTCCACGGCCTCGACCGCGCCGCCGTGCTCCTCCACCACCGCCATCTCCGTGCGCACCCCCTCGATGAGCTCGGCGACGAGCGCCTCCATGACGCGGGAGCCTTCGAAGAGGTCGGGGTACTCGAGCAGGTCGGTCTCGTAGGCGAGCACCTGCTGGATGCGCAGCGACCACTGCTGATCCCACGGGCGCGGCAGGCCGAGCGCCTCGTTCCAGGCCGGAAGCTGGATCGCGCGGGCGCGGGCGTTGCGGCCGAGGGTGACCGCGAGCGCCTCGAGCACGATCCGCTGGACGTTGTTCTCGGGCTGGGCCTCGGTGAGCCCGAGCGAGTTGACCTGCACCCCGTAGCGGAAGCGCAGGTGCTTTGAGTCCTCCACTCCGTAGCGCTCGCGGCCGAGCTCCTCCCACAGCACCGACATGGCGCGGAGCTTCGCGTGCTCCTCCACGAAGCGCACGCCCGCGTTGACGAAGAACGAGATGCGCCCGAAGACCCGCCCCATGAGCTCCTGGGGGACCCGGGCGCGCACGGCGTCGAGCACGGCGATCGCGTTGCTCATCGCGTAGGCGATCTCCTGCACCGGCGTCGCCCCCGCCTCCTGGAGGTGGTAGGAGCAGATGTTGATCGGGTTCCACCTCGGCACGTGCTCGACCGTGTAGGCGATCATGTCGGCAATGAGGCGCATGGAGGGGCCGGGCGGGAAGGCGTAGGTACCGCGGGCCAGGAACTCCTTGATGATGTCGTTCTGCGTCGTGCCCTGGAGGACGGACTCCTCGACGCCCTGCTCCTCGGCGGCGACGGCGTAGAGGGCGAGCAGCCAAGCCGCGGTGGCGTTGATCGTCATCGAGGTGTTCATCTGCTCGAGGGGGATCCCCTCGAGCAGCGCGCGCATGTCGCCGCGGTGGGCGATGGGGACGCCGACCTTGCCGACCTCGCCGCGAGCGAGCTCGTGGTCGGGGTCATAGCCCGTCTGGGTGGGCAGGTCGAAGGCGACCGAGAGACCGGTCTGGCCCTTGGACAGGTTGCCGCGGTAGAGCTCGTTGGACTTCCGCGCCGTCGAGTGCCCGGCGTAGGTGCGCATCATCCACGGCCGGTCGGGCTCGGGCAGCCGGGGCTCGGGAGGCTCGGGCAGCCGGGGCTCGGGAGGCTCGTGCGGCGCAGCGCTCATCGCGCGGATTCTACGGCGCGAGCTATGGTCCCGCGCGCCCGTGAGCCGCGCTCCCCGCCCCATCGACCTCCGCCACCTCGAGCGCGAGCGGGTCATCTGCTGCTGGCAGGTGGGCGACGTGCTCGTCGACCCGGGTCCGGAGTCCTGCCAGCGCGCGCTCCTCGCCGCGCTGGACGGCGAGCGGCCGCGTGCGCTGCTGCTCACCCACATCCACCTCGACCACTCCGGCGCCACCGGCGCGCTGGTGCGTCGCTGGCCCGACCTCGAGGTCTACGTGCACGAGCGCGGGGCTCCGCACCTGATCGATCCCGAGAAGCTGCTCCTCAGCGCCGAGCGCCTCTACAAGGAGGACATGGGGCGCCTGTGGGGCGAGGTGCTGCCGGTTCCCGAGGAGAGCCTGCGCATCCTCACCGGTGGCGAGGAGCTCGAGGGGGGCTTCGAGGTCGCCTACGCGCCGGGGCACGCCTCCCACCACGTCGCCTACCGCCACGCCGAGTCCGGCAGCGCGTTCGTGGGCGACGTCGCGGGGGTCCGGATCCCTCCGGCCGGCTACGTGCTGCCGCCCACCCCGCCGCCCGACATCGACCTGGAGCGCTGGCACGCCTCGCTCGACCTCGTCGCCGGGTGGGAGCCCAGCCGCCTCTGCCTCACCCACTTCGGGGCGGTGGAGGACGACGTGCCCGGCCACCTCGCCCAGATGAGCCGCCGCCTCGACGCCTGGGGAGCGGTGGCGCACGACGCAGACGCCGCGGCCTTCGTCGAGCGCGTCGAGGACGAGCTTGAGCGCGCCGTCGACTTCGACACCGGCGCGGCCTACATCCAGGCCGCCCCTCCCGAGCAGCTCTTCCTGGGCCTCGAGCGCTACTGGCGCAAGCGGGCCGCGGCGGCGTGAGGCGCGCGGCGGGGCTGGCCTACCGCGAGGCCGCGCCGGACGGCGCGGACGCCGGCGCCGAGGAGGAGCCCGTCGCCCTGCTGCTGCACGGCTATCCCGAGTCCTCCTACATGTGGCGCGGCGTGCTCCCCGCGCTGGCCGAGGCGGGATGGCGCGCGCTGGCCCCCGACCTGCCCGGCTACGGCGACTCGCCCCCGGACCGGCCGGCGACGTGGGAGCGTCACGTCGCGGCGGTCGAGCGCTTCCGCGCCGAGCTCGAGCTGGAGCGGGTCGCCCTCGTCGTGCACGACTGGGGTGGTCTGATCGGGCTGCGCTGGGCCTGCGAGCACCCGGGCGTGGCGTGCGCGCTCGTCGTCTCGGACACCGGCTTCTTCCCCGACGGCAAGTGGCACGGGATGGCGCGATCGCTGCGCACCGAGGGCGAGGGCGAGCAGCTCGTCGACGGGCTCGACCGCGACGGCTTCGGGAAGATGCTCGCCGGTCTGAGCGCCGGCATCGGCGCCGACGCGGCGGACGAGTACTGGAAGGCCTACGCCGACGAGGAGCGCCGCCGCGGCCAGCTCGAGCTCTACCGCTCGGGCGACTTCGAGAAGCTCAGGGCCTACGAGGGCCAGCTCGCCGAGCTTGGGGCTCCCGCGCTGGTCGTGTGGGGCGAGGAGGATCCGTTCGCGCCCGTGGCCGGCGCCCATCGCTTCGCGCGCGAGCTGCCCGGCGCTCGGGTCGAGGTCCTGCCGGGGACGGGGCACTTCGTGTGGGAGGACGCGCCCGAGGAGGCCGCGGCCGTGGTGGTCGACTTCCTGTCCGGAGTCGGCTGCCGCTGAAGCCCGCGGTCGGGCGTCGTCAGCTCTCGGGCGTCGCGGCCGTCGCCCCGCGCGGCGTGCGCGGCCGTGGCTTGGTCTCGAACAGCCCGATCCGTCGCTCGCCGAGGTCGCCGCCGAGGAAGCCGGCCGCGATCGCGATCAGGCCGGAGGCGAGGTGGAGGAAGTTGTCGGCGGCGAAGGTGCCGTGGATCGAGAGCAGCTCGCCGAGGTTGTTCGTGAACCCGAGGACGGCGGCCAGCAGGTAGACGAGCCCTCCGCCGATCAGCACGCCCTGGGTGATCGCGGCCGGCCGGGCCAGCGAGGCTCCGACCAGGATACCCCCGACGCCCAGGTGCACGATGTTGTGGAACCCGTTGAGCTCGAAGCCGAACAGATCGGCATGGGACGAGTGCACCCAGTCGGTGAACCCGGTCGCGAAGAAGCCGACGATCCCGATGGCCACGTAGCCGAGCCCCACGATGAGGGCGAGGAGCTGCGCTGGATGCCGGTAGTTCGCCACGTGCGTGTGGGTGCCGAGACGGCTCAGGGCCGGAGGCTATCGCCCGTGTCCAGCCCGCCCGGTGGCCCGAGGACCGCGTACCGGGTAGCCCGGGGGGTTGACACGGGCGTATGCTCCGGTTTGCCACCCATCGAGGGAGAGGAGTTGGGATGGCACGGGAGGGTTCAGCAGCACCGGTGTCTCGCTGCCCCTGCAGGGAGGCCTCGGCCCCCTCGTGCCCGGTGGGCGGGGAGCAGGCGCATTGAGTCGCTTCTCGGCGACGAGCCTGATCGTCCTCCTGGCGGTGCTGGCGGCGGTGGGCATAGCGGCGTGGCAGCTCGCTCGCACGGTCGGCGCGGCGCAGAGCATCAACGGCGAGGCGGCGAGCATCGCGCGCAGCGGGCGCGGGATCAACCTGGCGACCGACTCGGTGGTGCAGCTGCGGCGCACGAACGCCATCGCGGAGTCGATCCTGCGCTCGGCGAGCCCGCTGCGGCGCCAGCTCGGCGCGGTGGTCGGTGAGGCGCAGGGCATCAACGACGTGGCCGGCGCGATCAACGGCAACGCCGGGAGGATCGAGGTGAGCGCCGGCCAGATCCAGTCGAGCGCGGGCCAGATCAACACGAGCGCCGGCACGATCAACGGCTCGGCCGGAAGCATCGACACGACCGCCAAGCGCGTGCTCTCGACCGCGGGGGCGATCAATACGAGCGCGGGCGCGATCGACACGACGGCGGGAGCGATCAACACGACCGCGGGCAACATCGGCTCGACGGCCACCGGCATCAACACACGCGCCGCGGCGATCCTCCTCATCGCGCGACGCATCGACGAGGACGCGCGCCTCATCAACGTCTTCCTCGACCAGTCCAAGCCGATCGTCACCGGCATCAAGGGCGACGCCGGGAACATCCTCGGCCAGGCCGGTGGTGCGCACCAAACCGCCGCGTGCATCGACCGCAAGCTGAACGGTCAAGGCGCCGACGACGGCGACTGCGGAGGCTGAGGATGGCCCCGTCGACCACCGCGCTGCGCTGGCTGTTCGTCTGGATCACCATCGCGATCCTGGTGCTCATCGTCGTCATCGGCTTCCTGTTCGGGATCGCGAGCTCGCTGGAGTCGATCCAGAGCGGTCTGTCGGAGGCCAAGACCTCGGTGGCGGGCGCCAACGGCGACGTGGGACCGCTGCCCGCCCACCTCCAGGACATCAACGGGAACCTGACGAAGGTCGACGGCGCCCTGAAGCCGCTCTCGAGCCAGGCGAACCAGATCATCACCGAGCTGGGCTCGATCCGCTCCACGCTCGTGCAGGTCGACCGCTCGCTCGGAAGCACCTCGAGCTCGCTCGGGACCACCTCGGGCTCGCTGGTGGGCACCTCGGGACTGCTGGTCGACACCTCCGGGTCCCTGCGCGACACCTCCGGTCGCCTGGGCGACATCCTCGGCTCGCTCGGCAGCACCTCGGGACTGCTCGGCCACACCTCGGGGTCCCTGGGGACCACGGGGACCACGCTCGCCTCGGCCCAGGGCGGTCTGGTGAGCATCCGCAAGATCGCCGGCGACATCCAGGCCCGGCTCAACGTGGCCCAGATCCCCACCAGCCTCGGCACCGAGGCCATCTGGCGCAATGTGCGCGTCCTCAACGGCGGGGCGTTCAACGGTCCGGCGAGGCTCCCGTTCGGCTTCGGTCCGATCAATCGCGACGGGCTTCGGTTCGTGCAGCGCGACACGGGCGGGATCCTGGATGGGCTCGTTCAGGTCAACCGCCACCTGACGAGCATCTGCACCTCGCAGACCGTCAATACGGTGGGCACGCTCAACGGCGAGTCGCCGCGCTGCTAGGGCGGGAGCGGGCGGGTGCGAAGCATATTCCGCGGCGAGAGAGGTCTCTCCGGGGTGATGCTGCCCATCATCGTCGCCTTCGCCCTCGCGGCGGTTCTCATGCTCACGGGGACCCTGCTCGCCGCCCGGCGGATCGACCACCGCGTGCGGACGATCACGCATCTGACCTCCAGCATCGACAACAACCTCAACTCGATCCAGCTGGCCGCTCGCACGGGCCGCATCGCCGGGCGCATCTGGGTGGCCGCCAAGCCGCTCTCCGGAGAGCTCGGCGAGGTGATCCGAGCGGGGAACGGGATCCAGGGCTCCGCGGACTCGATCCTCACCACCGCCGGGGCGATCAACGCGCGCGCCGTGGCCATCGAGGGGACCGCGGGGTCGATCAATCGCAACGTCCGCGCCATCCAGGCCAACGCGCGGTCGATCGACAGCACGGTCGGGTCGCTGGACGGGACGGTCCACGAGATCAACCGCCACGCTGGCTCGATCGACGTGGCCGTGGGTTCGATCAACACCCACGTCGCCTCCATCGGCGGGTCGGTCAACCGGATCGTGGGCCTCTTCGGGCTGGTGCTCCGGGCCTCGCGCCAGATCGATGGGCGGGTGGCCGGGATCAACCGGCGCGTGATGGCCGACCAGGTGCTCGTGCGCCTTCTCAAGCGCCCGCTCGACGAGGTCCTCAACCAGGTCGGCGCGGGTCCCGGCGCCGAAGGGCACGTGGTTCAGCGCGGCCCGGAGCGTGGGCACACGAGCCTGCACGGGCACGCCAACGGGATCGACTGCTTCGTCAACACGCAGAACCGCGGCGGGAGCTACTGCGGCAAGTAGCGTCCTCGCCGGCGACGCGCCCGCCCAGCCTCAGGGCGCTCCGACCCGGAAGGTGCTCGTTATGCGGTCGAAGACCGGTGCGAAGCGCTCGAAGCGCTCCTCGGGCAGCGCCTGGAGGACGAGCGTGATCAGCGTCCGGCCGGCGAAGAGGAAGTAGTGCGAGTGGATCCCGCGCTGCCGTCTGCGCGCCTCGCGGAACGAGTAGAGGTAGAAGTAGCCGGGTAGCCCGGCGAGCTCGATCCGCTTGGGCGCGGCGAGGAGCTTCACTCCGCGGCCCGAGCGCACGAGGCGGTCGGTGAGGGGCTTCACGCGGGGCAGGCCGGCCGAGGTCACCTCGATCCGCAGGGGTACGACACGCAGCAGGAGCGAGGCGTCACCCTGAGCCGCGACGAGCACGACGGAGGGCTCGGTGGAACGCAGGCGCGTCCACCGCGCGGGGTAGCCGATCGAAAGACCCGTCCGTCCGTCGCGGAAGGCCACGAATGCGGGCGCGTCGCCCGGAGTCGCCGCGGGCCGCGCGTCGCGCGGGCGTGGCGTCGGCGCGAGCTCGGGCCCGACGCGGCGACCCGCGAACACGGCGGCCGCCACGGCGAGCGCCACCACGAGGGTCGCGAGGAGCAGCCACTTCCACGGCAGCCCGTGCTCCCACGCTCCTCGCCCGGGAAGCCGGGGAACGCCGATCGGCATGCGCGCGCGGCGCCTACTCGCGACCCGGCGCCTCGGCCGCCCGGCCGGAGAGCCGATCGACGATCGCGATCCACCGTACGGTCATGGGCGAGCTATAGCACCGGCGTGGAGGCGGGACAACCTCCGGCCGCCGAAACCTGCGCTGGAGGCCCGCCGGTGCGCCGGTGGTCCGCCGAGTGACATCGGACGAGCCGCCCGGGTCGCGGCTGGTGCACGACGCGTCAGCGTGCAGACCCCGGCTCCGGCTCCCCATGCTCGCGTGACTAGCGTCCGGGTAACCGACCGCACAAGCTCCAAACGAAGGGGACGCAGAAATGTCCACAGCCGTCGAGGAACAGCTCGTGAAGCATCTCGTCGACGCTCACGCTCTCGAGAAGCAGTCAAAGCTCCTTCTCGAGCGGGGAGCCAGCATCGCGGGAGACGAGGAGATCGCCAGGATCTATCGGGCTCACAAGATCCAGACCGCGGAGCACGAGCGCTACGTCGGCGAGCGCCTCGAGGCCTACGGCGCAAGTCCGTCGAAGGCCAAGGATCTCGCGATGCAGGCCGGTGCCGCGGCCATCGGCCTGACGGCCCAGGCGGCGCCGGACACACCGCTCACGCTGGCCGTGACTGCGTTCGCGTTCGAGAACCTCGAGGTGGCCACCTACAAGCTCGTCCACGGTCTGGCCAAGCGCGCCGACGATTCGGAGACGGTCTCGATCGTCGAGCGGATCCTCGAGCAGGAGGAGGCCGCGGCCGAGCTCGTGGCGGGCACCTTCGACCGCGTCCTCGAGATCACGCTCGGCGAGCCGGCCAAGGCGCCGTTGCCGGGCGTCACCCCGATCGGAAAGCCCTCCGAGCGCCCGCCGGAGCCCGCGACGAGTGACCACCCAGAGCCTCAGAGGGCCGAGGCCGAGGGCAAGATGCCCGACGAGCCGGTGAGCCAGCCTCCCGACATCAGCACCCCCACGGAGCGCCTGCCCTCGCCCGGCCCCGGGTGATCCCCGAGACGCCGTAGCCGGCCGTTCCGGTCAACGCCTCTCGCGTTCTACGCAAACTGCTCGGTGCGCGGCGACGGGGGTATCCTCGGCCCGCGATGCCTCAGACCATCGAGCGCGAGCGCGTCAGCGGACCGGGCGGCGGGGTCGGCGACGCCTGGCGGGTCATCGTCCGCAACGACGACCACAACACCTTCGACCACGTCGCTCACACGCTCGCGCGCTACATCCCCGGCGTCGACGTCGCCGCCGGGTTCGCGCACGCTGACGTCATCCATCGCACCGGGCAGGCCATCGTGTGGTCGGGCCAGAAGGAGCCGGCCGAGCTCTACTGGGAGCAGCTCCGCGACGCCGGCCTGACGATGGCGCCGCTCGAGCAGGGCTGAGCGGCGCCCGGGGCTACAGCCCGGCGGGTGGCGCTGGGTGAAGCCGGCGAGGTATCCGGTGGGCTTGGGCTGGGGACGCGTGGACTTGGGGCTCGGCGCCGGCTTGGACTCCACGGAGGCGCGCGGGTGTCGAGGTAATCGGCCGCCAGAGGCCGGCCCTCAGGCGGTAGGTTTCAAATCGGGATGAGCGCTGCCCAGCCCTGGCACGCGCTGCCGCAAGAGGTGGCGGCGGTCCTCCGCCCGGAGCTGCCCGGAGTCGCGGAGGAGACCATCGCCGCCCTGCGAGCCGAGGTCTCGGCCTACGCCCGGCCCCTCGAGGGTCCGTTCGGCCGCGGGCTGCGCGTGGGCGTGGAGGAGGCTCTGGCCCAGTTCGTGGCCGAGATAGAGGCGGGCGGGCCGCGGCCCCGCAGCGAGGTCTACGTCGCCCTCGGGCGCGGCGAGCACCGGGCCGGGCGTACGCTCGATGCCTTGCTCGCCGCCTACCGCGTCGGCGCGCGCGTGGCCTGGCGGCGCTTCTCGGCGGCCGGCGTGGCAGCTGGGCTCGAGCCCGACACGCTCTACGGGCTGGCGGAGTCGATCTTCGCCTACATCGACGAGCTCTCCGCCCAGTCAGCCGAGGGCCACGCGCTCGAGCAGTCGGCGGCCGCGGGCGCGACGCAGCTGCGCCGCCGGCGTCTCGTGCGCCTCCTCGTCCGTGACCCGCCCGGCGAGCCCGACGCGGTCGAGGCCGCCGCCGCGGCGGCGGGGTGGCCTCTGCCCGCGGCCCTCGCGGTGCTCGTCGCCGACGGGGAGCGATGGGAGGCCGTCGCCGCGCGCCTCGCGCCCGAGGTGCCGGCCGACCGCCTCGACGAGGAGCTCGTCGCCCTCGTACCCGACCCCGACGCCCCGGGACGCCGCGCGGCGCTCGCGCGCGCGCTCGGCCCCGAGGCGCTGGCCGGTCTCGGCACCACCGTGACGTGGACCGACGCCGCGCTCTCGTTCGCTCGCGCCCGCGCGGCCCTCGCCCTCGGCCGCTCGGGCACGGTCGAGGAGCGCCCGCTCGTCGTCGCCGCCGACCACGGCGCGGTGCTACTGCTCACGAGCGATCCACGCCTCGTCGCCGAGCTCGTGCGCGACCGACTCTCGCCGCTCGACGACCTGCCCGCCGGCTCGCGCGCGCGGCTCGAGGAGACCCTCGCCGCCTGGCTCGCCGAGCAGGGCCGCCTGCAGCCCGTCGCCCAGCGCCTCGGGGTCCATCCCCAGACGGTTCGCTACCGGCTCGCGCGCCTGCGCGAGCACCTCGGCGACGCCCTGGACGACCCCGACCGCCGCTTCGAGCTCGAGCTCGCGCTGCGCACGCGCGCGCTGCTCGCCCCGCGCGAGGGCGGAGCGGGACGCCTCAGCGGCGGAGGGTGAGGAGCTGGGAGAAGGCGGTGGCCGGCGTGCCGGGGCCGGCGACGGCCGTCACGAGCCTGATCCGCAGCAGGTGCGCGTGCGCCACCCGGGAGGCGGCCGAGCGCGAGAGGCGCACGCGCGGGGAGAGCGCGCCTCCCGAGGTGCGCCGGACGGTGGCCGTGCCGAGCACGGCGTAGGAGCCGCGCGGCAGCCCGGAGCGCCCGCCGCCCCGCACGATCCGCCCCCGCACCCCGAGCCGGCGCGCGCTCGACCGGTCGAGCAGCAGCGTGGAGGTCGAGGTGCAGGCGTCCGAGCAGTCGAGCGTGAGCGGGAGACCGCGAGCGGCTGCCCCGCCGGGCGTGAGCGCGCCCGCGGCGAGCCGCACGGGACGCCCGGCGACGAGCGCGGGAGCGCCGGCGGTGGCGACGGAGCTCACGACGCGCGCCGGCAGCGACCCGGCGCGCGCGAGGCGGCGCGCGCCGCCGCCGAGCCGCAGCCTCAGCGGCAACGTCCCCGCGCGGGCGCGGGCGCCCGAGGCGGTCCCGAGCCGGACGTAGCGGCCACGATGGGGCAGGCCCGGGGTGCTCCCTCCCACCGGCCTCCCCCGGACCCCCAGGCGGCGCGCGGTGCTCGCGTCGAGGTAGAGCGCGGCGCGCACCGAGCACGCGTCGGCGCAGCTCACGGCGAGCGGGAGTCCGTCGCGCGCCGCGGCGGTGAGCGGCGGGGCGGCGTCGAGGAGGGTCGAGCGCAGCGAGGCGATCCGCCACGCGTAGGTCGTGGGAGCGGCCTGCACGTTCCCGGCCGCGTCGATCGCCCGGACGGAGACGGCGTGGCGGCCGATCCCGAGGCTCGCGTAGCTCGCGGGCGATGCGCACGGCGCCAATGCGCCCGCGTCCAGGCGGCACTGGAAGCTCGCGTTCGGCTCGGAGGCCACGAAGGTGAACCGCGCGCCGCGCGCCCCGGTGACCGCCGCCGGCCTCCCGGTCAGCGTGGTCGTCGGGGGCGTGTTGTCGATCGAGAAGGAGTGCGGGTCGCTCACGCCGGCGCCGGGGCCATCGCCGGCCTGCTCGGCGCGGGCGGTGTAGCCGCCCTCGGCCAGCGGCGCGGAGGCGTCGACCGAGAAGCTTCCGTCCTGCCCGACCGCAGCGGTAAGCGTCTGCACGGGTTGGCTCGCGTCGCCGTCGCCCGCGAAGACCTTGACCGTGACGCTCGCGGCCGCGCTCCCGCCGCTCACCGCGCGGCCGCTGAAGCTCGGCGTGGAGTCGCTGGTCGCCGCGCCCTGGGCCGGGCGGTCGAGGCTCACCCTCGACGCCACCGGCGCGCTGGGGGCGATCAGCGGCCCGCCGGCGGCCCACACGTCGTAGGCGGGGCGCTGGCGTCCCCGCTCGTCGTAGCCCGGCGAGGAGCCCTCGAGCGGGGCGGGCGCGACGAGCCCGCGGTCCTGCAGGCCGCAGCGCGCGGCGGTCGAGCACTCGTTGGCGTAGTTGTAGTAGTAGATCGCCTTGACGCGCGGGCTCAGCGTGGAGAGTCCGAGGACGAAGGACGTCGAGCGCCGCTGGGAGTCATCGCCCCAGATCTTCCGGCTCGCGTCGCGCCAGCGCGCGCCGACCTCGTCGATCCACACGTCGGATCCCGCGAACGCTCCGCTCAGCTTGCGCAGGTAGTAGCGCGACGTGCGCGCGTCGGAGGCCAGCCCGGTCTGGAAGTCGTTCACGTCGCCGTGGGCGTGGAAGGCCCACACGGCCGGGCGCGCGCTCTCGAGCGCGGCCTGATAGGCGTCGACGTAGGCGTCGTCGTCCAGCTGCCCGGCGAACTCCCCCGCCACCACGGTGCACCCCGGACAGTCCTGCTGGGCGGTCAGCCAGTAGGCGGCGGCGAGGCCGGGGTCGGAGCGGAGCGGGTTGATCGTCGTGTCCGAGCGGTTGGGCTCGTTCCACGGCGAGATGCGGGTGACGTCCGGGTAGGCGCTGCGGAAGGCGCGGAAGGCCGCGTCGAACTGCGCTGCGGAGGGCGCCATGGGACCGCCGTCGGAGGCCTTCAGGCGCGGGCTCGCCTCGAAGGCGGCCAGAGGCGTCACCCCGTGCGCGCGCGCCGAGGCGACGTAGCGGTCGAACTCGAGCTTGCGCGGATCGTTGGCCGCCTGGGGAAGGGCGACGTCCCACGGGAGCACGGCGCGCGCCAGGCCGACGTGGAGGCCGGGCCAGTAGGGCTCGGCGAACGTCGTGTCGTCGGAGTCGGAGATCCCGAGGTCGAGCGCCTGCGCGGGCGCGGCGCAGAGCGCGAGGAGGAGCGCCGCGAGGAGCCCGCGCGCCACGCCGCCCCGTGGCTCCTCCCGTTCCGTGCGCGACCCGCCACCACGATGGGAACACATGGTGACGCGCCGCGGTTGCGGCGAAGTTGCGCCAGCGGCGTGGGAGGAGGGTGTGCAGGCGCCGCCGAGGCGCGCCTCGGGCTAACCGTCCGGGGGGTGCTCGGCCGCCCGCTCGTAGAACGGGCTGCGCTCGGCCGGGGGGTCCGCCGGGGGGTCCGGGGATTGGTCGGCCGCCCGCTCGTAGAACGGGCTGCGCTCGGCCGTGGGCTCGGCCCGCGGCTGCTCGGGGAGCGCGCCGAGCTTCTTGATCAGCAGCCCTTCCAGCACGTCTCGTGCCGCGCCCAGGTCGCGGTTGATCGACGTGAGGGCCCCCTCCACGGGCTCCGTCGCGCCCGGGATCTGCGCGACGGCCGAGGTGACCGCGCTCAGGCCGGCGCTGACCTTGCGCAGGACGATGCCGATCGCGATCAGGTAGGCGGCCAGGACGAAGACCACGACCGCGACGGCGACGAGGGTGACGATGCCGGGGGCGGGGATGGTGGCGACGGGCATGGCTCTCCCCTACAGGATCTTGTCGAGTGCGGCCCCGTAGCTGGCGAGCCCGGCGCTGGTCTCGTGCACGAGCTCCTGGGTGTGGAGCAGCTCCGGGACCCCGCTCAGATGGGAGACGAGGACGGGGCCGCCCTCGGCCAGGGCGTCCACGGTCCGATCGATCTCCTTGGCGGCCAGGATCACGCGCCGCAGCAGGATCACCACGACCGGAAGCACCACGACGAGGAGGACGATGTCCCCGATCCACCACAGGACCACGGCTCAGCGCCTCGCCACGGTCTCGGCCATCGCGGCGATGCCGGGCAACGCGTCCACGATGTCCTCGAGCGGGGCGTTGATCTCGGGCACGGTGGGGTTGATCAGCGACAGGTGCCCCTCGACCGCCCCGACGCCCTCGGCCAGGCTGGCGAGCCCGTCGGCGATCGCGCGCAGGCCCGCCTGGATCCGGATCAGGGCCACCGCCAGCACCGCGACGAGGAGGGCGATCTCGACCACGCTGAGGATGATCAGCGTGTCGTGCATCAGCGGCCCACCTGGCTCTGGAGGTACTCCTGGTGGACGAGGGCCTCGGCCTTGATGTCCTCGAGCACCTCCGCGGTGGTCGCCAGCAGGGGGATCGAGCCGGTGTTCGCGGCCAGCTGAGTCGCGGTGTCCACCAGCACGCCAGCGCCTCGCTCGATGTCCTTGACGAAGCTCAGCAGCAGCATCATGAGGACGACCACCACCAGGATCACCACCAGGCCCATTCCGAGGGCGATCCACCACAGGGTGTGGGTGTCGACGGTGGCGATCACGGTCATCCGGTCAGCGCTCCTCTGGCGGCCTTCGCCGCCCCTAGGATGGCGAGCGCGTGCTCGTTGGTGGTCTCGGCCTCGGGCAGGGCGGCGGTGTTCGCCCGAACCTGCTCGAGCGCTCCGGCGGCGGTTCCCGCCTGATCGGCGATCCGCGAGGCGAAGGTGAGGAGCACCGCGACCACCGCCACGACGACCACGACGATGCCGAAGCCGATGGCCAGGCCCAGATAAAAGCCGAAGTTCGAGGACGCAAGGACCATCGGCTATCTCCAGGCCGGGACAAGCTGCGCCTGGGCGTACGAGGGAGCATGAGCCACTGCACGGATCGGACTCCCGTAGGTCTCCTGCACCACGGGCCAATGTGACAGAGCCCACAACGGCCGTCAAGCCGTTCTTCGGTCATTCGGGTCTCGCCGCGGGCGGAGCGCGGTGGCGATGCAGCCGTGATCCTGCGCGGGCCGCGAGATGCGAGTATCGAGCCATGGGCTCCGTTCGGTTGACTGCCACGCTCGTCCCGCGCGGTCCGGCTGCCGCGGTCGTGCTCGATGAGGAGCATGTGGACGCGGTGGGAGAGGGCGCGAAGCGCTTTCCGGTTCTGGCAACGGTCAACGGCTACACCTGGCGCACTACGGTCATCCGGATGGGCGGTGAGTTCCTGCTGGGCCTGAATCGGGCGGTGCGCCAGGAGGCCGGGGTGGAGGCGGGCGACGCCGTCGAGGTCGCGCTCGCGCTCGATACCGCTCCCCGAGAGGTTGAGGTGCCCGAGGCGCTCGCCAACGCCCTGGCCGGGGATGCCGCCGCACGAGCCGCCTTCGACGGGATGGCCTACACCCACCGCAAGGAGTACGCCCGCTGGATCGAAGAGGCCAAGCGCGAGGAGACGCGTCAGCGGCGCGTGACTCAAGCGCTCGAGATGCTGCGCGCCGGCACGACCCGCAGCTGACCGGCGCGGCGGGGCGGTCGGCGGGGTGGACTGCTTAGCTCCAGCTAAGCGACGACTCGACGGCGACGCGCAAGCACCCAAACGGCCAAGCCGATCAATCCCAGTGCGATCGCAACCTCGCGGCTGTGGTCCCGTGGCAAGCGGATTTCGTTGCCCTCACCATCCACGACGCTGACCGGACCCAGCCTTCGGTACGCACTCAGCCGACCGGGTTCGGCCAGATCCGCGGGAACGAACGTCGTGCCTGACGCATGGACGGGGTTGCCCTCGATGACAGCCTCAATCGCATGATCGAGGCCTCTCGAGGCGGCAAGGAAAGCGCTAGTCCGGGTGCTATCTAGAGTCGCCATCCGGCGATCATCTCCTCAAAGCCGTTCTCGACAAGCTTACGCGCTTCCTTGAGCGCCTCTTGGGGTTCGCCGTGATGGAAGATCTCGGGAGGCTGCTGCCTTCGTCCTTCTCGGTCGCAGCGGTGCATGTGGTGCTCCGTCGGGTGATGCGAACTGTCGTAAACGCGAACTGCCGTCGCCGCACCCGTCGTGTCGAGGTACCGCAGCACCACGGAGTACCGGGTCACAGAGGCCGGGTGGCCAGCAACGTCGAACTGGACGAGCTCGTCGGCCTCATGGGACAGCTGCAACCGATACTCAGGCATGACCGTCGCACGATACGGGCGCGGGTGGAGCTGACCGCTTGGTTCGTCGGCGCGGTGCGAGCTGTGCCGGTGCCATCCGCCACCCGATTGCCACGGCGGAAAGGAGTAGCCGGCGAACCCGTTCGAGCCGTTGAGCGCCGCGGTCTGGGTGCGCGAGAGCTCGAGCTGACCGTCGTGAGCCGGGCGGAGGGCGACGACCTCCCCGGGGGCGTTGTCGAGGAGCCAGGCGATGTCGTCAGGATCGAAGCCGGGACGCCGCGTGGACTGGCGGCTGCTCGACGTCTGCCACGTAGCAGTTCTGCTACCGTCCTCTGGCCATGCCGTCCATCCCCCAGAAGGAGCTGCGCAACAACGTCGCCGAGGTGCTCCGCCGCGCCGAAGCCGGCGAGGAGCTGACGATCACGGTCGCCGGCAGGCCGGTCGCGCAGCTCGGCCCGGCCGCCAAGCGGCGCTGGGTCAGCGGCCCGGAGCTCAGGCGCGTGTGGGATACCCCCGCCCCCGAGACCCTCGCGGAGGACCTCGAGCGGTTCCCGGGTCGGCTCGCCGATCCATTCGCGTGAGCCGCGCCCTGCTCGACACCTCGGTGCTGATCGGCTCCCGAGATCCCGGCGAGCTCGAAGGCGCCATCAGCGCGGCATCGCTGGCGGAGCTGCACTTCGGCGTGCTCGTCGCCGCAGACCCCGACGAACGAGCACGGCGCTCGCAGCGCCTCGGGGTGATCGAGGCGACCTTCGACCCTCTCCCGGTCGACGCCGCCGTCGCCCGCGAATGGGGTCGTCTGGCGGCCGCCATCGTCCACCGCGGCGGACAGGCGCGGCGACGTGCGATGGACCTCGTCATCGCCGCCACCGCCAACGCCCACCACGTCCCTCTGCTGACCGTCGACACTGCGGATCTCGCGGTCATCGACGACCTCGTCACCGTGGCTGGCTTGGAGTAGGGGCTGCCGGTTGTTCGTGACCGGCCGGCCCGTACACGGTCCGCACATCGAGGACGTTGCTTTTCCGATCGTTCCGCTGAACCAGCTCGCGGCGCACCTGGGCAGAGCCGAGTGCGTCAGCGGTAGTTGAGCGTGCGCCACGACACGCGATCGAGGAACTCGAGGTAGACGCTCGTTGCGGTTAGGAGGTTGAAGGCGACGCTGCCTAGCCCCTGCGGCACGTTGACCAGCGGCTGAAGGGCTACCCGCCAGCCGCCGAACAGGGCCGGCTGCGCTCCCTCGGAGCCGTTGAACATGACGAGCGCCTTTTCCACGCGCTCGTCACGAAGCTCGGACATCAGACCGCTCAGGGTGTCCGACGCACCCGGAGCGCGCGCGACATCCGAGTGCACGACGACGAGAACGTCGCCGTGTGCGAAGAACGGCCGGGACTCGATGCGGAAGTCGCTGTCTTCGTCGAAGCCGAACTCGGTGAAGAGCGGGCTCGCCCACTCGTACGTCAGGTACAGGCGCCCGACGACCGCCCGAAGCGTGCCGACACTGCCGAAGAGGCCCGGGTCAACCTCTCGGGCTGCGACGAACTCGTGTTCGGCCAGAAGGCGCGTTACGAGTTCGTCGAAGTCGGCCGGCGCGAGCGGATCGAGCTCGCACCGCATCGGGTCCAGGCGGTGACCAAGGGGTCGGCCCCGGAAGGGCGGCCCGTCCAGCCGCATGCTGCGGTGCCGCGGCATATGGGCGAGCGCGACCTCAAGGCTCGCTGCGAGCGGCATGTGGAGCGTCGCCGTCTTCTGATCGCTGCCCTGGATCTCGTTGAGCCACCGTAAGCCCCCGCGGGGCTCGACCAGGTCGCGGATGTCGGCGGCCAGGAACTCGTCTAGCGCCTCGACGAACACCACCAGGTACACCGGCTCGGCGTGGGCGAACCAGTACCTGATGTGGTCGGTGCTCAGGCCGGTGACGGCGACCGCGTCGGCCGCGCGGAGCTGTTCAGCGCCGAGGCGCGACTCCGTGATGCCCTTGAGCTGAAACCAGACGCGAATCTGGCCGAGCACGCCGGCGCCTGCGTTCGCGCCGTATAGATGCAGCCCGAGGTCGAGCGCAGCGCGGTCGTTCTCGTAGTGGACGAACTGACCGTGCTCTGAGAGCAGGTCCTTCAGGCGGTTCGTGTAGCGCTGCTCGAAGCGGTCCTGAACTCCGACGGCGGGCACCCTCTAAGCATGACGCAGGTGCGCGCGAGGCGTGCGTGGTGGAGGTCAGCACCGGTCAGACACGCTCCCGCTATCGCTTGACAGCGACAGCGCCACAGCAGCGACCCGACGCGACCGCCCGCGGGAATCCCTGCCGCCCGCGCCGGCCGGCCATGACAAACTGCGCCCTCCCCATGAGCAGAGGCACGACGAGGACGAACGCTGACGGGGCGCGCGCCCGGCTCGCCCGACTCGGCCCCGCGACGAGTCCCCGCCCCGCCCCATGACCGGCTTCCAGGACCGCGTCGCCTTCATCTGGTCGGTCGCCGACCTCCTCCGCGGCGACTACAAGCAGTCCGAGTACGGCCGGGTGATCCTGCCCCTCGTCGTCCTCCGCCGCCTCGACTGCGTGCTCGAGCCCACGAAGCCCGCCGTCCTCGCCGCCCACCAGAAGCACGCCGGCAACATTGCCAACCTCGATCCGCTCCTCCGCCGCGCCGCGGGCGGTGGCCACCACGTCTACAACACCTCGCCGCTCGACTTCCGCCGGCTGCTCGACGACCCGGCCAACGTCAGGGGCAACCTCGAGCGCTACATCTCCCAGTTCTCCCCCGGCGTGACCGAGGTGATCGAGCGCTTCTCCTTCCACGAGCAGATCGCACGGCTCGACAGAGCCGACCTCCTCTACCTCGTAGTGGCGAAGTTCGCCGACATCGACCTGCACCCCGACGCGGTCTCCAACCTCGAGATGGGCTACGTCTTCGAGGAGCTGATCCGGCGCTTCTCCGAGCAGTCCAACGAGACCGCGGGCGAGCACTTCACCCCGCGCGAAGTGATCCGGCTGATGGTCGACCTGCTCTTCGCCGAGGACGACCGCTCGCTCGCGCAGACCGGCGTCATCAAGACCCTCTATGACCCCGCGTGCGGCACGGGCGGGATGCTCTCGGGCGCCGAGGAGTACCTGCGCGAGCTCAACCCCGACGGCCAGCTCGAGGTCTTCGGCCAGGAGCTGAACGCCGAGTCCTATGCGATCTGCCGCGCGGACATGCTGCTCAAGGGCGACGATCCGAGCCACATCGCTTTTGGCAACACCCTCTCGGGCGACCAGCACGCGGGCCGGCGCTTTGACTACATGCTCTCCAACCCGCCGTTCGGGGTGGAGTGGAAAAAGATCGAGTCCGCGGTCCGCGGCGAGGCCGAGGCGCTCGGGCACGGCGGGCGCTTCGGCGCCGGCCTGCCGCGCATCAACGACGGCAGCTTCCTCTTCCTCCAGCACATGATCGCCAAGATGAAGGCGCCGGAGGAGGGCGGCTCCCGGATCGCGATCGTCTTCAACGGCTCGCCGCTTTTCACCGGCGCGGCTGGCTCGGGAGAGTCGGAGATCCGGCGTTGGATCATCGAGTCCGACTGGCTCGACGCGATCGTCGCGCTGCCCGACCAGCTCTTCTACAACACCGGCATCTCGACCTACATCTGGATCCTCGACAACGCCAAGGCGCCCGAGCGCCGTGGCCAGGTGCAGCTCATCGACGCCCGCTCGTGCTTTCGCAAGATGCGCCGCAGCCTGGGGGAGAAGCGCCAGGAGATCGCGCCCGAGCAGATCGCGGAGATCACGCGGATCTACAGCGGCTTCGAGCCCGACGGCGAGCACAGCAAGGTCTTCGCGAACGAGGCGTTCGGGTTCCGGCGGATCACCGTCGAGCGTCCGCTGCGGCTGCGCTACGAGGTGAGCGCCGAGGTCGCCGAGGCGGTGCGGGCGCAAGGCGTTCATCAAGCTCGCCGAGCCGGCGAAGAACGCGCGCGACCCCGAGGCGGCGCTGGCCGCGGGTGAGCGGTTGCAGGCCGCGATCGTCGAGGGTCTCTCGGGACTGATCGGCGAGTCGAGCACCGACCGCGCCGGGTTCGAGGCGGCCCTGCGGACGACGGCGCTCGGCTCGGCCAACGGCAAGGTCCCCGCGCCGGTCGTGCGGGCGGTCTGGGAGGCGTGCTCGATCCGCGACCCTGACGCCCCGGTCGTGACCGACGCCAAGGGCCGGCAGTTAGCGGATCCCGAACTGCGCGACCAGGAGAACGTGCCACTCGACGAGGACGTCGCGGAGTACATGGCGCGCGAGGTGCTCCCGCACGTCCCGGACGCCTGGGCCGACGAGTCAAAGACGAAGATCGGCTACGAGATTCCGCTCACACGGCACTTCTACCGGTACGTGCCGCCGCGGCCGCTGGAGGAGATCGACGCGGAGATCCGGGAGTTGGAGGCGGAGATTGTGGAGCTGCTAGGGGAGGTGACGGGGTGACCGATTGGCCCGTGATCACGCTTGGCCAGGTGGGCACGTGGCTCTCCGGCGGGACGCCGCCACGCGAGGACGAAGCTCACTGGTCAGGCGAAATCCCGTGGCTTAGTAGCAAGGATTTACACCATTACATAGTCGATGACACCGCTGAGCACATTACTGTTGCCGCATCCAACGTGTATAGCAAGGTTGTCCCCTTCGACACGGTGTTTGTTGCCACGCGCGGCATGGCGCTGGCAAAGCGCTTGCCAATCGCCATCGGAACGCGAGAGATGGCGTTTAACCAGGACGTGAAGGCGCTGCGTTGCAGCAAGGTGGAGCCACGGTTTCTCGTTTATGCGGTCCGGGGGCACGAGTCCGGCATCCTCGCACTGACGGAAGACTCGGCACACGGTACGAAACGTCTTGAAACGAGTCGGCTCAAAGCGTTTGAATTGCCGCTGCCGACCATTGGCGAACAGCGGACCATCGCAATGTTTCTCGACCGCGAGACGCAGCGGATCGACGCGCTGATCGAGAAGAAGCGCGTGCTCTGGGAGCGCCTAACCGAACGCCGGCTGGCCGTGCTGCTGGCCGCCGTCGACGGACGGCTCACGGTGGGCGGCCCGCGGCGTGACCGCCCGCTGCCCTGGCTGGGCTCGTTGCCCGTCGACTGGCCGACGATCAAGCTCAGCTTCGTTGCGCGGCTGGGGAGCGGTCATACGCCGAGCCGCACTCACCCAGAGTACTGGACCGACTGCACGATCCCGTGGATCACGACCGGCGAGGTCGCCCAGGTTCGCGACGACCGTCGCGAAGTGATAACTCAAACCCGCGAACGCATCTCGGAGCTTGGCTTGGCTAACTCGGCGGCGGAGGCCCACCCGGCTGGAACGGTCGTGCTTTGCCGCACCGCGTCGGCGGGCTACTCGGCGATCATGGGCTCGGACATGGCGACGAGTCAGGACTTCGCGACCTGGACCTGTTCGCCGCGTCTGCTTCCGCGGTTCCTCTTGGCGTGCCTTCGTGCCATGCGCCCGGATCTGCTCGGTCGGCTCTCGATGGGCTCCACCCACAAGACGATCTACATGCCGGACATCCAGGCGCTGCGCATTCCTCTTCCCCCGGTCGCCGAACAGCAGTCCGCGTTGGACGCCGCCGACCGCGAGTTGAAAACGATCGATGCTCTGCTCGACTCGCTCGACACCCAGATCCGACTACTTCACGAGCGTCGCCAAGCCCTCATCACCGAGGTCGTCACGGGCCAACGCCGGGTGGACGCCCATCCGCTCGTCGCCGCCTAATGCGCACTCTCTCCAAGTCGCGGCTCGGCGACGCGGGTGTGACGAGCGCGCCTCTACGCTCAACACAGGAAGCGCAGCTCCTTCGTGCGTCGCGCCGCTTGCCCCGCTTCCAACGAAAGCCGCTACCGCAGTAAGTCGCCGCGCGATCCCTCAGCCGGGGCGCCATGCCGAGCGGAGGGCAGTTCGGGAACTGGGAGGCCGGCCCGGACTCGCATCGCGCCTGCTTCCCATCGACGCGCCTCGATCTCGCGCTCATCCCACGGAACATCGTGCGTGACGCCGGGTTCACAGTGGTAGCAGCGCCAAGTCTGCTCGCTTGCCTTGTACCACTCGTGGTTGCCGCAGTCCCGGCTGCCCTTCGAGATCCGAGCGGCCACCAGGTTCGGCGAGCGCTCTCGAACCGCCGTCCTAATCCTGTACTTGCCCCTAAACATGACTCGATTCTCGTCTTCTCCGAACACCACGATACGCGCCCCAGTCAGCCCCCGCGCCTCTGGACGTTGCGGATCCCCCGCGCCTTCGCCTCTCGCTCTACCCTTCGCCGGAAAGTCCGGTCAAAGGTGTGGCGACGGGAGTAGAACCGCTCGACGAACTCCGCGTCGTCGAATAGGGAGAAGGCAGTATCGCGCTGGTTCCCTTTTCGCTTCCCCATGCTGCGGGAGCCCAGCATAGTCTTCGGCGAGCACCAGCGCGACGAGCTGGGCCTCAAGGCGCGACAATCCCCGTAGCGCTGGCCCGGACTAATCGACCCGGCTGCGGCCGCCTGATGCCCACCACCCACACCGAAGTCCACTTCGAGGACGCCATCGAGCGCCACCTCCTCGAGCACGGCTGGTACCCGGGCAACTCCGCCACCTACGACCGCCACCACGCCCTCGACACCTCCGAGACCTTCGCCTTCATCGGCGCCACCCAGCCGGAAGCCTGGGACCAGCTCGTCCAGCGTCACGGCGGCGCCGACCAGGCGCAGGCGATGTTCCGCCAGCGGCTGATCGACGAGCTCGACCGGCGGGGCGTCGTCGACGTGCTGCGCCGCGGCGTCACCGACCTTGGCGTCAAGCTCGACCTCGCCTACTTCCGTCCGGCGCACGGCCTCACCCCGAGCTCCAGCAGCGCTACGCGGCCAACCGCTGCACGGTGGTGCGCCAGCTCCGCTACGCCGAAAGCCACGACGCCGAGCTCGACCTCGCGCTCTTCGTCAACGGCCTGCCGGTCGCGACCGCCGAGCTCAAGAGTCCGCTCACCGGGCAGGGCGTCGAGCAGGCCATCGCCCAGTACCGCCGCGACCGCGATCCCAAGGATGCGATGCTCTCCGGACGCCGGGCGTTCGTGCACTTCGCCGTCGATCCCGACCTCGCCCACCTGACCACGCGACTGGAAGGCGCGCGCACGCGCTTCCTGCCCCTCAACCAGGGCAGCGGCGGTCCGGGCCGGCCCGGCGGCCAGGGCAACCCGCCCAACCCCGACGGCTACCGCACCGCCTACCTGTGGGAGGAGGTCTGGGAACGGGACGCGTGGCTCGAGCTGCTCGCGCGCTTCGTCCACGTCGAGCCGGGCGGCGGCCGGCGCGCGGCGGTCATCTTCCCCCGCTACCACCAGTGGGACGCCGTGCGGCGGATGGTCGCCCACGCCCGCGAGCACGGCGCGGGGCAGAGCTACCTGATCCAGCACTCCGCCGGCTCGGGCAAGAGCAACACGATCGCCTGGACCGCGCACCAGCTCTCCTCCCTGCACGACGCGAGCGACCGCAAGGTCTTCTCCAAGGTCATCGTCATCACCGACCGCGTGGTGCTCGATCGCCAGCTCCAGGACACGGTCTTCCAGTTCGACCACAAGCCGGGCGTGGTGCACAAGATCGACCGGGACTCGACCCAGCTCGCCGAGGCTCTCGCCGGCGGCGAGGCGCAGGTGATCATCACCACGCTGCAGAAGTTCCCGTTCGTCCTCGGCCACGCCGCGAGCGGGCGCTACGCGATCGTCGTCGACGAGGCGCACTCCTCCCAGACCGGGGAGACCGCCAAGGCGCTGAAGACCGTGCTCGGCGCGGGGTCGAGCGCGAACGGGTCGGGCGCCGGGGAGGAGGACGCCGCGCTGGCCAGCGCCGAGGTGGAGGAGTCCGCCCAGGAGGCCGCCGCCGATCCCGAGGAGGCCCTGGCGCGGATGCTCGAGACCCGCGGCCGGCAGCCGAACCTCTCCTTCTTCGCCTTCACCGCCACGCCCAAGCCCAAGACCGGCGAGCTCTTCGGCACCCGCGACGCCGACGGCCGCTGGCAGCCCTTCCACCTCTACTCGATGCGCCAGGCGATCGAGGAGGGCTTCATCCTCGACGTGCTGGCCCACTACGCGACCTACCACTCCTACTGGAAGGTCGCCGCCCACGCCGCCGAGGACCCCGACGTCGACAAAGCCAAGGCTGCCGCGGCGATCGCGCGGTTCGTCTCGCTGCACCCGACGAACATTGCCCAGAAGGTCGAGGTGATCGTCGAGCACTTCCGCGGCGTCACGGCCAAGAAGATCGGCGGGCGCGCCAAGGCGATGGTCGTCACCCGCTCGCGGCTGCACGCGGTGCGCTACAAGCAGGCCTTCGACCGCTACGTGAAGGAGAAGGGCTACGCCGACCTGCGCTCGCTCGTGGCCTTCTCGGGCACGGTGATCGACGAGGACGGTGGGGAGTACACCGAGCGCAAGATGAACGACGGGCTGCCCGAGTCACAGCTTCCCCAGCGCTTCGCCTCCGACGAGTACCAGCTGCTGATCGTCGCCGAGAAGTACCAGACGGGCTTCGACCAACCGCTCCTGCACACGATGTACGTGGACAAGAAGCTCGAGGGCGTCCGCGCGGTGCAGACGCTCAGCCGCCTCAACCGCATCCATCCGGACAAGAGCGACACCTTCGTCCTGGACTTCGCCAACGACGCGGCTGAGATCCAGGAGTCCTTCGCGCCGTTCTTCGAGGCGACGATCGTCGAGCCGACCGATCCCAACGTGCTCTACAACGCCGCCGACCACCTGCGTGGGTTCGGCGTCGTGGCGGAGGCAGAGGTCGATGCGTTCGTGGCGGCGTTCCTCGCCGGCGGCGGCGCGGAGCGTGGCGCCCACGCCCAGCTCTACGGCCACCTCGATCCCGCGCTGCGCCGTTTCGAGGCGCTGCCCGGCGACGAC
>JAABUQ010002851.1_pt1 | contig 33104 bp, 28 predicted proteins | sample 5560001 | NCBI WGS metagenome assembly JAABUQ01 (sample SAMN10711888, study PRJNA513371) | rock metagenome | isolation source: Antarctica rocks | place: Antarctica: Victoria Land, Finger Mt nord | collected 2015-12-18 | reverse complement strand
TTCCCAAACCTATTCAATTGGGTAATGGAACAGATAGGTGAGTTACCTCGACCCAGAATCTCCAAAAAATCAGCAATGGCTAGAACCCTGACGCTGCAAAGTGTCCCGTGTTAAGTTGGTAGCCCTAGAATAGTCTGCACGTCAGGACGGTATTGATTTTTCATTCCCCCACTAATGCCAGCGCTTGATTCATCACCCGGTCAGACAGGTACAGTCCCGACTGGCGCAATTGTTCTAAAATCGGTCTAGCTGCTGGGATGGTGCCGCTAAGCTTTGCAGTGAGAACTAGACCAAGGGTACCACGTATCGGAATCCCCAAAGCGGCGGCACAGCGACGCGCTGCCAAATCGTCGACAATGGCCTCAGTCCCCGGATTGACATAAGCCCAGGTCAGTACAGACGACTCGCCTGCACCCAAATCGTACAACTGAATCACACTCGGCACAGGTGGGGTTTCAATGACAACTAGCCAATTTGTTTGGGCGAGTGCCTGAACAGTTATGTCAGAAACTCCACGTTGTTGGATCTCCGTTGCCACGGGAGCTGGCACAACCACCTCTGTACTTACTAACTGTAACAGGTCGAGCCAGCCTACCTTGGTTAATAAAATCAGAGGGGAGGCATTGATGACGGGTCGGATGGCTACGCCCCCCAAGCTATAAGCCACGCTCCAACTCCCGTTTGAGATCGTCGAAGTCTACAACGAAGACATCAACTTTCTCGCGGGCAAGGGCTTCTAGAAAATCTGTGCGGTCTAACCCAGCAATCATTGCGGCTCTCTCCTGAGAGATTTCAGTGCGAGAATACCAGTAGATAGCGGCAGCGAGGCGCATTGACTGGACGAATTCCTCTGGGGAACTGTAACGGGCTTTGAAGACTTCTTCAGGTAAGTCTAATGTGACTTTAGTCATAGAATTACTCCAAGTTGTTCGGCAAATATCTAGTCATCGCCTCGGCTCGGCGGAGAAGACCAGTATCTCGGCGCGACTGACGGCGGACTTTGGCGATCTCTAACACCTGCTGCCTCATCTGCTCATTTTCAGAGCAGACTAAGTAGGCCGCCTCCAGAAATGTTTCCTTGGTGATGCTTTCAGATGTGCATAAAGATTTCAGTCCCTTATCTACTGAATCATCGACCCGCAAAGTAAAAGAGACTAACTTTTGGGCGGCCTCAGTTGTTACCGCCCTTTTGGGCTTTCCAGGTTGGGCGGCTGTTTCCAATTTATGTTCAGACTGCTCAACCACTAGACCTGGCTCATCTTGCCTTTTAACCAGTGAGGTATCTCTGGCAGGAACAGTAGCTCTTACACGAGCTTTTAGCCTGCTGTTCGCGTCAAGGGATTGCTTTTGTTCTTCAGCCATTTTGTCTCCAGTACCTCAACAATCTTCTCAAAGGGCAACTCAAGGTCAGGGTAGCCCAACTCTTTTAGGGTTTTCCCGGTGTCGAGCGCCTGTTTGTACCGTTCGCTCTCCAGGATAGAGGGAAGCACAAGGATTCCCTGACCGACCTCCCTCATGTCTTGAATGCTGACCTCGCTTCGCTTGGCTTGAGTCCGACCTACCCATCGATCTCGAAAGGGAATAATTCCCAGAATTGACCCAGAAAAGGCCTCCACTGCTTTGAGTTCATCTACCAGTTGCAAGGTACGTACTAACGAGTGCAGCCCTTTGGAAGAGGCTTCGGCTGGAATCAGTAACTCGTCAGCTGCAACTACCGCTGTCAAACAAATCTGAGTCCGTTGAGGCGGGGAATCAACAAGACAAACATCAAACAAGTCATTGGCTTCCTTTAACCGTCGCTTCAAAGCCAGTTCGCCCATTGCTGTGGTGGACAGATAATCCTGGATAGTTTCTAATCCATCGTCGGAAGGAATCAACCAAAGATTTTCATAGTTTGATTCGTAGATCCCATCTTCGATGCCTACCTGCTTTTTGAGGACTTCCAACAGGGTAGGCTGATTAGCTTCGACTTCGTGTCCCAGATACAAGGTCAGGCTTGACTGAGGGTCAGCATCGACTGCCAAAACTTTGTAGCCCATACGAGTCAAGATTCTAGCCAGGAAAAAAGAGGTGGCACTTTTACCTTGTCCTCCAGCGAGGGATGCAGCAGTTATAGTTAGCATTCACATTCCTCCCACTGAAATGCATTTTAGATATAATACAACAATTTATTAACTGATTTATGCATTCATGCATTAAGGTAACAACACAACATAGCTGTAATTCAACTTTTGTTAAATATATTAACGTATTAATGCAACATTTAAAGCATGCAACATTTAATCCCTTGAGACACGGGTTGTGACACATCAAGCGGTTCAGTCTTTGCCTTTCTCCAGGCTGCCTGCGCCAAGTCTGCTACGTGCCGATATCTTAAATAAACGAGTAACGGCTTGGGAGCGGTTGCCATCGCTGATAGAGATGGGGCAATACGCAACGCCAGTAGTCAGCAACCCACTCAGTCCAGTCTGACAGCGCAAGATAACGCCAGAGTATGACAGTAGAGCGATACGATGACGGGGCTGACCTACCAGGTCAATCAATTGACCAGCATTGCGCAAGATACTGCAAAAGCAGCGTCTAACAAACCTGGAGACTGAACTGATGGGAAAGTCCAACGCCTGAGAGCCGAAAACCAGACTCTCAGGCAGGAACAGGGGCAGATGCCAGACCTTGAGGCCGTCTCGGAACGCATCCTTTCAGGGCTGAGGGTAGGCAAACAAGCCCCGGAATACAAGCGGACAAAGACAGTGATAGACCGATTTATCGCGCTCGTTAGGGTCGCCATGATGGGATTGAACTTGTAAGACCCAGCCCGAACGCCGGTAAGCACCGCCTACCATCTTCAGGAGAGGCGACAATCTGTTGCTATAGGTGGCGGTGCGTCCGTAGCGGTCGGGTTGGGTCTTTTGTGGATTATTTGAACACCGTGAGCGGATGCCCAAAACGAAAAACCCCCTTTCAGAATCGCCTACAAGCTGCCTGATTTTAGCCTCGCTTATAAGAATGCCTACGCTAATCATGCCCTCAGATGCCCTCAGAAACCTCAAGCGCCAGAACCCCTGCTAAGACGCTGGTTGAACTACCAAGTTCGTACCGCGTACAGTACCAACTTGAGGTAAAAGTAGCGGTGATACCGTTGGCGAATTGTGCCACTCCATCTTGAATTAGCCAACAATATCGCCTGCTACACAAGATACCAGAGCTGTGACCTCTGTTCCAAGGAGCTGAACAAGACCAATGTCTCAGCCCCATCAAAACCGTTTCATCGGTATTGAAATACCGGCTCATTGCCTAAATCTATCTAAAGATAGATTTTTTGAGAAATAAGCCTTGGTAAGGTGTAGACGTTGCTTGAGAGTAAACTCAATGCAAAAAATCCTTCGGAGAGATGTGAGAACTAATCCCACACTTCTTTAGCCCACACCCCAAGGAGTGAACTATGAATTCACTAGACTTATCGCTAAATAAGAGGTGAAATTTGGCGGCAACGGAGTGGGGAACACTTTAATGTCCAAAGGCTTTGAGAATTAGTGTCGTCGCCTTGATAGTGTTTTCTAGCGGCAAGTCCGACGTCAGGCGTTTCGTAATTACCTGGGAGGACTGCTTGGCGAAAGTGAGCGGAAAAACCTCACCCAGATTGCCTAAGCTTCTGGTTCGCAAATCTAACTTAGATCTAACTTTAAGAAGCAGGGAAACTGCTGTCATTACAGAATTCTTATTTGAAATCACGATGTTACAAAATCTTGATAAAAAATAAGAGAAACCGCTCTAAACTTTAATTGCTTCACGATGATAATTTTCAAAGGAAAGGAAATGATTATGAAGGCAACAGAAAAAATAGCAGACGAAGTAAAATTGTGCTATTAAAATGAAAATAATGAAATAAACTTTCAGGGCAAAGATAATATTTCATGGTCAATAACGATTTTACATAAACTTTCACAAAGTTGGGAAAATAGAGCTAAAGTAAGAAACGATGAAGCTTTTAATAACATTTTCATTCTAGAAAAACAAGATTTTTTAAGTGAATTACTACCTTTTAAGGAACATCCTAGTTTTATTGAAGCAAGTGAAAAAGAAAAAAATGCTATTCTTACATGTGGTTGGCTTGCTTATAATGAAAAAACAATTGAATTAGAGAACCTTGTTTTAATACCAACTTGTTTAGATATATACAATGAGGTATTTCCGGGTGTAGCTGATGACTGTTGTAAAGAGATCGTTACTGAAACCCTTGTAGACGAATCATATCATGTTTTACTAACTGTTCGCGCTTCTCAAATTACAAGACAATACAGAAAACTAGAAAGATTAAGGATTCCGGCATCTAACTTGTTATTTAACATTCAAAAATTGCAGTCTAGATATCCAGAACAATGGCAAAAGAGTACTATATTATTGGTCACAGCAATTGTTACTGAAATTTTTGTAGGTGGATACTTAAGTTCTTTAGCTTATGCTAAAGATATTCAACCACTTAGCAGTATAACCGCTAATGCTCACATGATGGATGAACTCGCTCATAGTTGCATATTTAAAGAATTAACAAAGTTGATATATTCAGCAATGAGTACAACCGAAAAAGAATTTTTTGCCCGTGTTCTTCCTTATCCCGTCTGCTGGTTAGTTGATAATGATTTGAATGTCTGGGATACATTGCTTCAAGAAATTAATTTTGGAACAGGGAGAAGCATGATAAATGATTGCAGAGTAAAATTAAAATCTCCTATGGAACAGGCAGATTTTTCTAGCTTAATTAAGCTAGCAAAAGAGATAGGTATTGATGATATAGATACTAGAATATTAGAATGTGTAGAAAGTTTAAATAGAGCTGATTGATAAACTCTATTTCAAAATCAATAAGGAATGACTGGTAGACTATCCTTCACATTTGTTTAATTCCTGACTGTAACCAATAAGTAAGAACTAGTATAACCTAGAGTTTTTTTCATAATTTGTAGTTTTCGATAGCCATGAGTATGAGCGATAAGAATCAATACAAGTACTATACCGATAATAATTACAGTTTGTGGGATGGGCGAGCCCAACCTCATTTTGAGTCTGAATTTTATGATGTAAAAGGTTTTAAAAAAGGTAGGACATCACTGAATTCGATAGAACTAGAAGAACTTGGTGATGTTAGAGGGAAATCGTTACTACACCTTCAATGTCATTTTGGTCAAGACACATTAGCATGGGCTCGGAGAGGAGCTTACGTAACAGGCGTAGATTTCTCTGATAGCGCAATTAAAATAGCACATTCTCTTAGTCAGCAATTGAACATTCCGGCAAATTTTGTCTGTGCAGATATCTATAATCTTCCAAACATCTTGAAAACTGAATTCGACATTGTGTTTACGTCCTATGGTGTTTTGAAGTGGCTTTGTAATATATGGCAATGGGCTGAAATTGTGAACTCTTATTTAAAACCTAACGGGATATTTTATCTAGTCGAGTTTCACCCATTTCTTTATATTCTTGATTATGAATCAGCCGAAAAAATATCACACTCATACTTTTACAATGAAGAACCAATATGTTATGAAGAGATAGGGTCGTATGCTGTTCCAGACTCTGAATTTACTCACCCAGCGTCTGCATGGTCTCACACTATTAGTGATGTAATTAATGCTTTGTTATCGACAGGTCTTAAACTAGAATTTGTTCATGAATTTCCGTTTAGTACTATCAACTGTTTTCCCTTTGTGACAGAAAGTGAACCAGGAAAATATGTTCACGAAAAGTATCCTAATATGATACCTATGCTTTATTCCATTAAAGCAACAAAGCAAAGGTAGCAGGAAATCCAAAATGTATAAACTTTACTACTATCCAAGTAATGCAAACCTAGCTCCACATATCCTACTGGAGGAAATAGGCACGCAATATGAACTTGTGTTAGTTGATCGTGAGCGAAATGAGCATAAAAGTAGAGCTTACATGAAACTTAATCCAAACGGTCGTATTCCAACATTAGTTGATGGTAATTTAACTCTATTTGAGTCTGCTGCAATCTGTATGTATCTAGCAGACAAACATCCTACAGCAAATTTAGCACCATTAGTTGGAGATAGAGCACGTGCATATTTGTATCAATGGCTAATTTATCTAACCAACACAATTCAGCCTGAAATATTAGCCTTTCATTATCCGAGCCAATACATAGCTGATTCGATCAATGCAGATTCTACTGAAGAAATCATGGAATCTATCAAAATAACAGCCGAAAAACGGTTGGAAAAAATGTTTAACATTATTAACAATTCACTCATTGAAGGACCGTATATGCTTGGTCAAAATTTTAGCGTATGCGATGCTTACTTATTAATGCTATGTCGTTGGTGCAGAAATCTTAAGAATTCACCACGTAAGCTCCCATATTTGCATCGTTTTCTTGAACATATAGCTGCTCGACCAACAGTTTATAAAGCTTTTGAAGCAGAAGGAATAAAAGAGCCATACTTCTAAAAATTTTTCTGTTATTACTATTGGTTTATCCGAAATTAGACAGATAAGCAAAATGAACAAAAGAGTTTATATTTTCTTGATTTTGATACTCTTTTTATTTATTGTTATACTGAGACTATTACCAGGAACTGTATACACAATATCAGGTTTATCAATAATAATTATATCAGTAATAATCATTGATATTTGTCATATAGAAGATGCTTTAATTCGTAACTATCCAATTATTGGTCATTTATATTATTTTTTTGAATCGCTTCATCCTCAGTTAGGGCAATATTTCTTTGGACACAAGAGTAGCGATAGACCGTTTAGTCAAAAAACTCAATCTCTTGTTTACAAGCGCTCGCAAGGAAAATCAACGATAATATCATTTGGAATTCAAACAGACATCATTTCAAATGGGCATGAATGGGTTCAGCATTCACTCAAGCCCGTTCCAGTTGAAGCTATTGAGCCTTATATAGAAATTGGTGGTCCTCAATGCAGACGTACCTATAAATCTTCATATCTGAATATCTCTGCAATGAGTTTAGGAGCAATCTCTAATAATGCAATTTTGGCACTAAGTTCAGGTGCAAGAATTGGTGGCTTCGCTCTAAACACAGGAGAAGGAGGTATAAGCCCATACCACTTAGAGGGTGGAGGAGATCTTATTTGGCAAATAGGGACAGGATACTTTGGTTGTCGCAGTAAAGATGGTCGATTTGAACCACAACAATTTAAAGAAAAAGCACAAATTGATACAATTAAAATGATTGAATTAAAAATTTCTCAGGGAGCCAAACCCAGTTATGGTGGAATTTTGCCAGCTAGTAAGATAACAAATGAAATTTCAAGTATTTGCAATATTCCCTTAGGAAGGGATAGTATATTGCAACCAACTCATGCAACATTCACTACTCCAAAAGAATTTTTAGAGTTTATTGCTTATCTCCGCGAACTTTCTGGAGGTAAACCTATAGGCATTAAACTTTGTTTGGGGAGAAGGAGTGAGTTTCTTGGTATTTGTAAGGCAATTTTGGAAACTGGTATTCTACCTGATTTCATTACTATAGATGGGGCGGAGGGTGGTGCCGGTGCAGCACCAATTGAATTTGCCGAGCATGTAGGTTCACCATTAACAGAAGCAATAGTATTCATTCATAATGCCTTAGTTGGGATAAACTTACGCGACCATATTCGTATCATCGTCAGCGGTAAGATTGCAACTGGTTTTGATATAATTTCTAGGATAGCTCTTGGGGCAGATTTGTGTGCTTCTGCTCGAGCATTTATGTTATCTCTTGGTTGTGTTCAAGCGCTGCAATGTGAAAAGAACACTTGTCCAACTGGTATTGCAACTCAGAATAAACGTCTAACGTGGGGATTAGTTGTAGACGAGAAGAAATTAAGAGTTGCAAATTTTCATGCCTTGACGATTCGTAGTTCCCTAGAAATTCTAGGTTCGATGGGTATTTCCAGTCCACAAGAACTAAGTCCATCATATGTGTTCTGTCAATCAAAGGATGGAATAGCTAAAAAATATAGTGACCTACATCACTACCTAAAACCAGGTGACCTACTTGAGGCTGTCTTACCAAAAGATTTTTCTCACGATTGGCAGTTAGCCGATGCTAGGAGCTTTTAAGGTTGCTCTATTGTATTAATGGATAAATTAGCAATAATTATAACCTCTGAAATGAACGTACAAAGGTTTTAGGTCAAATCGGTTTTTTCCAATTTAAAATATTTTAGGCAATGCCAAAAATCATCAAACTTTATCAAACGGAAAAAGATGGGTTTTGGAAAAAGTAAATTTCTGTTTTCTATTCAATGTTACTCTGTTAAGAATAGGCTTTTGTATTTATAAAAATGCTAAAATAGCCTCTAATTTTATCGGAATCGCTGCTTTTTGAACTGCATCCTAGCAATTAAATAGATAATTGGATAAATTCAATTATGTCATATATTTCCCCTAAAAATATTATTGTAATTATAAATTCTAAAAGTGCGCCATTCAGAAATTTAGGAAATTTGGAGATAAATTTAAAGCGTCGAAATTACATTATTAGGTATATTGATGCTTATTTAGATATAGATAGTATCAAATGTATTCCACCTAATAACCTAGACCTCCTTATCATCCTAGGTGGACCTATGAGTGCTTACGATGAGGTAAAATACCCATTTCTAATTGATGAACTCTCTTTACTAGAGCGTCGTTTAGCAAATGATTTGCCTACCATTGGAATTTGTCTAGGATGTCAACTAATTGTGCGGGCTTTTGGTTATAATGTATACCAAGGACTTCAAGGTGAATTTGGGTGGGCACCATTAAAATTAGACGATCAATCAATGCACACACCAATAGCTCATCTTGCGCCAGAGTACACACCTACCTTTCATTGGCACACTGATACTTTTGATCTTCCTAGAGGTGCAAATCTCCTTGCTTCAACATCAAAGTATCAAAATCAAGCCTTCTCATGGGGATATAACTGTCTGGGATTGCAATTTCATCCTGAAGTATGCAGGCAATCATTGATGCAATGGTTTATGGGAGAATTCCGTGAAATTATTAAAATTCCAAAAATCAACTACGTTCATTTACTTATAAGTACTATTCAATATGCAGATAAGTATAGCGCTCAAATCAATAAATTTTGGAATAGTTATTTAGACAAACTCGACCTTTAGATGAAGAAATATAATATTCTTCTAGTGTAGTTTATCCTAAAAATGATTAAGGTTTGCTATTCCAAGTCTATCTTATTTGCTACTAAAGGAAAAAACATTAATTTCGGAAACAGAGTGGTCTCTTAATCTTTTGCTATTTAGAGGACAGAAAAATGAAACAGCTAGAAATTGTAGATACTCATCATCATCTATGGGATATAACAAACAACTACTATCCTTGGCTAATTGATGATATTAAAACAATGTGGATAGGGGACTACTCTAGCATTCGAAAGGATTATTTAGTCAAAGATTACTTAGAAGATTGTAAAAATCAAAATGTTGTTAAATCTGTTCACCTACAAGCCTTATGGAACCCTTGTGATCCAGTTGGTGAAACTAGGTGGTTACAGCAATGCTACGACGAATATGGTTATCCTCATGGCATAGTCGCTTATGCTAACTTTGCAGAGCCAAATGTTGAAGATCTCTTAAAAGCTCATTGTCAGTACCCCAATGTTAAAGGTATTAGAATGGATCTAAACTGGCATGATAATCCACTTTATCGATTTACAGAGAGACCGGATTATATGACTGATGAAATATGGCTTAGTAATTTTGCTCTTCTGGAAAAGTATAATCTCTCCTTTGATTTACAAATATATTGTCACCAAATTCCTGAAGCTATAAAAGTTGTTGAAAGATTCCCTAACATTCAATTTATCCTAACTCATGCTGGTATGCCTATTGATATAAGTGATGAGGGTTTGAGTTTTTGGAGTGAAAATATGAAACTTTTGGCATCTTTCAAAAATGTTGCTGTTAAAATATCTGGCTTGAGAATGTTTGATAAAAATTGGACTACAGAAAGTAGAAAAAAAATTGTAATGAAGACAATAGAAATATTTGGCGTAAATCGTTGTATGTTTGCCAGCAATTTTCCAGTTGAGAGACTATTTGGCAGTTATGATGATATCTTTAACTCGTTTAAGGAAATTATTAATAAGTTTTCTCAAGCAGACAAGACAAAAATGTTTCATGACAATGCTATTTACTACTATAAGTTATAACTGCATTATCAGCAATTTTTTCTTGTCAATAGCTCATGAAACAGCTTAAGACCGCTAGGAAGTTACTTGCCTAAACATGGTGTTGAGCTTCACAGGTCCAATTGTCTGGACAGCTATTTACTGGAAGTCAACATTAACTTCCCACAAGGAGTATAGGATAAAACAGGATACACTTAAAAGAGATACTGCTATGTCATTGCAAAACTATGTTTTTCAGGACAATCAGCACGATACAGAACAGATCCGACTATCTGCAATCCAGGATGAGTTCGACCCGGATTCGCGCCGCCGGCTGTCTCAGATTGGTATTGCCTTAGGATGGTCAGCCCTTGAGGTTGGTGCCGGTATGGGCTCGAGCATGAATTGGATGGCAGATCAGGTAGGTGTTCAAGGAAAAGTAGTAGCAGTAGATATTGACACACGTTTTATCGAAAACACAAATCTGCCTAACGTTGAAGTCCGGTGTCTTGACATTGCCAAAGAAAAGCTAGATGCCTCGTGCTTCGACGTCTGCCATGCTCGTTACGTATTACTGCACATCCGCGATTGGGAAAAGGCGATTGCAAACATTTGGCAATCGCTTAAGCCAGGCGGTTGGCTAGTGATTGAGGAGCCAGATTTCGAGACATCCAAGGCAGTCGCTCACCCTGACCAAAAGTCAGTTAATCGGGTCAATCAAGCAATCTTGGCGATGTATGAGTCAATGGGTAGTGATCCTTGCTTTGGGAGTCGCTTACCTCAAATTTTCCAGCAGCTAGGGTCTGAGAAAATCATGGTTGAAACCTATCTGCCTTTTGCCAATGGTGGTTCACGCATCGCCCAAATTATGAAGATGTCGGCACAGCATTTGGCGGAACGTTACATTGCAACTGGTGCGTGCTTGCAAGCCGATGTGGAGCGATACATCGCTGTGGCAGATGACCCATCAGTATGGGCGTACTACTACACAACTGTAGCGACAATTGGACGAAAACCCTTGGGTTGATCCTGCTCTAAGAACCGAGCCTTCTATATCAAACCGCAAGCGCCCAAAATAGCTGTCGCGCTTGGTAGCCACGACTGGGTATAGCAACACGAGTAGTACGTATTACAAAGCAATTCAAACCCGGTCGTGGCAAGGCTCGGTTCTTAGAGTAACTTTATGAAAGCCCGTACTTATTTGATCTGTTTGGCAGATACTAAATAAATATGTCGCGAGTGGATAAGATTTTAAATTTTTGGTTTGGTCGAGAAGATGAAGCTGATTACGGCAATTACCGTACATTCTGGTTTAATAAGAACCCGGACTTTGATCGGGAGATTATAACCACATTTAAGGCAGACTACGAGCAGGCAGCAGCAGGGGAACTCGATCACTGGAAGGAATCATCCTACGGTTGTCTGGCGTTGATCCTCCTGCTTGATCAGTTTCCACGGAATATGTTTCGCGGTACTCCCCAAGCCTTTGCAACTGATCCTCAAGCATGCTCTGTAGCCGAGCATACTATTGCTAAAGGTTTTGATCAGCAGCTACTAATTGTTCAGCGTTTGTTCGTCTACTTGCCCTTCCAGCACAGTGAGGATCTTGAGCGACAGCGCCAGTCGGTCGCTCTGTTCCGTCAGTTCGGCGAGGCTCCAGACAATGTAGACGCTATCTCCTACGCTGTCCGCCACCTGGAGATTATCGAGCGCTTCGGGCGCTTTCCTCATCGCAACGAGATTCTCGGTCGGGTCAACACATGCGAGGAAGCAGAGTTTCTGAAGCAGCCAGGCTCATCGTTTTAGGGAAGCTTATAAACAAGCTAGGATAGCGGCGATAGCCAACAATTAACAGATGACTGACACAAGGCGGTAGTCGTATGTGAAATATTGTTAAATCTGGTGTACGGAAGACTTAAGCCGCATCCTGTTTCTTTAAACGATCGCGCTTGTGCTCAACGCGAATATAGCTTTCAGCCTCGCTGGCACCCCATCAGCTTTTTCTCACTTTCTCAAGCCCGGTGCAAAATGTCAGTTAGATTAAGCTCTATCAGTCGTTAGGATTCAAAAGCATTGAGCCCTACCGATACAACCCTGTAGAGGGTGCAACGTTCATGGAACTAACTTTGCAGTAAAACCAACTTGATAGACAGGCAGTCCGAGTGTGCTTTTACTTAAAAAATAACCGTATTTGGCATAAAGGTAGCGTCGCTGCATCCAAGTGCCACGTAACGGCTATAAGCTAGATCACATAAGAGCTTCAGGAAATTTTTCGTGAAATCGCTTCCTCATCCTAAGAAATAGCCTTTTATGGGCAAGTTTTTGGGCAGAAAAAGTTTGAAACAAGGGCAAAAACTTAAATGCCTCGAAGCTTCGCGCCTTCTGGAAACAGCAATTGATAAAACTGGCAATATTCATCCACGGACGCCACAGTTGGCGTAACAGGTCTTGGTTCTACCATAGATGCCGCCTTGATTTCAAGCTCTTTCGCTGATTATACCTTTGCCAGAGTGACAAATGAGGGATAATTCGCTTGATGCTGCAATACAAATTCACGGTTGAGCCCGCTAAGTACAGCCTTCAGTGCTGCTGCAACGATATTTTTGTCGGTTCCCACACCAAACAAAGGTTGACCTTGCCGGGTATGAAACTCGACATAACAAATAGCCTCTGCATTGGCCCCAGTACCAATCGAGTGTTCGTGATAGTCAACAATACTAATATCAAGTCCTAGTCCATTAACGAAAGCATCAATAGGCCCATTGCCTTGACCCGATACAATCTGATGCTTTCCACTTTTTTCTAAAATTACATTAATCTTAACGTTAGTATCGGGATTCCCATTAGTTTGCTCTTCGAGTTTATGACCAATGTATGAGTAAGGCTCGCGCTGATCTAAATATTCAGTTTTAAATAGGTTATAGATATCTTCACTTTTCGCTTCTACGCCTTTGCTCTCGGTAAAGCGCTGAACTATACGACTAAATTCGATCTGTAGGCGACGCGGTAAATCAAAACCGTATTCCTGGTGCAGGATATAGCTAACACCACCTTTTCCAGATTGGCTGTTGACGCGGATCACGGCTTCATAGCTACGGTTGAGGTCGGCAGGATCAATTGGCAGGTAGGGCACTTCCCAAAACGCATTGAGTTGTTGTTTGGAAAAACCCTTTTTGATGGCGTCTTGATGGGAGCCGGAAAAGGCTGTAAAAACAAGGTTACCTGCGTATGGGTGACGTGGGTGAACTGGAAGCTGATTACAAAATTCTACCATCTGGCAAACTTGGTCGATGTCTGAGAAGTCGAGTCCTGGGTGTATGCCTTGCGAGTACAAATTGAGCGCGAGCGTGACAATATCCACGTTGCCAGTGCGTTCGCCGTTCCCGAATAGGCAGCCTTCCACACGTTCAGCACCTGCCATGATGGCGAGTTCAGCCGCAGCAACAGCAGTGCCGCGATCATTGTGTGGGTGAATACTGAGGATGATGCTGTCGCGTCGGTCTAGGTTTCGGTGCATCCATTCGATCTGATCTGCAAAGGTATTGGGTGTCGACATTTCAACTGTCGCTGGCAGATTGATGATCATTTTCCGTTCGGGTGTCGGTTGCCAAATTTCGGATACAGCGTCACAGACTTCCTTAGCGAACTCCAACTCAGTTGCGGAGAAGGTTTCTGGAGAGTATTCAAGTACCCACTCAGTTTCCGTCATCAAATCGGTCAGTTCTTTAATTAGACGAACACCTCGCAAGGCAATTTCTTTCACGCCGTTGCGGTCGGTGTCAAATACTATGCGTCGGAAGGAAGGTGCAATTGGATTGTACAAATGGACAATAGCCCGGCGCACACCTTGCAAAGATTTCAGTGTGCGCCTAATCAACTCTTCACGCGATTGGGTAAGCACTTCGATGGTGACATCATGTGGAACCAAGTTCTGCTCAATCAGATTGCGAACGAAGTCGTAGTCGGTTTGCGAGGCTGATGGAAAGGCAACTTCGATCTCCTTGAAACCAATCGCGACCAGCTGCTGAAACATACGCAACTTTTTGGTAGTAGACATGGGTTCAATCAAAGCTTGGTTGCCGTCGCGGAGATCAGTGCTCATCCAGATTGGTGGCGAAGTGATCGTTTTGTTGGGCCACGTGCGATCGGGTAAGGCGATGGGTTGAAAGCGACGATACTTTTCAGAAGGGTTCTTTAACATAGCGTTTCTTTATTTACTAACTTGATGGGGCTAGGAGAAACACTGACAATTTCTCCCTACCCCATTTTTCTATAGTTTCGCTTCTTATAAGCCATCTCACCATATAAATGCCTAAAGTCGAGTAAAATTGCTACGTTGTCTAGCCTTTGTATATTTTATTTTTTGGAAGTTCTTAGTTTTATAGCTGCTTTTTGCTGCAAACATTCAACTAGCTCTTCTCCTGCGGTGTCAATGTGCTGTTTCAGGAGCCGGATAGCAGCTTTTATATCCTGTTGGCAACATGCATCCAAGAGTTGATAGTGTTCTTTTTGCGATCTTTCCTGGTAATCCATTTGCGCCATCTGCACGCGAACATAGCGATCAACATTAAACCTCTTGTGTGAATCAACAAGAGAGGACAAGTTCAAAGTTGACAATTGCAGCAATAAGGTTGAACCGTAATCCAAAACTTTTTCAGCAATTGCGATAACCTCCACCAGAATGCGGAAAATCTTCTACTTGCGATTGACGTGTTCCGCCACAATCCTTAACCTTGCTAACAGGCGATTGTACTGTCACTGATATGCGTGCTCAAGTTGGGCTTGGCGCCGCTGCTTGGTTGGAGTACAACTATGGGGAGGCAACTTGGTAAGTCCCTGATAGCCTTCCGTGGGGGAACACGAGCCCGCAGCAAAGCTTTCAAGTTGGATCGCAAATTGGCACGATGCTGGGCGACCAAGTTTTGAGCAGTTTCGACCAGTTTTAGAGCCTACCCACTGTGGCTAAAGGTGGGGTTGCTAATTGACACAGCCCCTTAACGACTATGTCGGAGCAGAGACTAGCAGAGGAGCAGACGACAGTAAAGCATTAGGTGTAATCTGTTGCCCCCGAATAGAAGGTTCAATCCTTTGATGCGGGGTGAGTCTACTCCAAGAGTCGAGCATTTGACCGTACAAGCTCGCCATTTCCCAAGCAATTCGGGCATAAACCTTACCCTCAGGTGAGTCTTTCTCGCGCTGAGGAATTAGGTCAAGTCCCATTGCTAGGTGTTCTTGGTCAATCTCTTTGTGGACTTGCCAGTAGCGGCCCACTTTCAGCCCCAGCTTTTCGAGCTTTGGGTTCACTGCTGAGAAAAAGTCATAAGACACTCCTTCCGAGATTAAATTCAGTGCAATGACTTGATGTGTACTTGATTCACGTAGGACAGAGCGAAAGCAATAAGCGTTTACTAGAAGTGTTTCTAGCGTGGCTGGGACGGTGGTCGGACTCTCGTCCGGTTCCAGAAATGCATGTTTGCGCATCCAATCAATTAGCTGTTCACAGTGGTCTACTTCCTCCATTGCATGTTTGGCGAAGCACCCCTGGAAGCGAGGGTCATGACACATGGCATAGCGCAGAGATAGCGCTGAGGTGAAGTCGCGGGATTGGTAGTATAACTGGCGAATCCAGCCCCTAATGTCCTCCGGCTTAGAAGCCAAGGCCAATGCTTTGTAGAAAAGTCCATCTCGGAGGCGACTCCGATATTCTTCTGCCAAACTCAACAGCCACTGCATTGACGAACTCCCTTCGTTTTGGCGTTTTTTGTAGTGAAGTCGGGCGGACTCCAAAAGGCTATAGTAAAATAGTACAGTAAAACCAGTTAAGTAGAATAATAAACTTTGCTGAGTTCTTGTCGGGTACTGTCTTCTTCGGCACTAAGGAGAGCGGACAGGGGGGAACGCTCAACAAAAGCGAGTTTCTTCCTGAATGTGTTACATTTCTTGACGTCTGTCTACTTACAAGTTGCTGTACGTAGTAATGATAAGCCGCTTGAGTCAAGGGAAAAGTCAAACTACTGCGGGTCTTCTCGTAGTCGATAATCAGAGAAAGATGGTGAGCCTGAATCGAAAGTTTATAGAGCTGTGGAGTCTTCCTAAATACCTGATCATGTCACAAGATGATGACCAGGCATTGGAGTTCGTTTCTGAACAGTTTGAAGAGCCCAAAAGCTTTCTTAAAGAGGTGAGAGAGCTATACTTACAGCCGGACTTGGAGATTCATGACACTATTAAATTAAAGGATGGTCGAAGGTTTGAGCGCCATTTACAGCCTCAATGGCTAGGAGACAAAAATGTGGGAAGAATTTGGGGTTTTCGTGAGATGACAGAATTAAAATTGTCGAATGACTTGGCTTTTCCTGAGAGAAAAATATTACTATTTCCCGAGCTTGAGCGAGTTGTGTAGCTTCGTGAAAGACTCTTAGTCTTTTCAATTTCAGTCAGGCAAGCGAGAGCTTAGCAAGAGAGTCAACAAAACCTCATAAGAATGTTAACCGAGTATTTTTTTGAAGGTTAAAGCCAATTGTTCTCTTGAATCAAGTTTTTTCAAAAGAATTCTCGCCGTGATTTTAAGATAGAATTTCGTAACAAGATGTGCCTATCCGTATGGTAATGCCTGCTCCCCTAATACCTCCGATTCTTGTTGATCCCCAAGCGCCGATAACAATTAATGCTCAGATTGCTGAACAGATTAAACTAATAATCGCGATGGGGGAGCTACAAGCTGGCGCGGCTTTACCGACTGTTACTCAATTAGCCAAACATCTAGGAGTCAATCACAACACCGTTGCTGCCGTCTATAATCATTTGATCGAAACTGGTTATTTGGTAGCCCAAAGAGGTAAAGGAACTTTTGTCGCTCACACCCAGGCTATACAGAAGCTTATTACCTACAAGCAATTTTACAAGCTACTAGGTCAAGCCTTTAGCACGGCGGCCATGGTTGGATTATCTCCATTGGAATTTGCGGGAGCTGCCTATGCACAAGCCATAATGTTGAGTCGGCATTCTTCTGCCCCTTTGAAGTTAGTGTTTGTAGAAGGTTTGCTACATAATGCGGACGTATATGGAGCCATTCAATCAGAAATAGGACTTCCTTTATTGTTTCTCGATTGGGAAAATTTAAAGACGACTCAGCCAGAAGCTGTGAAAGAGCTTTTAGCTGCTGAGCTTGTAATCACCACGAGACAATATTTCTGGGAAGTCACTCAAATAACTGCTCCAGAACAGGAAGTAATTGCCGTTGATGTTAAGCCAGAGCTGCAACTCCTCACACAGATTTCATCTTTACCTCGTCACGCCAAGATGCTGCTTGTTTGTTTGGAAGAAGCCGGTAGTGAAGTGATGAAACAGATGCTGGAACAGTCTGGCATGTCTCACATAAATTTTCAGGTCATAGGTCTAGAGTACCTTAGGCAAAATCGTCAACTTTTGTCGCAAGTTGATTTAGTTTGCGCTTCAAGACTTGTTGAGGACTATGTACGTCAGTATAGTCCTCAACCGGACAAGGTAATGGTTTTTAGTTTCAGCCTTGATCGGACTAATATGTCGGTTTTGAAGGCTCGCCTAGCTGCAATTCAATCGGTCAAACTAACTAACCTGACTAAAGCGAACATGGAGCCAAGTGCAATTGTGCTGACCGAACAGAAGTCTAAAGTTTAGACTAATCGGCCCAAAGGTAGCGAAGCTGTAACTAGCCGCCACGCATTGCTTGAAAGCTTTGTCTAGTAAAGGTTCCACGAAAAAATTGAAAATACCTCTATTTTGGAATTCCGAATTCTCTACAAACCTTATGCAGCAATGATTTCAAGGATTAAAGGAGTTCTGCTCACTATAAATGTAACAAATTTTTCTGAAACCCTTTCCTAAAGGGGTTTTCCAGCTTTACACGGCGGCTGGTTACAGCTTCGCTACCTTTGGGCCATCTGTGGAGTGATTATTGTAACTACTCCACAGCAGGTAGCAGTGTCTGATGTCCGCCGCAGTATTCACATGTTCCGCAAAGTTGGCATTCCTGTGCTTGGGCTTATTGAAAATATGAGCTATCTAGTGTGCGGTAACTGTGGAGAACAGACTCCTATCTTTGGTAGTGGTGGAGGTCAGCGTCTTGCAGAAGAACTACAAGCTCCACTACTCGGACAGGTTCCCATTGACCCCCGTATTTGTGCTGGAGGCGACTCAGGGCAACCGATCACTATAGCTGAGACAGATTCTTTGGTCGCTCAGGTATTTTTACAGATAGCAAATGCTATAAATACTACTTTTTCACCTGCTGTTCTATCTGAGCAATAATTTATGTTAAAGGTATAGCTATCGCTACCCCAACGATGCTACTAACGAAGCTTCATCCAGAATCCAATCGACAGGGTTGGCTGCAATTATTTCTTCAACTTCCTCTGCCTCTAGGCCCCGTTTAAAGGCTCGTACCGCAATTTCCGAGTCTCGGTCGTAGGGCAATTAAGTTCGCTGCCGCCTCCCACCACTGCCTCAAGGGAAAATTTCCCGATGGCACTTGCTTGCCCCCTGTAGAAGACGGCTCAGGCGGCTTCACCTCATCTTCTTTAGATAAGCCTGGGCTTTATCTGTTGTCGGAATTTCTTCAGTTTTGGTAGAGCGGAAATGCTGTTTATATTCTATTTGATTGATTTTAAATTCTGGCTTATTTCCAGCTAATCCTGTGGTTTTACATACAGTCATGCCCCAGAGAATCAATCCAAATATCAACAAGAATGTCCAGTAGACCAAAAGAGCCTTGCTATCAGCCCAGGGCATTCTATTGATTTGGATTGCTGCTCCAATTAGGACTGTATAACCGACTGTCGCACCCATCAAATACATTTCTTGTTCAAAACTTGTGAACTGATGATAAAATTTTGGCCAGGCCCAGGCTTCCACATAAGCGAGGAGCAATGCTTTCACAAAGATTTCTACACTAATTACCCAGACGAGTGCATATAAAGCAATACAAAAACCTCCAACTAAGGCAATAGTTATGAAGATATTTGCTATCCCTACAAGCATCTGGTTTTCAAAATACGGCTCGTCAATCAGACTCGCCTGTATTATCCTTGAGCCGCTCAGATAAAGCCGCTTCAGAATTCTAACGAGCAAACCCATGACCACGCTCCTTTCTTGGAATTTCGGTTGTGCTTCTTGTAGCCTCCTCCCTTTGGGCGTTCAACAACGCTGCTTTAAGCCTTGCTTCTTCGGCTTGTCTGGCCTCTTCAAGGCGTTGCGCCTCAAGCATCTGCTTTAAGTCTCTGACAGTGCTAGTCAGTTGCCCCTCCAGGTTTTCCAGCTGCGAGAGGTCATCGGAGCGCATAGTAGAGCCTCCATTGGATTGGAAGACCAACTGTTGGTCACGTTGAATTTCAATTTGATGCTTATGCATCTGGACCGCTAACCCCTGACAAGAGTAGCCACCTTGGTTCAGTTGAATCATCTCAGCAGCTTTGTCCCTAATGGATTTCTCAAGTCGCGCCGCTTCAAGGAATTCCTCATAAAGAGATAACAACTGAAATTCATTCAGCAGCGCTTGCAGATGGTTGACTATTGGTGCTAAGTTCTCAGGCTTTTGCATGTCAGTCTCAACGTCATCAATCGCAACTTTGAGCCGACTCTTGCTGCGCTCAATCCTCAATCCCCTTTCTTGGTAAACCGATTCGGGAGCGAAGAGCTGGTCAGTCAGAATTTGGAACTGTGCTGCTATGAGTTCTGGTCTGTGGGGTGGAGGAGTAGGAGTTGGCTCTCTGATAGACGTGGGTCTGGGGGGATGGATGAGTTCAACAGCAGGTTGCTGGGCTTTGCTTGACTGGATCGAATCCAATAGCTGCGCTTTATTTCCGCAGTAGACCGTAAACTCCAGCTGGGCTCGGCTGGTTGCCACATACCAAGACTCTCTCGATAGCAAGGCTCCACTTCCCTGACCAGCGGCGAAGATGGCATACTGGGCTGTCGCTCCTTGAAGGGAATGAACGGTACTAATCCACCTGTAATCGCTGTGCAACAAATCCTTTGGTGTTAGTGTTAACCGCTTGCCCTTGGTGCTGATCTCAATCGTCCGGGTTTGGGCGTCAATTGCTTCCACCCTGAACTTTTGGCCATTCACCTGAAATAGCCTACCATTGTGGTCTTTGAGGCCAGCAGTGAACCGCATCTCTTCCCCAGCTCGTAGCTCGATTCGTTGGGGAGAAAAGACTTCGCGGTCTTTATATCTATACAGCTCCAGAATGGATGTCTGTCCCTGCAAGTCAACTAGAGTCGCAGTGTGCTGTTCAGGAGCAGTGGCACTCACCCGGTACAGTTCGCCCTTGTCAAAGTGCCCCGAATTCCGCCAGAAGCGTACCAGGTCTCCAGGTTGATAATGATCAGCCATCACCAGCTCATGTTTGTCCAGGTCTTTCTTTTGCAACACCTCAATCAAGAGTGCTGGCCCTAACAGTTCACCCTGCTGTATCAGTCTGTCTCTGATTGCCTGGGTTAAGGTAGCTCGCTCCCGGTGCGTGGTCGCCATAATCAGGGTGGAACGCCTCTGCTCTAGGGGACGGGTCAGAAAATCCCCAACGATCGCCTCTGTCCTCTGGTTCTCGACGACAATCTCTCGAATCTTGCCTTGAGAGTTCAGTAAGTCAAAGGCTTGGGCCGGTCGCTGTGCTTCACATAAGTCCACCACGGCTTTAAGTTGCTCATCCTTCTGCCTCATGTTCTGACTGATAAAGGCGGTTGACAACCCGGCCCTGGTTTGGAGCAACCCAAAGGGGTTGCCCTGCTCGACTGCTGATAGTTGCTTGGTGTCTCCCACCAGCAAGATGCGACAATTCGATTCCCTTGCCTGCTCGATGAGTCGGTGCATCTGGCGGTTTGATACAACTCCTGCCTCATCCACCACAATCAGAGCATTTTGGGGGAAGTCCTCTGACTTGTTACAGATTAGGCTTTCCAAGGTCTGCGAAGGAATGCCGCTGTCTGCTAAGAGCGCTTCCGCCTGGAGTCCACCCACGGCACAACCAATCAGCGGGCGCTCTCCCATTAAGTCTTTCAGGGCTGACAAAGAACGAGTTTTGCCGACTCCAGCACTCCCCTGGATTAGCGTAATTAAGTCCCGACTCCTGGCGATATGTTGGAGGGCTTTGGTTTGATCTGAGTTCAAAGTGAATTTTTCTGCCGCAATTGTTGCTTGATTGTTGTCAGAAATTGCGGTGTAGGATGATTTACCTTGAATTGCCCAATCTAAAATTTGATGTTCGCGCTGCAATATTGTGCGCGTCGTATAACTGGGGTAGGGAGTCTTTGATCCAACAGCTACCAGTTCTCGGCTCTGGTCTACCGCTTTTTGGATTTCAGTTGATAAATACCTACCTTGACTCAGCCGACATCCTTCCCTAACTAGTTCCATATAGCCAAACGCGCTGGTGTTCTCTGACAACCGCTCGGCAGCAGCTCTCACAACCTCCTGGGGGCTGACTGGATGACTGGCTGATTGGAAGCGCCATTCGAGTTCTTGCTGTGAAATTGGTTGGCATGGCACTATCCCTGCGGTTGCTGCTTTCTCTTGCCAATCTAATACCTGCTCTTCTGCATCCTTGTCATATGCTTTCTTATTCCTCGTTGCCCGATTGGCAGCATCGAGCTGTTTGGCTGTTGCACTCTTACGGTCTAAACCCAGAGATGCCAGATAAGCTTCCAGTCTCTGGGTGCGCTGGGAAAAGGTTGATTCGAGTAGCTGCTTCGGGTTACCTGCTAACTCAAACTGCCCCTTGGCATCCCAATAGGTCCTGTACCCTGCTTGATGTAAGTGGTAGGCGGTGTCGTTTTGGTAGATGGCTCCAATGGTGAGTTTGTTGTTGTAGACTTGCTCGTTGGCCAGGCTGCGCCACTTTCCCACAACCCAACCGACATTAAAGATTGGGTTGTGGGTGTGCAAGTGGGGCTCTCCAGAGCGGTTATCTCGCTGCCGGAATGAGCCGATTAATGCCTTGTCGGTGTGGACCCGTTCCACCTGACCCTGACGCTTAACTTGGCTGAATAACAGGTGCTGTTCGGTAAATTGGAGCGCACTTTCTACTCCTTTGTCGTGAGCAGCTAGAGCCATTGGGTTCTCGTTGACCAGGGCCTCTACGCTCACGCTTTTGGGAGCATTCAAGGTCACGTCACAGATGGCAGGGCGACTATTTTTCTGGTACTTCCGCAACTGCCTGCCGTAGCTATCCTTTCCCTCACTTGCTAGGTCATAGGCAAACTGGTTGATTGTGCCAGCATACCCCAGCGTCGAGGCTAGCTTTCCTTGCCACTGGCTATCTTCTGGTCGGGTTCCGGCTACGTGGTAAGACTCGGCATAGTCTTTATACTTGGTGTAGGGTTTGCCTAGGGTCGCGGTCATTCTCTAGCCTGACTGGTGGGCGCTCGTTTTGGGGGTTGTGTGCTATTTTATCTTCATACTGCTGCTGCAGTACGTTGGATGTGGGGTCAATTAACTCATCGGTCTCAGCGAAATATCTCGGTGGCTGCGGAGCAGGAAGTTGAGATTGAATCTTTTAGTTCAGAAGTTGGACAACCAGATTTCGGTCTTAGCTCAGTATTTAGTCAGTTTTAGGGGAATTGTCAACAGAATTTAGACAAGTACATTTCATTAACTGCAAAGGATTCAGTCAGGTTTTGCTGGTTTTAGGATAAAACATATCACAATATTTTTCATTACTTGTCAGTATATATGCTTTGTTTTAGGCTTTTGTATTCAGTTTTTGTTTAACTTTTATTCAATTTTTTGCAGCTTTTAGTTCTTGGTATTGCGGTAATATAGGATGTTACTGCTACTTTTAAGCTAGCCATGGATGAATCAGGTCAGGAGCATCAAGAGGAGGTAGCTAAGCCCAAGAGCGAGCCATCGCCAGACTTAGATTCAGTCTTTTCCACCTTTTTTCAGAGGGTTAAAGAGCTTAAACCAGTTGCTAAACCACGTTCTGCTAAAGATTATCTGCAGTCAAACAGGGATAAGATTATCCACGCTCTGAGCAAGGGATATACCTATGAAGACTTAGCTCAGATGCTGAGAGACTGTGGGTTTTCCATGAGTGCTTCAACTTTGCGGCGTTATATCGGAGCTGTTCAAGGCACTAAAGGAGATGCTCTTCGGTCAGACTTCATCTCTTCTCCTGCCTTCGACTCATCCGAGTTGTCGGATGAGTCCAGTTCAGCTGCCACTCATCCAGAGCCCTATCAACCCCAACTCAGACCCAGAAGGAGGAAATCCTAATTGTGAGTCAAAAGGCCCCAAAGCTACCCCTCACCACCCGCGTCGTTGTTCTCGCTCAAAATAAAGGCTCGGTGGGCAAATCGACCTTAGCCCTCTGCTTGATTGACTTATGGAGTCGTTTAGGCAAGCCCTTTCAGGTGATTGATGGCGATGCCGACCACAACACGCTGACCTATGCTTATGAGGGTGAACCCTGGCTGCAACGCATTGACCTGTTGGGGACTGAGGCCCGGCGTGCCCTTCTGGATTTCCTCTGTCCTGAGTACCAGGAGCCACTGGTGTTGGTTGATTCTCCGGCGAACTGCTCCTCCAGGTTCTGGGCACAGCTCCAGCTCAAAGGTCAGGTGGCGTCATCCTTAGCTTCCCACGGCAAGCGGCTGACTTTCTTGGTGCCCATGTCCGGCGACCCGGAGGCGCTCGATAGTCTTCTGGATCTTTGGGAGGCGTATCACACACAAGCCGATTGGGTGATTGCTAAAAACCCGGCGGCGAAAAACCATGACTTTGCTGATTACGATCGCTCTATGGAGCGCTCAGAGATTCTCAAGGCGGGGGGGATAGAGATCGTCTCTGAGTCATTGGAGCCAGCAGCAGCAGATCGGCTGGCTCAAGCCAGACGCTCGCTTGGTTATATCCTTAGCCCCGATTCTGACATCGACATCAATTACAAGGGCTTTATTGAAGCCTGGAGAATTGACCAGGACAAGCAACTCGCTCGTGCAGCTAAATACCTGGGCTTACCTGTGGATTTGAACGCTGGGGCCATGACTCAAACCCAAAGTTTGCGGAGGCGCAAGTAAATGCACAACGGTCATCGCCCCACCTTCCACAACACGCAGGTGGAGGAGCTTTATCAGCTGCTCCCATCTGAGAATGTGGAGCGTCTGAAGACATTTTCCCGGTTGACAGGGGTCACATATGGGTCGGTCTACTATCCTTATCTGGTCTGCTGCGAGTACTATCTCTATCTGTTGACGACGCTTCTCAACTCATTCCCCAGTGGGCAACAGATTGAGACTCTGATGACCTTGATGCAGAATTACGAACACAACATTATCACCCTGGGGGAACGGGTAGAAGTGGCAATGCAGGGGGTGATTGATGCCTCTAACCCCAATGGAGTGGCGCGGCGATTGGCGCTCGCCTGCACTGTCTGCATGGTCACTGCCTTTGCTGGGGGAGCGGCTGTGGGATTTTGGGCTCGGACCAATGCTGAACTCACGGCTGTTGCTCATACCTCTTCCCAGGCTAAGCAGATTTACTATCTCAACCAAGATGCTATTTCCGACTGTCAGAAGAGATTTAAGTCGAAGTCTGGGGTGATTTCCTGTCCTGACCGCCTGCTCGTCCCCAGCCAGTGGTGAAGGGCTGCAGCTCATTCTTGAAGAGCGGCCATCCCGCTCGAATCATGCCCCCGGCAGAACAGAGCTGCTGGGGGCTCACTTTGGGTTAAAACTTCAATAGAGTGTTCTCACTTACTCGGATTGCTCCCTCTGGCTTGGTTCGTTATAAATCTTGAAATCCTCGTTTGCGCTTTTTCGATTTCGGTGGACTTATTGGCAGGTCGAAGTCCGGTTCAGCGTCCAACTCAAAGGCGGGCAGACTTTCGAGCATCCTTTGCTTCAGCTCTGGCAGCATCCGCTCCAGTTCAGCCCGGGAAATTTGCTGACCAAAGATTTTCCGGATCAGATTCTCCACAAAGTCGTCAGCGTCTGCTTGGTCTAAGTGAGCGAAATCCTCTGGTTCTGGCAGGAGCTGCTGCGCCTCCCAAGCATCCCGAAACGCCTGCTCTGAGCGAAACGCTTGCAGCGCTTTGCCATCTTGGAGCCGACGGGCTAACTCAAAGCCCTGCTGTCGGAACTCCTCGTAGTCTGGACTGTTAACCGGGAAGGTCGTTGCTTTCGCCAGCAACAGCATGGGATGCTGAGGCTCCCGGCGCCGGGCTGCATCAATGAAGGAGGTCAGGACCTTGGTTTGAGTAAAACGGCGGACCTGCAGTTGAATTTGGGCGAGTGTGGTTCCCGGCTGGGGCGTTGTCTCCAAGTAGGACTGCAAGGGCACCTGCAGTTTCTGGGGTGGGGTCTCTTTGACGGCCAACACGACCAGATGAGCTTCCTTCGCAGCTGGATGTTGAGCCGAGAGGAGCTTCAGTTGCTGCACATATTGGCTAATTAAGCCGGCTATCCCCTTTTCGCGCTTGGCAAACAGTTGCAGCGAGAGGGCAATGGCCTGCAACACCGGAATCTGCTCAACAGCAGATAAGCCCCTCAGTAAAGCCTCCCATTGCTTGAGAGCTGCCGCTTGTTGGAACGACACCCGACCAGAGGCAGTGGGAGCCCCAGACACAGCATCAACAAAGATTCGACAAGCACGCAGAGCCGGGTCCGGCTGGTCCTCCGTTTGGACGAGGTGACTAAAGAACGAGTAATTCTGCGTTGATAAGGCCTCAATCCAGGGCAGCACCTCGACCTCGGCTTCCACATTCAGCTCGCCAAAGTCTTTGCCAAAGCGGCAACGGGTTTCATTGTACGCCGGCTTGTCCCCGAGTTCCTGCCAACACTTTAACAGGACACGGTAAACTTCTTCATACCGACACCCCCCCTCGAGGGCTTGAGTGAGCAAGACGGTCGCCTCTTGAGAATTTTCCTCCATTGCTGCCAACAGACCGCGCCGACCGAGGACCTCTGGAGATTGGGGAAAGATGCGCTCTGCCTGTTGCAGGGAACCCAAGGCGGCGCGGTAACGTCCCTGCGCCATCCAGGCATCCGCCAGGCGACAGTGAAGATGGGCCAGGGTGGGTTTCAGTCTGGTCTCTGGCCAGTCTTGGGGATGCTGCTTGGCTTGTTGCTCCAACCACTTCAACAACCGGGTGACCAGGCGCTGACGTTCGGGCTCAGAGCCATTCGCTTCCAGCACCGCCAAGAGGTTGACGGCCAGTTGAGCGTTGAAAGGCGGCTCGGCTACCAGGGGTTGCCAGAAAGTCTCAGCGCACTCTGGTTGTCCTTGCGTCAGTGCCTGTTCTCCTGCCAGAGTTAGCAGCGCTGGGCGCAGAGTCGCGAGCTCAGGAAAGCGAGTCCGACTTGGACCCAGTTTCAACAGGACATGTCCCGCGTCGTGGAAGTTGCCTTGGTCGAGCAAGTGGAAAACTTCTAGAACCAGCACGACTTCTTGGTCGGCCTGGTCCCAAGAGTTCCTGTCAGCTATCTCCTGGAGGGATTTTCCCGTCTTGGCCTGCTGAAAGAGCGCTAGGCGCTTTAAAATTGGCGGCCTTGAGGAAATCCCTAATGTGTCAGCTCCTAACCCCAGGCTGGCAGCAGCAGCATCCCAGTTGCCGAGTGCCTGTTGCGTGTAGGCGAGCCAGGCAGCAGGGATCTCCCCTGGTGTGACCGGGTGCTGAATTTTCTCCAAAGATGATAGAGCCGTCTCAAATTGTCCACTTTTGAGGGCCAGCACCCCGCGAGCCCAGTTAAGTTGCGCCGCGCTAAACCGTTTTTCCTGCTGGGTGAGTAACTGCTCAACCGCAGCCAGATCCCCTTTGAGCAACAAAAGCTTGAGGTAACAGACGCTGTAGTCCTTGGGGAGAACTTTCTGCTCAAAGGCTGTGCCCAGCAAATCCAAAGCTGTATCCAATCGATTCAATGCCAGCAGACACTTGGCCAACCAGTAATGCACTTCTCCATTGAGCCCCAAATCCAGGGCCCGACGAAAGGAGCTTTCGGCTTGCTTGAAATCGGACTGTTGGAATTCCTGCTGGCCCCGCAGCCACCAAATCTCGGCTTCTTTTGGGGTCAATTCCATCTCCGGGGTGGAGTGACGGAGCTTTTTGATTTCTGCCAAAGCTTGGCGATACTTTCGTTGCTGTAGTAGTCCCTGCAGTCGCCGCTGACAGGTCTCTTGAGCCGTTGGTTGTCCCTGGCGCTCGACAGTTTGCTGCTCCTTCTGGTTAAACCGATGCTTAGCCACGATGGCTCTCCTGATTGTTTCTGCAGTTTTTCATCATCAGCAGCAGGTTGCTATTGCCTCTGGCACTACAGATGCTGTACTGTCGTCCCAGGTGTTCATACATGGAAGAAGAACTCTTGCCGCAACAGACAGCTACTGCAACAAATTGACTTGGAGCCACTTTTCTTTGTCTGAGGGTCATGGCGCTAGTCATAGCTTGAGGCACTGACGTGTCTACTGCCATCCTAGCTCCCGACCGAAAAGGCATTGAGCCGAGATGTTTGTCAAAACGGCAATCGACCTCGGAACAGCTTGATTTTTCGTTGTTGCTCGCGGCTGATTTGAAACCAAGGTAGCAAATCATCAAATTCAGGTATGACAAGGGTTTTCAGACTTAAAGTCCCTTGGCGCTCGGCTCAAGGCTCAAGGCCTGTGGGGGCATTGGTCGTTGGGTCAGCCGCCGGTGTCGGGGTGGAAGCTTGCGCCTGACCAGGAGTGCAGCTCATCACCCGAATCCAAGAAGCGTAGTTGCCACCCGAAAATGTGGTAGGCTCAGGGCAGCGCGAAGCGCTGCTGGGTCCTCCCATTCAGCCTTACGCTCATGAGAGGATGTCAAGGACCTTCGGTCATTCTACTCCAGCGGTTCAATCCAATCATTCGCGACGGAAAACTTCATCCCCGACAACATCGAGCGCGGGTGGCCAGGAACTGAAATCCGGTACTCTTCCCCCTCATACTTCACCCGCTGTCCCTTGGAGAACGGCGCAGCGAATTCCTCTCGTGGCTTGATGTGTTCCGCATACCAAGGCACAGGCGGCTTGGCAGTGGGAGCTGGGGTTGGGGCCAATGCTGTCGCTCCTGGTGCTGCGGCTCGAGGCAAGCCAGCACTTAGGTCGGTCGCCGCCGCCAATCGGTCAGCTGCTTGGGGAGTTCGTTCGGGATCGGGGTTGGGGGCTAAAGTCTCTGGGTCAGCTCGTGTGAGCGCTTTCGCCGCATCGATTTCGGTGGCTGGCACGGTCAAGTCAGGGGCGCTCACCTCTTCCAAGTTGGCTTCGGGCGCGGTCGGTCGGGTCTGGTCCGGTGCAGCGCCGTCAGATTGACCGACTCTGGGCAACGGCACGTTCACCACCGGTGGGTCAGATAGTGGTTCAGCCATTGGGGGGGTAGCCCAAGTGGTCGTCGGTGTGGGGTCAGCCTGTGGCTCATCTGCTGAGCCGGGTGCGCTCGATGATGGTGCCGCCGCCGGTGTGGTCACTCGGGCTATTGGCTCAGCTGCTGTCGGTGGCTCAGCGGTTAAGGTCAGGGGGGCCGCCGCGTCAGATGGGGTGGGGGCCTTCATCGCCGGTGGGAGCGCCTCGAGAGTGGTCACCGGGGTGGGAACGAGGGCCGCTGGTCCAGACGTTGGTTCACCACGCTCATCCGGCAGTAATGCTGCTGACCAGGCCCCAAAGTTGGCAGTCGCCCACTCCCATGCCTCTGCCAGCAGCATCAGTTCCCCAGATTCTAGGTACAATCGGTACTTGAGGACTTCCAGCGCTTTGTTGCGCTCACGAATCGCTTGTTCGTTGGTCGGCCGCACCATTACCTTCGCGGACAGCTGCAGTTTAAGGCCCACCTGCACTCGGATCCTAGTAATGCGTCCGAGGTCAGAGGTGGGCCTTAAAGCTGCGGGGCCGGGTACCTGTGCCTGTGGATTTCCCCCCACACCCCCCTGATTCAGAGCCTTGGCATTTGCTGTGCTTTGAGGCACAGCAAATGCCTGCGGCAGACAAACTACCTTCATTAGGGGAGAATGCCTGTATATCCGCTCTGGTTCTGGATTAGGGGAATCTAGATTGTTCAAACCCAGCTTGCCCACGTTATTATGGGTGTAGTTCGGCTCTGGGACTCGATTTGAGCTATTTTCGACCCAGGGATCGGGGATGTGATACTTTGGATGCCAAAGATGTAAATATTTGTGCAGCGTGGATTGGCTTAGGGTCTTACCAAAGCGGTCTTTGGAGTCGTTGCTAATCAGTTTCGCTCGATCAGATGCGCCTAGCGGCAACGCTCCCTGCTGCTCTCGGTAAGAGACTATTTGTCGAATCCGTAGTTGAGCGTCTTCACTGCGTTGCCGGTTCTGCTCCTGACGACGGTCAAACCTGACAATGTTGTTTTTGGTTTTTCGTGGGCCACCGTTGAGGACTTCTTCAAACGTGGCTCCGAAGGTGCCTTTAAGTCTTTCGGGGTAGCTAGCATAGGGGCTATGCCATTTGTTGCGTTCCGAGCATCGCACCCAGTCGCGGACTCGGGTTTCGATCTCATGCCGATGGTTGCAGTGGGTTGAGTATCCAGGAGCGCTGAGCGCCGTTCGTACCGCGTAGTCGATTAATTCCTTGCCACTTAACGCCAAAAAGACAATGCCGTAGCCGACTACAACTTGAAGGAAGGCGTTTGTTTGACCAGTAGATGTCCAGCCAAAGGCGATGATTCTTTCCCAGTCTTGCCGCCATTCCTTCACATCATTACCAGGCTGGCGGTTAGATTTCTCTCGCTTGTGGCGCTTCCTGGCCTTGGCAATCTCCCGTTTCAACTGTGTCAAGTCCTGCTGGGCAGCAGCGAGATCGCAATGCTCTAAGAATATAGAGACATCGTTGGAGAGCGGTTCCAGGTCTTCATCCAACAAAAATGACCCGCACCCGATTTGCAGTGGGCAACGGATACCGTTATAGTCGGTCGCGTGTTCCTGGCAGAAGGGTTTGGGATTGGGAAAAATTTCAATGTGCCCTTGGCGGAGTGGCAACCCTGCATCCCTTAGCGTCTGCTCTAAGGCACAAGCCAGCCCGTAAGTTGGCACGGCTTCCGCCAAGGGCAGTATCAGGTGATAGCCGCCACTCAAGCTGGACTGGGTTGGAACGACACGGACAATCCCGATTCTCTCTAAGGCTGATTTGATAGCTGCATAATCACTCTGACTATGGTGGTCGCCGCCAGTGTCCAGGTCAATCCAGGCGTTAAGAGTTGTCGAACCAAACCTGGTTCCTACTATCTGCAACGGGTCTTGGTGCAAGTCCCACAGGGTAGATGGCTCTAGATAATAGTGAACGGTTCGCCAGTCGGTATCCTCATCTAATTTTGGTGTGGGGGCGATGATGGCGTGATATGGAAAGTGAAATCGCTGGCAATATCTCTGCCCTACTGGGTCGGCGGGGAGATTTTCAATTTTTGGTTTAACTGCTGCTTTGCGGGCCACAATCCCTCGACTGCTTTCAAGCGCAATTGAGGGGGATCAAAAAGGACTTCAGTTCGTGGCTGCAATACTTATGTACTAATGCGTCAAAGACACATTTTTGATAGTATTGAGGAGTCGCGCTGAAGCGAACGCCCGCAGCAGCGCCCCTCAATCGCTTGGTCGTGTGAGAGAAGTTTCCTAGGCTCTCGCTCACTAGACCCTCGGACAATTGACCGCTGCGGCGGCGGATTTCAAAGGGGACAGGGTGAACCAGATGGTGGTTAACATCTTTGGCGAGTGCAAGCACCTTCTGAGCTAGACCCCTAGCCCGCCTATCAACATATTCAAATTGTTAGAAGTGTCAGAAGTCCCTAATTTATGGGACTTTTTGGCGCTTTTGACATTGAATGGAGGTTTTTTGCATTAAGGAGTACGGGGTTAAGTGAGCAACGGATACTGTTTGCCAAGGTGTTACAAACCCTTCTACAGACGTGTTACAAGTCTAAAAGAACAACGATAAATTAAGGATCTGAGCGTCTGTAACACCTTTGTTTACGCTCTTGTAGTGCATTTGCCCTAGTAAGCAAAGCTTCCATATGGAAGGAACAATTTCAGGATAGACGGATTTAGCAGCTTTAGCAAGTCCCCTCACTGCCAAAGCTGAAACAATAGCTCTATGAGCGGTTGGCAGTGGAAATATGATAGTTTGTTATTAGTATCGTCAGTATCGTCAGTAGTTTCGGGAAGCATCGATGATTGCGCTTGTTGAGCCGTGTGTTAATATCGTCAGCAATCGTCAGCAATCGTCAGTAGTTTTGGGAAGCATCGATGATTGCGCTTGTTGAACCGAGTAGAATTGAGTTCAACCAAAAACTCGCAACTCTACTGAAAGAGTTGCGAGGTGATTGTTCTTTTCGAGAATTCGCTGCGACTATTGGGACGACACACACTAATGTCCGACAATGGGAGTCTGGAAAGGGCGAACCACGCTTGCGAGTGCTGGGGAAAATGGCGGCTCTTCGAGGTTGGACACTAGACGAGCTAATGGTCTATCTAGAAGGTGAGGAGCTACCCAAAGAACCGCGGATTCCACAGCTTTTGGCTGAGGTTCGCTCTCTTCCCTTCGAGGATGCGCTTCAAGTGGCTAAAGTGGCTTTGGAAACGATTGCCACCAAGGGAGAGTCTAGCAACGGGATACAGTTGCTTTCCTAAAGCTGTTGATGGGCTATCGTGCGCTCGCACTTTTGGCTAGTCATCCTATAAGTATTGTCAGGTTAACTGAGGGGTGACACAAGGCAGCAGCCTCTGGGAGACTTTTACCATAAGTCAGGGGTATCGGGGGTGAAATTGAGCAGCCGTGCAGAAACTTACGCTGTGCGATTCGTTCCTAGGTCAATAAATCGCCTAGGGTGAAAACGCCAAGGACATAACCTTGAAAATTTTCATAACTGATTTTCGGATGAGGGTGAAAACCTCTCTCCGCAGGGATGCGGTAACTCCCAATCTGCCCACACTGACCAGATTCGGAATTCTGGAGGGTGAAGCTGGGAACAGGGCGCAATCAGGGATTGAGCCGAGATAAGATACTGTTGGCGAAACATTTTTTAACAAAAGAACCAGTTCCCAGAGGCATCAGTTTGAGCATAAATAAGTTATCTGGTTTATGAACAAGCTCGCGCTATGTTACCTCAACCCACTCCCCTCACTCCAATTCCAGAACTCACCATCCGGGTTGCCCAAGCTGCCTTCCCCAAAGGCAACACATTCATACTGATGCGCGACACCTTGGGCACTATCTTCACAGACCAGGACTTTGCCGAACTTTTCCCCGACAGAGGTCAACCGGCCCTATCCCCTTGGCGACTGGCACTGGTCACTGTCATGCAATTCGTTGCAGGACTGTCAGACCGACAAGCAGCCGAGGCTGTGCGGAGTCGCATCGATTGGAAGTACGCACTATCTTTAGAGTTAACTGATCCAGGCTTTGACTTTTCGGTGTTATGCGAGTTCCGAGGACGTCTAATTGATGGTAGTGCTGAACAGATGCTACTGAATAATTTACTACAGCGTTTCCAGTCACTGGGACTACTCAAAGCCCGTGGTCGTCAGCGCACCGACTCTACACATGTACTGGCAGCTATCCGAGACCTCGGGCGATTGGAGTGTATCACTGAAACTCTGCGCTACGCTCTTAATGCTGTAGCGGAGGAAGCTCCAAACTGGTTAACTACTTTAGCCCCACCTGAATGGTACGAGCGTTACGGTAAACGCATTGAAGAATCCCGTCTGCCCAGGAAGCCTATTGAACGAGAAGAATTCGCCGCTCTTGTAGGTGGCGATGGCTTCAAGTTAATGGAAGCTATATATAGTAGTGAGGCACCGACGACGCTGCGACAATTGCCCGCAGTGGAAACTTTGCGCGGCTACCAACCTAAAGCGGGACAGTTGTACCAAGAGAGGCCAGGCAAAGAAAAGCCCCCGTGTAGAGTCTAGACTAACCTCTAGACAACCCGAGAGTGAGATAAACAATGAACCTGCGCCAACG